>Ga0315902_10012216_pt1 | contig 11199 bp, 8 predicted proteins | sample LakEriMetagenome_9_FD_203523 | JGI IMG/M metagenome (GOLD analysis project Ga0315902, IMG submission 203523) | Freshwater fungal communities from buoy surface, Lake Erie, Ohio, United States - Buoy 12 MA117 | ecosystem: Environmental > Aquatic > Freshwater > Lake > Lake biofilm | place: USA...
CTTCCGATCTTGCTCACCATACAGCTGCACCAGCGCCGCATCCCATTCGGCATCGAGCGCGGCCTCGATCACGCCGCGCGCCAGTTCCGGTTCATGGCTCGTCTGCCAGGCGGCAGCGGCCGCAGCCGCAATGCTGGCCTCGCGGCGATAGCGCTCGGGCATGCGCTTCCACAGCGCCGCCAGCGCGGCGCCGTCACCGGCCTCGCGGCGGACCATCTGGCGCCAGGCGTGGCGGCGTTCGACATCGGCCTGATCGGCACCGAACACGCCGCGCTTCTCGAGCTGATCGATCAGCGCCGGAGCGAGCTCCCACTGGGCGAGGCGCTGACGCGCACGCAGCTCCAGTCGCAGTGCGGCGGTGTGCCGCACCGGCAGTTCTGCCAGCGCTGCAAGTGCCTGTTCCGGGCGCTGGTCATCGAGCAGCATCCGCGCCCGGGCCACGGCGGTGATTGGTGCCGCGGCAGCACCCTGGGCCTGCAGCTGTTCGAGGTGGGCATCGCGGCGAGCGGGCTCGCGCAGGCCGTGCGCGGCATGGGCCGCGACCGCGGCGGCGAGGTCGGCCGGTGCCCCCTGTGCAATCGCGCGCAGCGCGGCCTGTTCGGCGCGGGTGAAGCGCCCCGCAAAAAAATCACGCAGCGACTCGAGCAGGGCGTGCTGTGCAGCCTCCGCCCGCCGGCGGGCGCGCAGCGCGGCGACGCGCCGGGGCAGGCCGACCATGGCGAGGAGCAGGCGCAGCATGGCGTGTACGGCGAGCGAGCCGAGCACGACGATCACCACGGCGAGGTTGAGCGACAGCTCGACGCGGCGGCCCGGCAGCGCAACCAGCACGTAACCTTCGTGGGCACCGCCGAGCAGCGTCAGCGCGGTAGCCGCAGCGGCAAGCCCGATGATCCAGAGCAGCCAGCGCATCGCCGTCAGCCCGCCGGCCGGGGGCGCGGCAGACGCAGCTTGCGCAGCGCTTCCATCGTCTCGGCGAGGTCGGGCAATTCAGCCTGCAGCTGCGCTGCCTGCAGCTTGCGCAGCGTCGCCACGGCGGCGATGACTGCAGCATCATTGCGCTCGAAGTGGGTGTCGAGGGCCCCCAACACGGCACGCAGGTCGCCCTGGTAAGCCCGGGTGTCCCGGGTCAGCAGCGCCAGGCGCGCGCTGGACAGCCGCAGCTTCAGGTTCTCGCGCAGGAAAAATGCCTGGTCGGGGGCGAGCAGCGTGGCGTCCTGGACGCCGCTGGTCTGGATGCGCACCAGCTGCCGCATCTCGCCCCAGATCTCGCGCAGCACACGCGCCCAGCCCGGCGCCTCGGGGCCGCTCGCCGGCGGCGGCACATCGGGGCGTGCCCGCGCCGCCATCGCCAGCGGCAGGCGTTCCACCGCGGCTATCAGGTCATCGATGCGGGCGCTGTTGCCGTAGAGGTCAGTCAGCGGCAGGGCCTTCAGTTTCTCGATGTCGCGCGCCAGCGCGCGCTTGAGCGCGGCGTAGCGCGGCTGGTCCAGGCGCTGTAGCCTTGCCTCGGCATTCTCCAGGCCGATCAGCGCGGCGCGCACGTTGGCGGCCACCTGCAGCTGCTGGCTGGCAAGCAGTACCGATTGCTCGATGTCGGCGAAGGCCCATTCGTCGCGATTGCGCGAGAGTTCCTGGTAGAGCGCCTCGAGCGCGATCTGCTGGCTTTGCGATTCGGCGAGCTTGGCCTCGAGCACGCCGAGCTTGACCTCGGCCTCGCGCAGGGCATTGGCAGCCTGGGCTGCTCGGGCACCGGCTTCGCGGTTCTGCACGTCCATCTCGGCAAGGCGGCGTGCCAGCTCGCGCCTCAGGTCGTCATCGGCGCCACGGTCGAGCAGCCAGTGGGTGGCACCGAACAGGGTGGCAGCGGCGGCGAGGCACAGGGCCGCCAGCACCGGGCGCGGCATGCGCGCGGGCGGGGGTTGCCGCGCCGGATCGACAGCAGCGGTTGCAGCGGTTTCGGCGGGTTTTTGCTCGGGGTCGTTCATGCGTTCGAGGATAGCACGCAGCTCCCGCACCTCACTCGCGGAAGTGGGCCTGAAGCGCGGCGATGAGACCGCTGTCGCCGGCCTCGCATTCGAACACGCGCGTGCAGCCAAGGTCGCGCGCGAGCGCGGCGATGCGCGGATGGGGTACGAACAGCGGCGTCGCGCACAGCAGGGTCATCCCCGCGCCCCCCAGCATCGCGAACAGGTTGCGCAGGCCCTCGCTGCTGGTCACCGCCACCGCGTCGACTTCACCGCGCAACCAGGCCTCGACCAGCGGCGCGGCATCGGCCTGCGGCCGTTCGCGCCGGTAACACTCGACGACATCGACCGCGGCGCCGCGTGCACGCAGGCCCGCGGCCAGCAGCTCGCGACCGCCGTTGCCGCGGAAAATCACCACCCGCCGCACCGCCACCGACCGCAGCAGCGGGGTGGCGAGCAGCCCCTCGCTGTCATGGCGCTGTGCCGGAACGGTGACCTCGCCCAGCCCCAGCGCGACCAGCGCGGCCGCGCTTCCGGGCCCGATCGCAGCGGCGGCCAGGGTCGCGGGCCAGCGCCGGCGCGCGAGGATACGCCGGAGCGCACGCTCGGCGGCGTTGGGGCTGATGAATATGGCGACCTGGTAGTCGTCAAGGCGGTCGATCACTGCATCGAGTTCGGCCAGCCTTGCCGTGTCGCGGATCTCGATTGCCGGAAACGGCAGTGCGCGCCCGCCGGCGGCGGCGATCCTGGCGGCGAGCGCCGCAGTCTGCGACTGGGGACGGGTGATGACGATGCCGCGACCGGCAAGCCCGCCGCTCATGCCGACGCGGCCAGGATGTCGCCGGCACCGCGGGCGTGCAGGTCGTCGGCGAGGGCAGCGCCCAGCGCCTCGGCAGCCGCGGGTGCGCCGTGGCATTCGCCGCGCAACACCCTGCAGCCGTCAGGGGTACCGACCAGTGCACGCAGGTACAACACCCCGCCGTTGACTTCGGCATGTCCGGCCAGTGGCACATTGCAGCTGCCGGCGAGGCCTCGCGACAAGGCGCGCTCGGCAAGCACGCATTGCCGGGTCGCGGCATGGTCCAGCGGCGCGAGCAGTTCGATGAGGTCGCCGCGGTCACCGCGGCATTCCAGGGCCAGCGCACCCTGGCCCACGGCCGGCAGGCTCTCGGCGGTCGGCAGCAGCGCGGTGATGCGCCCTTCGAGCCCGAGCCGCTTGAGGCCTGCGGCGGCGAGGATGATGGCGTCGTATTCGCCTTCATCAAGCTTGCGCAGGCGGGTCTGCACGTTGCCGCGCAGCGGCTCGACGCGGAGCCGCGGATGTGCGGCACGCAACTGGCACTCGCGGCGCAGGCTGGAAGTGCCGACCCGCGCCCCCGCCGGCAGCTCGGCCAGCGTACGGTAGCGCAGGGACACCAGGGCATCGCGCGGATCGGCGCGCTCGAGAAAGGCGGCGAGGGTGAAGCCGGAGGGCAGGTGCATCGGCACGTCCTTGGCCGAGTGCACCGCGAGGTCGGCGCGGCCCTCGGCCAGCGCCTGCTCCAGTTCCTTCACGAACAGGCCCTTGCCACCGATCTTGGCCAGCGAGCTGCCAAGCCTGCGGTCACCCTCGGTGGTCATGCCGAGCAGGCTCACCGCGCGCTGTGGATGCCGGGCCTCAAGCAGGGACTGCACATGGCGCGCCTGCCATAACGCCAGCGCGGATTCCCGGGTGGCAATCACCAGCGGTCGCGTGGCAGCCGGAGGCAGTGACTCGGACATGACTTTGGACGCGTTGGACGGGGCGGGATTGAATTGCGAGGGATGCGTGCGGGGGATGACTGGGGGGATCAAGCGGCGATGCGCCGCATGGTTTACTTCATTGCTTACTTCATTGTTTACTTCATTGTTTACTTCATTGTTTACTTCATTTTTTACTTAAGTAATTGATTTTATTTGTTTATTTTGACACCCGATGAATCCGGATTGTAGCACGGGCGAAGACCGGGGCCGGACCTGTTGCCGCGCCACGCCTGCCGTCGGACCACAGCCCCGGGTAACCACCAGGCCGTAGGGTGCGATCAGCGCGGCAAAGTGTACCCTCGCTGTACCCTCGCGCATCCCCTGGCACCGGTAGCGTTCGGTCGCCGGACGGGTGGCTTACGCCACTGACGCGGCTAGCGCGCCAGCTCGCGCAGCCAATGCTGCTGGCGGCGGCTGACGGCAACGCGCTCGTCGAGTCCGGCGAGCAGCACCTGCCAGCCGCCCTCACCCTCGCCGCCGGACACGCGCTCGAAGCCGCGGATCGCGCGACGTGCGACCAGGCAGTTGCGGTGGACGCGCACGAAGCGCTCGCCGAATTCCTGCTCCAGCCGCGTCAGCGATTCCTCGATCAGGTAGGCACGCGACGCGGTGCGCACGGTCACATATTTGAGCTCGGCGCGCAGATAGAGCACCTCGTCGAGCGGAATCAGGTGGAGCCGGCCGCGCTCGGTGGCACCGAGGCAGCTGCGCGGGGCGCGGCGCAGTGCCTGCAGGGCCTGCGCTTGCGGCGGACGGGCCGCCACGGCGCGCGCGAGGGCCTCCGCCAGCCGTTGCGCGCGGATCGGCTTGAGCAGGTAGTCGATCGCATGCAGGTCGAAGGCCTGGATCGCGTAACGGTCATAGGCCGTGGTGAAAATCACCGCTGGCGGCTGCTCGAGCTCGCGCAGGTGCGCGGCCGCCTCGATGCCGTCCATGCCGGGCATGCGCACATCGAGCAGCACCACCTCGGGCCGTTCTCGCGCGGCAAGCTCGATCGCCTCGCGGCCGTTGCCGGCTTCGCCGATCACCAGCGTGGGCGTCGTCGTCGCAATGTCATCCAGCAGGTCGCGCATGCGACTGCGCGCTGGTGCCTCGTCGTCGACGATCAGCAATGTGAGCGGCTGGCCGGTCATGCCGCCTCCGGCCCGGTTGCCCCGGCCCTGACCAGGGGCATCGAGAGACGCACCTCGTAAAAATCGTCGCCGATGCGGGTACTGAAGCGGGCGGCGACGTCGAAGTGCAGGTGCAGCCGCTCGCGGATGTTGGCCACCGCCATCTTGTTGCCGGCGTGATGCCGACCGCTGCGGTTGTAGGGGTTGCGCAGCACGATGTTCAGGTGATCGCGCGCAGCAAAGATGCTGATCGCGATCACTCCAGGCGTCTCGGCGGGCTCGATGCCGTGGTAGACGGCGTTCTCCAGCAGCGGCTGCAGCGTGAGCGGCGGCACCAGCGCGTCCTGGGGCATCCTCTCGGTCTGCCAGTCGACCTGCAGGCGATCGCCCAGGCGCAGCTGCTCGAGCGCCAGGTACTGACGGCAGAGTTCGAGCTCGCCGGCGAGCGGCGCGAGTTCGCGGCTGTCGGCCATCAGCGCCCGAAACAGCCCCGCCATGTCCTCGAGCGCGGCCTCGGCGCGTCGCGGCTGCTGGCGCACCAGGGAGAGCACGGCGTTGATGCTGTTGAACAGGAAATGCGGGCGGATGCGCGCCTGCAGCGCCTGCAGCCGCGCCTCGGCCAACGCCGGCGACAGCGCCCGGCCGCGCAGGTTGAAGTAGGCAAGCAGCGCCGCGCTGACGCAAAGCACCACCAGCACCCAGCGCACGGGCGACTGCGGGGCGGCGGGCAGCCAGTCGCGCGCCAGCGCATGCAGCAGCACGGTCAGTCCAGCCTCGATCACCAATACGGCGGCGACCGCGACAGGATAGGACCGGCGGCGCAGCCAGGCGGCCAGCGCGCACAGCACGATCAGGCTGAGCAGCAGCATCGGCTCCACCAGCGCAGCATTGGCAGTGAACAGGGCGGCAGCCGCGGGCAGTGTGGGCGCCTCGGCGAGCGCGACCAGCAGCGCGATGCCGTTGACCATCAATACGATGCGCAGCAGGACACCGAAGTTGCGCCAGTCCGGAAGCGCGCCGCGGTGAGGGTCATGGTTATGATTTATACTGCGCGCCATCGCTGTGTCCACCTCCATCCGATTCTAGCAGTCCCCCGCCCAATCCCATGCCTGTCAACGACAAGACTGCGCCCGCCGCAAAGGCCGGCGCAAGCAAGCCCTGGTCGGGGCGCTTCAGCGAACCGGTCGATGATCTGGTCAAGCGTTTCACCGCTTCGGTCGGTTTTGACCACCGGCTCGCCGAATTCGACATCCAGGGCTCGCTCGCGCATGCGCGGATGCTGCGCGCAGTGAACATCATCGGCGCCGACGACCTCGCCGCGATCGAGCAGGGGCTCGCCACGATCCTCGCCGACATCCGTGCCGGCCGCTTCGAGTGGTCGATCGACCTCGAGGATGTGCACCTCAACATCGAGCGGCGTCTGACCGAACTCGTCGGCGACGCCGGCAAGCGCCTGCACACCGGGCGCTCGCGCAACGACCAGGTCGCCACCGATGTGCGGCTCTATGTGCGCGCCGGCATCGACCAGGTGCTGGGCCTGATCAGGACCCTGCAGCGCGCACTGCTCGAACTCGCCGAAAAGCACAGCGACACGGTCATGCCCGGCTTCACCCACCTGCAGGTGGCGCAGCCGGTGTCCTTTGCCCACCACCTGCTCGCCTACCTCGAGATGCTCTCCCGTGACGCGCAGCGTTTCACCGACTGCCGCAAGCGCGTCAACCGCCTGCCTCTGGGGGCGGCCGCGCTCGCCGGCACCTCGTTTCCGATCGACCGCCAGATGGTGGCGAAGGAACTCGGCTTCGACGGCCTGTGCGAGAACTCGCTCGATGCGGTGTCCGACCGCGACTTCGCCATCGAATTCGTCGCCGCGGCGGCGCTGACGATGACCCACCTCTCGCGCTTCAGCGAGGAACTGATCCTGTGGATGAGCCCGCGCTTTGGCTTCATCGACATCGCCGACCGCTTCTGCACCGGCTCTTCGATCATGCCGCAGAAGAAAAACCCCGACGTCGCCGAACTGGTGCGCGGCAAGACCGGTCGCGTCAACGGCCACCTGGTCGCGCTGCTGACCCTGATGAAGGGCCAGCCGCTCGCCTACAACAAGGACAACCAGGAAGACAAGGAACCGCTGTTCGACACCCTCGACACGCTCACCGCGAGCCTCGCCGTGTTCGCCGGCATGGTCGGCGGCATTACCGTGCGGCCGGAAGCGATGCGTGCAGCCGCGCGCGAGGGTCACGCCACCGCGACTGATCTTGCCGACTACCTGGTGAAGAAGGGCATGCCTTTTCGCGAGGCGCACGAGACCGTGGCGCTGGCCGTGCGCGAGGCCGAGACCCGGCGCTGCGAGCTCTCGGCGATGCCGCTCGAGGCGCTGCGCCAGTTCTCGCCGCTGATCGGTCCCGATGCGCTCGAGGCACTCACGCTGGAAGGCTCGATGAAGAGCCGCGCCCACATCGGCGGCACCGCCCCGGCCCGGGTCAAGGCCGCGATCGCCAAGGCGCGCAAGCTGCTCGCCTGAGCGGCTGCCGCCTCACCGCGGCGGCGGCGCCGCGCTGTCCCGGACCACCAGCTCGGTGGGCAGCTTGCAGCGCAGGTCCACCTCACGGCCCTTGAGCCGCATCAGCAAATGATCGGCGGCGTAGCTGCCGAGCTCGGCGGTCGGAAACCGCATTGTGGTCAGCGCAGGGTTCATCATCCCCGCGAGTTCCATGTCATCGAAGCCGGTCACCGAGACATCCTCGGGCACACGCAGGCCGAGGGCATGGCATTCGGCAATGGCGCCGATGGCGAGTACATCGTTGCCGCAGATCACCGCCGTCGGCGGCTCGGCACCGGCGATCACCTCGCGCAGCCCCTCGCGCCCGCCGGTAGGGGTGTAGGCCTTCTCCACCAGCCGCCGCGCCGGCAGCTCGAGCCCGCGCGCCGCGAGGGCCGCGCGCACCCCGCCGAGCCGCTCCTGGGCGCGCTCGTTGTGGGCGGTGATGCCTGACACCATCGCGAAGCGGCGATGCCCCAGATCAAGCAGGTATTCGCTGATGCGCCGCGCCGCGGCGTGATTGTCGAAGCCGACGCAGGGGTGATTGCCGCGTTCGTCCCAGGCCCAGGTCAGCACGTAGGGCAGCGCGTGCGCCTGGATCATGCGGTAGATCTCCGGGTGATGGGTGGTGCCGAGCAGCACCAGCCCGTCAACGCCGCGCTCGATCAGCGTGCGTGTCACCCGCGCCTCGATGCCGGCATCGAAACCGTGGCTCGCCAGCAGCAGCACGTAGCCCGCCTCGTCGAGCCGTCGCTGCAGGGCGTGGATGGTGTTGGCGAAAATCGCGTTGTCCAGCGTCGGCACCACCGCGGCAATAGTCTGGGTGCGGCGGGACACCAGCGCGCGGGCGGCGCCGTGCGCGACGTAACCGAGGCTGCTTGCCGCCTGGCGCACCCGCTCCAGCGTACGTGCCTTGACCTTGTGCGGCAGGCTCAGCGCCCGCGACACGGTGGCGGTGGAGACCTGGGCAAGGCGCGCGACATCCGACAGGCGCGCGGCTCGGGTGGGTTTGTCGTTCATCGGCGGCTGCGGTCAAAAAAGCCGGCCACAAGGCCGGCTTTTATCGGTGCGATGGCCGTTGCGGCTCAGCGGTACTGCCTGGCGCTGAACTTGCGGTACTTCGGCAGCAGGCGCCGCGGCTGACGGAAGGCATCGCGGCGGAACGGGTCACCGAGCTCCTGGGTCAGCATCATGTTGATCACGGTCGGCTTGTTCGAGCGCACCGCCGCGCGCAGTGCGTCACCGACCTCGTCGACGTGTTCCACCGTCAGCCCCTGCGCGCCCATCGCCTCGGCGATCTCGGCGAAGTTCGGGTTCTGCAGGTTGGTGCCGAGGAAGCGGCCCTCGAAGTAATCGATCTGGTTCTTCTTCTCGGCTCCCCACTGGCCGTTGTTGAAGACCACGGCGATCGCCGGGATCTTCTCGCGCACACAGGTCATCACCTCGTTGAGGCTCATGCCCCAGGCACCGTCACCGACGTAGGCGATCGCCGGGCGGTCGGGGCGGCCGACCTTGGCCCCCATCACCGCGGGAAAGGCATAGCCGCAGTTGCCGAAGCTCATCGCAGCAAGGAAGGATGGCGCCTGCTCGAAGTTCAGGTAGCTGTTGGAGACCGAGCACACGTTGCCGATGTCGGTGGCAACCATCGCGTTCCTGGGCATCGCGCGGGCCAGCGCGGCGAGGGCCTGGCGCGGTCCGATGCGGGTCTTGGTATTGGGCGAGGGCCACTGCTCGAGTTCCTGGGCCCAGGCCTTCTTTTCGCGGGCCACCTCGGCCAGGCGCAGTTTGTTCGGCTTGAGCCTGGCGAGACCCTTGACGCGCTCGAGCAACGCAACCGCGGCCAGCCGCGCGTCACCGCAGATGCCGACGCTGGTCTTCTTGACCAGCCCGAGCATGCGCGAATCGGCGTCGACCTGGATGATCTTCGCCTCCTTCGGCCAGTAGTCGAGGCCGTGCTGGGGCAGGGTACCGAAGGGCCCGAGCCGCGAGCCCAGCGCGAGCACCACGTCGGCGCGGGCGATCAGCTTCATCGCCGCCTTCGAGCCCTGGTAGCCGAGGGGGCCGCAGGCCAGCGGATGGCTCGCAGGAAAGGAATCGTTGTGCAGGTAGGAATTGACCACCGGCGCGGTCAGGTATTCGGCGAGCGCCGCGCACTCCTTGAGCCCGCCGGCCATGATCACGCCGCCACCGGCGAGGATCACCGGGAATTTGGCCTTGGCCAGCAGCCGCGCCGCCGCATCCAGCGACTCGGGGCCGCCTGCGGAGCGCTCGAGCTTTTGCGGCTGCGGAATCTCGTACTCGCCCTCGCCGTAGAAATAGTCGCGCGGGATGTTGACCTGCACCGGGCCGCGCTCGGCCATTGCGATGTCGAAGGCGCGACCGGTGAGTTCGGCGATGCGCAGCGGCGAATTGACATGCACCTGCCACTTGGTGATCTTGGAGAAGATCGGCATCTGTTCGGTTTCCTGGAAACCGCCCAGGCCCATGCCGAGGCTGCCGGATTCGGGCGTGACGCACACCACCGGCGAATGCGCCCAGTAGGCCGCGGCAATGCCGGTGACGAAATTGGTGATGCCGGGGCCGTTCTGCGCGATGCACAGGCCGTGCTTGCCGGTGACCCGTGAATAGCCGTCGGCCATGTGCGCGGCGTTCTGCTCGTGCGCCACCGACACGAAACGGATACCGGCGATGGGAAACAGGTCGTGCGCGTCCATGTAGGCGGAGCCGACGATGCCGAAGCAGTCCCTGACCCCCTGCGCGACCAGGGTCTCGACGAAGGCCTCGGACGGCGTCATCCGCACCTTGCCGCCGGCGGCGATGGCCTTCGCCACGTTCTTGCTGTCTGCCAGGGTATTCATGTCGCTCGCCTCCTCGGGGACCTGTGGACTGGGGATGTTGCGGACGGCGTCGGTCACGCCATCGCGAGGCTGGCATCATACGCTCCACGCCGAGCATAATGCAAACGCTTGCAATAATTCATAAGTAATTGATTTTATTGATTAAATAAATATATGGGCCAGGGCTACAGCGGCGCCCGCACGGGCAATCGCGGGCCCCGCTCAGGCTACAATCGCGAGGCCCTGGCCGCGGCAGTCCCGCAGCCCACCCCCAGCCGATCCGTACCGGAGCCGAATGAACGCCCCTCTCGACAGCCGCCTGACCCGCGCCGCCGATCACGAAGCCCTCGCCCGCCGGATCGCCGCGCGCATCGCCGGCGAGGTGCGCTTCGATGCCGGCGCCCGCGCCGCCTACTCGGCCGATGCGTCCAATTACCGCCAGGTCCCGGTCGGCGTGGTGCTGCCGCGCACGGTCGAGGACGTACTGGCCACCCTCGACCTGTGCCGCGAACACGGAGTGCCGGTCCTGCCGCGCGGCGGCGGTACCTCGCAGAATGGTCAGTGCGTCAACGTCGCGGTGGTGATCGACACCACCAAATACCTGAACCGCGTGCTGCACGTCGATCCCGCCAGGCGCCTCGCGCAGGTCGAGCCCGGTGTGGTCTGCGACACGCTGCGCGACGCGGCCGAGGTGCACGCGCTGACCTTCGGCCCCGATCCGGCCACCCACAGCCGCTGCACGCTGGGCGGCATGATCGGCAACAATTCCTGCGGCGCGCACTCGGTGATGGCCGGCAAGACCGTCGACAACACCGAAACCCTCGACATCGTCACCTATGACGGCCTGCGGCTGACCGTGGGCCCGACGCCCGAGGACGAACTCGCGCGCATCATCCGCAGCGGCGGTCGCCGCGGCGAGATCTACCGCCGCCTGCGCGACCTGCGCGACAAATACGCCGAGCTGA
>Ga0315902_10012217_pt1 | contig 11198 bp, 9 predicted proteins | sample LakEriMetagenome_9_FD_203523 | JGI IMG/M metagenome (GOLD analysis project Ga0315902, IMG submission 203523) | Freshwater fungal communities from buoy surface, Lake Erie, Ohio, United States - Buoy 12 MA117 | ecosystem: Environmental > Aquatic > Freshwater > Lake > Lake biofilm | place: USA...
CGAGGATCAATCTGTCTTAACTCAATAATACCTCTTTTAGGATTCTTCTCGTCAATAATCTTTTGATAATAAATTCTACCATCAACATACCATCTACGAAAAATATCAAAGCCCTTAAGGTTGAATCCAAGCAATCTAACAATAGTATTAAATTGATCTTGCATTGCCTTCTTAATATTATCGGGCAAATCAAGAGCATCTACATTAAGTTGTACTGCCGCTTCATCATCAACTGCTGCAATTGCTTCTGTAACAATTTCATCAATTGCCGTAGAACAATCAGCATACATAGATGCTTCACGATATCGTGTAATTAATTCTGCTTCTGATTTGGCAGTAGCATCCATTTCAAGATAGGTGCCAAAGTAGCCACCACCTTGAACAGTTGCTGTGCCATCGTCAGTAGTAGGCGGCACGAACGATTGTGTTCGTGCCATCTTGCTCACATCATCACCTCGGGTAATTGTGTACCCAAATAAATTTATTGCCATTATTTAAATTCCAAAATATTAATTAATAAAAGACTGTGGGCTGAACACATCAAAATGTTGGTATTGGAATGTTGCACCAAATGTTGACAATTGATCGTTCGCAGAAAAGTCTAATCCTACGGGGGATATATCAGTAGGGAATGCGCCAAAAAGGCGATACGTTCTTAATGTTGCGCCTGCTCTATCTAACTGAGTAACAATTATAATTGCTTGATACTGCTCAGGATTGGTAACACCTGTTTTTCTAGAATTGCTTTCTATAGAATTCATCCAGCGTTCTAATCCATCTCTTAATTGAAAATCGGTATCATTAAGAATAGTGCAGCTAAACGGTGCGAATACTTTATCGCCCGCCAATTTAACTTCTCGTCCTCTGTAATAAACAGGGGTTACTCCAATTGTTTGACCGGGCAATTCTGCTACAGTAACTAAAAAGTTACTTGGTCTTGCATATGCTTGATTCAATGCGATAAGTGCAGGAGGAAATGTAATTGTAACCTGAAACTGATTGGGGCGTGCGCCACCATTCTTTAGGGTAGATTTAAAAGTATTAATATCGAATGTCGTTGCCATTTATTTTCTCCTTATTAAGCGCCAACTTCTTCAAAAGAAATTCCTGATCTTGCAGCAACAAATGTGAGGGATATAAAATTAATAGAACGAGCAGGTTTAACAAAAATGTCAGCTCTGAATTCGTTTCTATCAATCACATCACCAGTGTTGTTTGTTTCGTCACAAATAACTTTAAAGTCTGAAATGCCTCGGCGACCTTGAACATCTCGTAAGAATGGTTCTATTAGATTTGTAAATTGTGCTCTGGTAAATGGATCGTTAAATTCGAATAATTGGAATTTTGATGCAGTTGCAATAGCTTTTTCTAAAACAATAAACAATCTGCGAACATTGATTCTATCAAACGCGCTAGGTTTTGCTAACATTGTTTTATCACCAAACAAGACTGTTCCTTGTCCAGGGAATGCTACAACAGGATTGACACCTGCTTTGTATAGTGTATCTCTATCTGTTTTAGAAGGATTGAATGCTAGTTTAACAACATTTCTAATTTGACCTCGGCTAAACCCGCCTGGGCTAAACCATGATTCAGAAACATCGTCTGTTCTTGCACATATACCAGCAATATCGCCATTTAATGGGATCCAACGATATTTGTCGTTGTAACGATCATACTGATACTTCCAACCAGAATCCATAACAGCATAACTTGAATTTACACCGCCATTTGTTGTAGAAGAATTTCTCCAGTTTACAACATTTGTTGCTTGAGCTGAAGGAGTTACATTAACAACTGATTCCAAGCTAGGAGATAAGAATACAACGCAATCTTTTCTATCTTCTGCAATTGCTACAGCTGTACTAACAATGGATGCTGTATTGCTCCATGGTCCTAATGGTATTAAACTTACATCATACAATTCGTCATTACCAAATAAACTAAATCCGGAAATCACGTTTCCTGCAGTAATATTTGCCTCGTCAGAAACACCGTTTGACAATGAAACTGATACGGTTGTACTTAAATTACCAAACATTCTACCTGCAACAGAAGATCCCCAACCGATAGTATTACCAGTTGTTGAAATCGGGTGATCTATAGACCAAACATATGCTGATTGATTATTAACTACATCTTTGTAGTAGTTTGAAGAACCATCTGTATTTTTAGCATCTGATGCTTTTGAGACATACGGATATTTCTCTAACACAGTATTTCTAATACCAGACCAAGCACCATCTTCGTCAATAACAATAACGTGTAGCTCATCGTTACTACCAGATAATGCTGATGCATATGTGGAAGTTCCAGGAGCACTATTAAATTCTGATTGATATGGCCATGCGTTTCCAGCAAATCCATTATATGCAGCCCAGGTATTAGCATCAACCATTGCAACTTTTAATGAATTTCCCAAATCTCCTGGATATTTGGCAGCAAATTCTCCCAACCCATATCCACCGATTGATCGAGAGCTTAAAAAATCATCAGTATTTTTAATTACAATTGCGTTTGCGCTTGCGTTTGCAATTGCGTTTTTAGCGACGCTTTCGTTCACAACACGAACTAGTTTTAAATTATTACCATATGATAAAAAGTTTGCTGCAGTAAAAAATGATGCAAAATTAACGTCATTAGGTCCGCCGAAATATTTTACTAAATTATTTTCGGAATCGACGGTGGTAACTTCCCCAACAGGTCCCCATTGGAAGGCGCCAGCGAATGCGCCGGCCGAAGTAGCAACAGAAGGGACTATTGCAGTTAAATCCTTTTCTTGTACTAATACGCCAGGTGAAAGCTGAAATGCCATCTTATTCTCCTTAAAGATTTACATAGTTTAATAACTATTTTGATTACTATTTATTTATAAGTATAAGTTTTTAGACATTTTCCATCCATTTAGTTTTAAGTTTTTCCAGTTCTTTTGCAGGATCAGCTGAAAACCATAGATCGTCACCCATTACCACCGGCTCCTCCTTTTGCTGGAGCCCATCATTAACTATACCAAAAGGAGTTAGATTCTCCTCGATTTGTTTAAATTGTTCTTCGTATAGTGCTTTTCTCAGATTTGAATCTGTTAAATCTTTGAAGAACGGTTCGTTTGTTGCCCATGAGAATAACACCAAGCACATTACCAAATCGTCATGATACCCCTCGTCTGCCTTGTGTGTTCCTCGAACTTCAATAAATGTGGATATTTCCTCAATTATCTCTGGATCATGGATTAGTAGCTTTGTTCCTTCAACTAAACTCTTAAAGGTTGTGCATCCTAATCGCTTTACTTGTTTAGTTGTTCTGACACCAAGAGTCGCACCTGGAGTAAATCCACCAGACAAATATTGTCCCGATTTACTACTACTTCCAACAAAGAATACGTTTTCGTATTCTAGATCAGTATACAAGGAATCTGCTACTTGTTGTCCGTTATCGTTGATCTCTACTAAACAGTATGCCTTGTGGTAATCTTTAGCTACTTTTTCTATAATGTTGGGAAATAACAACGGACTTATTCTGTTACTTCGATATTTAGCAACAACTTTAAATGGGTACGAAGTAATGTCTTGAACCGTAAATGCTGAGTAATCTCCACCGACACCGCGCGATGTATCTGCCACAAGCATATATACGTGACCTTCTTCTGGCTCCTCAAGAACATCCAATCCCTCGTTTGAATAAACAAATTGTTTTGTAGACATTCTTCCAATAGTATCTGGATTAATTAGTGTGTTAGAAGATCCGAGGAATCTGCATAAAACTTCCTGATTGAACTTTAATTCGCCCAACATTGACTTCTGTTCATTGGCCCATTTCTCATCTCTACCCGGGATTCTACTGTAAGGAATAAACAATGGCACAAACCCATTTAGACCCTGTTCAGCTTCATTCCAGAACTTCCAGAAGTGATTATAACCTAGCGGAGTAGATGTTAAAAGAATCTTCGTAGTATTACCAGCAGAAATTGTTGGGTACACAGAAGTAAAGAAGTCTTCTGCAACATTGTTTGGAATAATAGCAGCTTCGTCAATATACAACCAGTTTACAGATTTACCACGAATACCAGATGAGCTTGTTGCCGCAGTAAATACTTTAGATCCATTCTCAAGTTCAATATCGCCCTTGTTGAATGTTTTAACACCTTGCTGCATCCACATAGGAAGCATCTCATACATTAGTTCGTATCGAGAAAGAACCTCGCGCGCGGCCGAAGATTTGTTTGCCAGTATAGCAACTGTTTTGTTTTCTTGGAATAACGTGTACCAAAGAATACATGCTGCAGATGTAATAGTCTTACCTTGTTGGCGACCTTCCATCAGAATAACTTTACGATTATTAAGTATAACATCTACTTTTTCTTTTTGACATTCGTAAAGTTTAAAATCAATTAGACCACGATCCAATGATACAATCTTGCAGTAGTTTTCTATGAAATAGATAGGGTCACTCATACAACGCATAAGTTCTTTAACTTGCTCAGCGGAGTATGATTCTACGGTTCCAATTGGTTTAAGATTGGGATTACCGTTATATGATATTTGTTTACTGGTCAATTGTTTTTCCGTCGTCTTTTTTGCCAAGCATCTTCATTAACTCTGCGGTAGATCCTGCAAATACTACATTATTATTCGTAATATTTTTAACACTATCGGGTTCGTCTTTTTTCAAATCTTTGACCTTCTTTTGGAGATCCATTAAGTCTTTTGCTACATCAGAAACAGTCTTAATTAATTGGCCTGCTACTTCGTATGTTCTTGGATGCTCAGAATTTTTAGCAAGTTCAATCATCTGATCTAATGTATCTTCACTTTTATGTATAAGATTTCTTAGGGTGCTTCTAGCCAACAAGTAATCATCTTCTTGGTCAATATTTCGTCTTTGTGTGTCATTAACTATTGTAGGAACAGACGCCATGTGTTCTGGCTCTGCAGACTTTAAATCAAACAACGTATCTAATTCAGGAATTTTTTTCATTAAAAATCTTCAAATGTATCTGTGAATCCTATATCATCACCAGGTTTAGCGGTTAATGGGTCAGGTTCAACTGTAACTCTAACTTGTCTTTGTGTAAGGTCTGCTTTATTATAAGTAGTGGTAACAACTTTTTTAATAACACCTTGTTTATTAACAGGTCCATAAAAATTAAGTTTCATCGTAAAAGACAATGTCCAAATTATAGTTCTTCTATCATCAAACTCACCCTCATAATTATCTTCAAATGATACTTGATCTAATATAATAGGTAAATCATTTTTAATATTTAACTGTGGGATTGATTTCATAGTTAAATTATAATCAGGATTAAAGTATGGTAAAATTTGTTCTACAATTTGTAGACCATCATCTTGATTCTTAACGTATATATACAATTGCACATTGATATTATACGGAGTAGGTGCGTATTGCGCATCCAATGTAGAATTTGAAGAATTAACTGCTCTATTTTGTTGAACGGGACTTATTTTTCGATTAAAGTCGTATGCTAATGTTGACATTTCAAATGCCATTCTTGGCACAATAATTTGTACTTGTCTGTCGTCAACATTAGGGCGTTGTTGAATTCGAGCTAAAGCCTTTGCCTTGCCTGCATAAGACAAGGGCACTTTTAAAATTTGTATTATATTACCGTCGGCATCTCTGCGTTCAACATTAATATTGTTGAACATATTACCAAACGCAATAATTGCTTTACGAATGGTGCCCCAATAAAATCTTTGATCTAACATTATTTAAATGCCTCTCCGAATGGATTTCGTTCGCTGAAATCTAAAATGTCTGTAATGTTAGTATCAAAATCTTCGTTTCGTGCACCAGCATCCTCAGCGTGTATTGTGGAATATGTTTCGTTGACGAGTGGAGATTCGCTATTATATTCAAGCAATATCTCATCGCCATTTTCTTGTAACAATCCAAAATTACGAATATCCTCATTTATCTCATCAGGATAAGTATCAATTTCAGCAATACCAGTATTAATAACTTCGCTTGAGAACTGCATCAATTCGCAGGTTAATCTGTAAACATAAAGTTTACCAACTTGATAGAATGGTTTATCGCCCTCTACCTTACGTATTTCAAAATATGATTTTGTTAATGGGAAGAATAAAATGTCGCCTTCAGCTGGTCTAATAGCCAAAACAGTATTGCCTGTATTTCCTGCAACCTCTAACCAACGTTTTCTTGAAACTACAAAATTAGCATTCTCAACCGTCTCTACACCAAACTTAGATAAGAACTCACCTTGACCTTCAAACCCTGTATTGCTTTCCAAATACATCTCAATCGGATAAGCGTGTTCGTAGTTGTTTAACGGATCTTCGCCCAAAATACGATCTTCATTATAAGCTTTGCGAGGCAGATAATACAGTTCGAAACCATAAATCTTCAAGCATTCGATTATTAAGTCTTCGTATAGGTTCTGTTCTGAACCCCGACCCATTGGAATGCCAGAGTGAAAATATGGATTTATGGTTGCCATTTTATATTATGTTTCTATTGACAATCTATTGACACGATGTTAGTATATGCTATGAGGCTCAGTGATAAGTATCATCCAACAAACATATCTACAGGCAATTCAAATCTAGATTGAATCTCTGTTTCAATTTGTCGTATTTCTTCTATTGCTTCTTGATATATAATCTCACCGTTTAATGTTACTCCTCCAGGAAGTTGTACACCTGCAAACTTCTTCAAATTATTTCCCCATTGTTTTTTAATTTGAGCAGTAGCATATCTCTTCAAGAACATATCGTTATAAACATTTGTAAATACATCTGGATCTAATATTCTCCAACATTCTACAATAACGTATGTACCAGGTACAACATCTGCTGCCCAGTCCATATCAATATGTAGTCGATTCATATGTCTATTGAATCTAATTGGCTTTTGTCCTACAAGTACTTGATTAATTAATTCCAATTCTTGTCTTACTTGTGTATAATAAATTACATCTGTTGACATCAAAGTGTATAGATCATTGATCAGAATTTGGTATTTAATATCAAAGATGTTAGTTCCCGTAGATTTATTCATAAACGGAAATACTCTTTCAACGCCTACAACCGCATCTGATATTTCAATATATTGATCCGAAATATTATTAGCAGTCATCTGATGCTTTAGATAAACTTTTTCTACAGCATCAAAGTGATACTCACGATAGAATTGAAACGCATCATCAATACGATCTTCAACTTGATCGTCATCCACATTAATCTCAATTACCGGTGCACCCAGTTGTCTAAGGCAATAATCTTTTAATTGTTCTCTAGATGTTACGGTTGCCATTATCGAGTTACTCCTGGGTTAACTGTTACAATACCTTCTACTATTCTTACAACAGTATCAGCTATATTTGCCTCTATATCATATATGTATCTACCTGCAATTAAGTTTGCAGTTTGACCGGAGGTTAACGATATTGATACGTTACCTGTTGAGGTATTAGTAATATTTGCAGTAAAGGTAGTGGCATTTGCGCTAGAATATGATCTGCGCATTTGGCTTTTAATATCGTATCCTGTTAGGGCAATAGGATTTTTACTGTTGTCCAAAAATTGAACATTGGCAGTAAATGTCGCGCCTTGGTCTATTACTAAATTTTTAGTTGTTGCCATTTATTATCCACAGTGATAAGTACAAGCTATTTGCTTAACTTCTGTTGGTGATGAGAATGTAACAGATTCTCTAGCTTTTGCTACAGTGTAGCTTCTAATTATATCATCAGCTTGTTTCATGCCTTTTCCGGGGATTGAAGATGAAGATATTAAATCACCTATTTCAATATTTCCGTTTTCGCCGCAAACATTAATTAACCCTTCGCCTAAACTATTGGTGAATACAAATCTGTGATTGTCTACTACTGTTTGGTGAATAGGATTTAATCTTTCTTTCCACACCAATGAAGTTGTAGTATCTTCGCCTACTTGTGCAGTAGTTTCTTCTTGATATTCTTCTGTCAAACAATATGGAATATAATTTTCCTGAGCATAACATCTTAATACTCCATAAACCGATTTTTGATTTATTTGCGTTGATTTTGTAAGTGTACTTATAGCATCACTCACATTTCGCTTTGCAATAATATCCACATCTACTAAAATATCACCCAATTCAATATTTTCAGTGGGTGATACTAACCCATCGTGCGATCCTGTAAATGCAACAACTGCGCCTGCTGCATTTACAACTGTTCCAGCGTATACTCTAATAGCGACTCCGGCACTCGTTGCGAGATGAACCGCGGCAATCTCGGGCAAACTGTTTACACTGTTTGTTCCATAGGTAAAAGCGGCTGCCGATGCGGCCATGTTTAGTTCTACGCTTGTTTTAGTATAGCCAGTCGTTGGATAGTAACCACGGCCGTTAAAAGAATGTTGTTGATTACAAAAGACAGCGGTTGTCCACATATTAGGTGAACCGCCAAGATATGAACTAGTTCTAAATTTAAACATACTAACTGCATATATGTCACCATTAGTGTTTCTATTTGCAAACACGCCGCCAGGTTGTGTAGAATTACTTGCTCCTATCATTCCAAAATGGCTATTAGATAAGGATTCAAATGCACCAACTGCCCCAAACCCAGAAACATTGGTACCTGAACCAAATCCAAATGATCCTGTAGATGCTATTGTTGCAGAACTTGCTGAAATTTTATCTGCGGTAATAGCACCTGCAGCAATTTCAGATGCTGTAATAGCACCTGCCGCAATCTGGCCTGCAGTAATTGTATCTGCCGCAATTTTACTTGCATCGATAGCACCTGCAGCAATTTTAGATCCAATAATAGTTCCGTTTACTAATAATGAACCATTAAATAGTGCTACAACTGATGTCCATGTTCCAGGATTTCCGCCAGCACTACATACCTTTGTTTCAGAAAAAGATGAACCATTTGATAAAGTAACTTGGTCTGTTATAATAGGAGTAACTCCACCTGCCGCAACAATCGCAGAATATGCTGCAGCGTCTGACCAAGATGAAGCACTTCCAGATGTTTGGATTGATCCTCGAGTACCGTTAGATCCGTTAGTACCATTTGTTCCGTTTGAGCCTTGGGCGCCCTGTTTTGCTTTAGATAATTTATATATTCTTGTTAAATTAGAATAACCTGCTCTTGATCCAACAACAGTAACTGTTGCTGTATCAGCGGACATTGCTGTAACTGTAATTATTTTATTGCCCGTACCCGACTGTGTAATGGTACATCCAGATGCAGTAGAACTAAATGTCCAATTACTAGTATCGTTTACCAATCCTAAATAAACAACTGCTTCAGTTCCAACTCCAGAGAAAGAACTAACTGTGCCGGAATTGTCTGCGGCCAAGGTTCTATTTTCATCAGTTAAATACATAAGCGGAGTAGTGGCCCCGTTATACACTTTATATAAACTAACAACATCCTCGTATGTTGTTCCTCCGCTTGTAAAGGATGCTTTAATTGTTACTGCATCCGTAAGCATATCTGTAAAGAATAATTTTTTACGATTTGCTTCAGCGGTAGCTGTTAATGTAGCTGTTCCATTTGTAATCGAGAAAGTTGGAGTCCCGGTCATTCCAAATAAATTAGCAGTTAACAAAATATTAGATTGATTTGTAAAGGTGCCGTTTGCTACCCCAAAACCAGGAGCATCATTATTCAAATCTAACCACTTAGGAGTTGCATTCGCAGTAAGAGTTGCTAAAGATTGTGATCCGCCTCCAGGTAGACTAACTAGCACGTCAGGCGATAATAATCCTGTTCCCGCAGCAAATAATATATTACCGTTATTATCTCTAATTGATAATCCTCTTGAATCAATCATGGCCGCAGTAATTACGTTTGCGCCTACGTGTACAGCTGTAATTGCATTTGCCGCAATTGTGTTTGCTGTAACTGCACCTGCTTGAATTGCTCCGGCATACACCGCATTAGCTGCAAGTTCAACTGATGTAATTGCATTTGCTGCAATTTGATTAGCGGTAATAGAATTTGCTTGTAATGCACCAGCATATACCGAATTAGCCGCAAGTTCAACTGCCGTAATAATATTTGCACGCAACATTCTAGTTTCAATTGAATTAGATTGAATTGCGTTTGCGTAAACAGCATTTGCTGCAATTTGAACTGCTGTGACTGCATTTGCCGCAATTGTATTTGCTGTAACTGCACCTGCTTGCAATGCCAATGTATAAATAGAATTTGCTGCAATTGCTGTTGCCGTAATTGCATTTGCTGCAATTTCAACCGCAGTTATAACACCAGTATCTATTTTACCGGCAATAATTGAATTTGCTGCAATTAAATTTGCTGTGATTGCTCCGGCTTGAATTTCAGCAGAACTGATTGCGGCCGCACCTATTTTGCCTGCGATAACTGATCCCGCAGCTAATTCAGTTGCGGTAATAATACCTGCTGATAAAACAGGAGTACCAGAACCAGTAATAAAACTATTATATGATGACCATGCTCCGCTTGATCTTAAATACAAGTTACCCTGATAAAACCCTTGTCTGCCATCAAAATCTCTACCATCACCAGGACCGCCAGGTAATGCAAAATATGTAAATATTTCAACCCCGCTAATAGAATTTGCTGTAGGAGTAAATGCTGCACCCGGACTTATCCAAGCATTACCGCTCCAAATATAAAGTCCGCCGTCTGTAGTATTATAAACTGCCTGCCCGTTTGAAGTGCCGTTAGCTGAAAGATTTGATACTAAGGCTACTTTAGTATTAGACGCACTTGCATTTGCAGTTAAAGTATTAATTACGTTTGTAAAATTGGTTAGAGAAGTTACATTAACTGTTGCTAACGCATTATTAAGTGCGCCCAAATTAACTGTTGCAACATTTGCTAAAGCATTTGCAAGAGCTCCTAAATTTGTAGGCGCAATATTTGCTAACTTACCTGTTAAAATTAACAAATTTGTTGTTGTAATATCAGACCAGCCTTCAAAAATAACATTTCCACCACTTCCGCTGACGACGACATTTCCTACGCCATTATAGTATGCTAAATTTGCATACGCATATACATTTGTAAAATTTTGATTTATTTTTAAAAATGCGGTGCGTAAAGGATCGCCTTGCCCGTCATTGGCAATTGTTCCTATGTTTACATTACTTACAGAATATGTTGGCATTTATTTTCCCGCCTGATTTACTAATTGTGTTAACAATGATTTGATCTCAGAAATATCTGATTTCAT
>Ga0315902_10012222_pt1 | contig 11197 bp, 12 predicted proteins | sample LakEriMetagenome_9_FD_203523 | JGI IMG/M metagenome (GOLD analysis project Ga0315902, IMG submission 203523) | Freshwater fungal communities from buoy surface, Lake Erie, Ohio, United States - Buoy 12 MA117 | ecosystem: Environmental > Aquatic > Freshwater > Lake > Lake biofilm | place: USA...
ACAAATGGCTGGAGGCCATCAAGGCCGATAACCTGGCCTGGACGCATGTCAGTGATCTCAAGTTCTGGAGCAATGCTGTTGCTGTTCAATACAAGGTGCAAAGCATTCCACAGAATTACCTGGTTGATCCCAATGGCCTGATCATTGCCAAAAATCTCAGGGGCGAGGAACTGCAGTCAAGGCTTGCAGCACTGCTGAAATAATGTTTCAAAAATATACGTCCTCTAACAAAAAAAATGTGGGATTGTCCTGCTCATCCAGGCTAATGGAGAGTATATCATACTGAATCCATTTGAAGCCCCTGTTGTATCTGATATAGGCTGCACCTGCTGAGATGAAATAACGGAGTTTGTTCCTGTCTACCAGTTTTTCAGGGTAACCGAACCTGTTGCTTCTTCTGGTTTTCACCTCAAAAAAGTGCAGTCTGCCATTCCTGGAGGCAACAAGGTCAATTTCCCAATGACCGTATCGCCAGTTTTGGTTTCTGATGAAATAGCCATTGCCTTCTGCCCAGTTGCGGGCCAATTGTTCTCCCAGTTTTCCTGTTTCGTTGTGTTTTGCCATAAGCTGTATTGATTTAACTTTGTCATGAATGAGATTAGTCCTCTTCAAAACTCCATCAGTCTTTCATAAACTCAACGAGAAATGCACAGCTTAAAAGGGAGAATTCAACACTATACCTGGGGTGGAAACACCTTTATTCCATCGCTTTTTCATCAAGCACCAGATCAGCAACCTGCTGCCGAATATTGGTTGGGCATTCATCCTGGCGCTCCATCGCAGGTCTTGCTGGGCCAGGGAGCTTCAACCTCCCTGCAGGCCTTGATCAACTCCGACAAGACCCGTTACCTTGGCGAATCAGTGAGGGATCAGTTCGGCAACATTCCCTACCTGCTGAAGATCCTTGACGTGAAGGACATGCTGTCGATTCAGGTGCATCCCAACAAGCAAGCCGCAGAAGAGGGGTTTAAAAAAGAGAATGAATTGGCCATTCCCCTGACTGCACCCAACCGCAATTACAAAGACGATAACCACAAACCAGAGATGATGGTGGCGCTCAGTGATTTCTGGTTGTTGCATGGTTTTTCTCCCAACATTGAACAGCATCTTGATGCCTATGGATTCCTGAACGGATTCAGGGAAATCTTCCGGGCAGAAGGGATAAAAGGGCTCTATCAACAGGTGATGGAGCTGCCACAGGAAGAAGTGGATCGATTGATTGCTCCGCACATTGAAGCAATCATGCCATTGTACGAGGCCCATCAATTGCCCAAATCATCCCCAGATTTTTGGGCAGCCAGAGCGGTCCTTAGTTTTTGTGGGGATGGACATTTTGACCGGGGTATTTTTTCAATCTACCTGTTCAATATCCTCAATTTGAAACCTGGAGAAGGAATATTTCAGGGTGCGGGATTGCCCCATGCCTATCTTGAAGGCCAGAACATTGAGTTGATGTCCAATTCAGACAATGTGTTGAGGGCAGGCTTGACCCCCAAGCATGTCGATATTCCTGAGTTGCTGGCCAACACTGCTTTTGTTCCAACCATTGCTGAAATCATACCAGGCTCATTGAACAAAACAGTACAGCCTTATCCCTGTCCGATTGGAGATTTTTCACTCACCGCCTATTTTTTGAGTGCGGGTGAAAAAATGGAATTTACTGTAACCTCGCCCAGCATCTTCCTGATGTTGAACGGAAAGGCTCAATGGAAAGGCAATGCCAGTGCGGATCTTGAAGGAGCGACCGCATTTTTTTCTGCCCCTGGAGAGACGCTTTTGGCCGAAGCAACTGTTGATACAAACCTTTTTTGGGCAGCCGTTCCCATCCAATAGTTTACGCTATACACATCATGAGGATAACTGTGTCTGTATTTTCTTTAATAGGAATATTAAATCACTAATTTTGTTAAAATGGCAAACATGAAAGTCTCAAAATATACCCTGTTATCCTTCCTGATGTTGATTGTTGTTGCGGCAGCATACCGCGCCATTCCAGGACGTCCCTGGGGCTTTGCACCACAGTTTGCCATGGCCATTTTTGGTGGAGCTGTCATCAAAGACAAGAAACTCGCATTCTTGTTGCCCCTGCTTTCAATGTTGATTTCTGATGTTTTTTATGAGCTGTTGTATATCAATGGCATTTTTGAAATACAAGGTTTTTACTCCGGCATGTGGATTAACTACCTGCTGTTCGGATCATTGACCATCGTTGGTTTCTTTATCAAAAATGACAAGCCGCTGTCCATCGCGAAAGGTACCATTGCCGCACCAACCATTTTCTTTTTCGCGTCCAATTTCATGACATGGTTGGGCAGTGGTGGATACAACAGACCCAAAACGTTTGCAGGTCTGACACAGGCTTTCATTGATGGTATCCCATTTTACACCAATAGCCTGGTGGCTACTTTTGTTTTTGGAACAGTGCTGTTTGGAGGATTTTACTGGCTGAAGAAATCAGCCTTCAGCAACCAAGTGGCTTAGCCTTCGTAACCTGTATCTTCCACAAGATTCCCTCCGTCTGCAGCAGCAGTAGCCAGTTCATCACAGCGTTGGTTGTAGGGGTTGGAGGCATGTCCTTTTACCCAAATGAATTTAATGGTATGCAGTCTTGAAAGCTGGTAGTAGCGCCTCCAGAGATCACTGTTTTTTTTGCCCCCCTTGAAGTTGGTGGCCATCCATTTGTCCAGCCATCTTTCCATGACGGCCTGAACAACATATTTACTGTCGGAATAGACCTCAATGTTTAACCCTGGTCTTGTCAAAGACTCCAATGCTGCAATGACAGACATGAGTTCCATCCTGTTGTTGGTGGTATGCCTGTAGCCTCTGGAGATTTCTTTGCTCTTTCCTCCCCACATCAAAATGGCACCAAAGCCTCCTCTTCCTGGGTTCCCCCTGGCAGCACCGTCAGTATAAATGGTTAATCCGTTGGCGTTGATCATTGAACAACCGTAACCTTGATAGTATTGGTAGGAAGATGCAGTTCAATGGGTGTGCTGCCTGTGTTGACAACGACTTCACCTTCACGAATGAATCCTCTTTCTTTCAGAATCTTGATTTGGTCGGAGATGATTTCATCCAGGCTTTCCTCCTCATCATAGAAGAATGCCCTGATTCCCCAGCTGAGGCTCAATTGGTTCACCAGCGTTCTTTCTTTGGTGAAGATATAGAGATTGGATTTTGGCCGGAAACAACTTAACATGAAAGCCGTATAACCTGTTTGCGTCATGCCAATCAGCGCATCTGCATTGGTGTTTTGAGAAAGTTTACAAGCGGTAAGGCAAACGGCATCGCTGATGAAGGTGGGAGAGTGTGGAAGGGGTTTGATGTCCTCATCCCTGTTGTACCGGTATTCAGACTTCTCCGCTTCGATGATGATTTTACGCATGGTTTCCACCACAAGGGCAGGGTGCATGCCTGTAGCAGTTTCTCCGCTGAGCATCACCGCATCAGCACCTTCCAGTACAGCATTGGCAACGTCGGTGCTCTCGCTCCTGTTGGGTTTCACACGGTCAATCATGCTTTCCATCATCTGTGTTGCCACAATAACGGGCTTTCCACGGTGCAAACATTTTCTGATGATCTGGCGTTGGATCAGTGGAACTTTTTCAATCGGCACTTCAACACCCAGGTCTCCACGGGCAACCATGATACCATCAGATTCAAGAACGATTTCCCTCAGGTTCTCAAGTGCCTCAGGCATCTCAATTTTGGCAATGACTTTTAATTTACTCTTGTTTTCCTTTAATATTTTCTTGATGCCTACGATGTCATCCGTTTTTCTCACAAAGGAAAGGGCCACCCAGTCAAGGTTTTCCTTGATGATGAAATCAAGGTCTATGAGGTCTTTCTCAGTAAGGGCAGGAAGAGAAATCTTGGTGTCAGGTAAATTCAGCCCTTTTTTGGATGAGATAATGCCCCCCAATTTGACCCTGACCTTCACATCGCCATTCGGCAAGATTTCCTGCACCACCACTTCAATCTTTCCATCATCAATCATGATGGTATTGCCCACTACCACGTCACCGGCAAGGTTGGGATAGGAAACATAAATTCTCTCCATGGTCCCCACCATTTTTTCATTGGTGAAGGTCAATATATCACCCTCTTTTACCAGCAAGGCATTGTTTTCAATTTCACCTACCCTCAATTTTGGACCTTGCAGGTCTCCGAGAATCGCAATATTGTAAGGCTCTGTGGCACTGATTTTGCGGATGCTCTCAATGATTCTTTTTTTGTCTTCATGTGCACCATGTGAGAAATTCAGCCTGAATACATTCACGCCCGCCTTGACCAATTCAAGCAGCTTTTCATAGGTGTCACAGGCAGGGCCAACAGTGGCTACAATTTTTGTCCTGTGGGTTGCATGTTCCTGGCCTGCATTGTTGTCCATTTCCTGGTGAAAGTATTTACCAATGTTCTTGCTCATAATTTCGTTTGTTCGGTTTTAAATGAAAAACAGCAGGCACTATGCTGCTGTTTTGTAAATATCAACTGGCGAGGATCTTGACAATCTTCAACCACTCATCACTGATTTTTTGTTTGGCTTTCACAGCGTTGTCCAACGGGGTATAGTGCATCTTGTTGTTCATGATACCCACCATGACATTGTTCCTGCCTTCCAATAAACATTCTACCGCTGAATATCCCATTCTGCTGGCGATCAGCCTGTCCATGCTGGTTGGTGCGCCTCCACGCTGAATATGTCCAAGAATCGCCACCCTGATGTCAAATCCTGGGATGCGCTCTTTTACCACACCGGCAAGGTGATTGGCTCCGCCAAAATCATCTCCTTCGGCCACCACAACAATGTTTACTAATTTTTTTCTGCGCTCTTTTTCCTGCAGCGAACTCAATACTGCTTCAACATCCGTTTTCTTTTCAGGAATCAGGATATGTTCTGCACCTGTTCCAATGCCACTGTGCAGGGCAATGTAGCCGGCGTCCCTGCCCATCACTTCAATGATGAAGAGCCTGTCATGGGCATCTGCAGTATCCCTGATTTTATCAATGGCCTCAACTGCGGTATTGACAGCCGTATCAAATCCAATCGTAAAATCTGTACCTGCGATGTCTTTATCAATGGTTCCGGGGATGCCAATGCAAGGAATATCAAATTCGTTGGAGAAAATTTGAGCACCTTTAAACGAGCCATCTCCTCCGATGATTACCAACCCGTTGATACCATGTTTTTTGAGGTTGTCGTAGGCTTTTTTTCTTCCCTCAGGCGTCATGAACTCCTTACACCTTGCAGTTTTCAGGATGGTTCCGCCCCTTTGGATGATGTTGGCTACACTCCTTGAATCCATCTGGTGGATGTCATCATCAATCATTCCCGCATAACCCCTTGTAATGCCAAACACTTCGAGGTTGTGGTACAAGCCTGTTCTGACAACAGCCCTTATGCATGCATTCATGCCAGGAGAGTCTCCTCCTGATGTCATGACACCAATTTTGGTAACTTTTTTTTCCATTGATCTATTGGTCTGGGTTAAAATATTGGGCGTACTAAGAAGGTGATAATCGATAGGGTAGAGGTCGCAAATTTAACCAATTAAACTCAATTTTCTCCTGTTTTTTGTCATGAGAGAGGGATACGACTACAACGGTATATTCTCCCTGAGAATTTTGAACCGCAGGAACATTTCTTCGCTGTACCAGCTTTCTTTTCTGGTTCTCCGGATCACATCCTGGTGCGCCATTTTTTTGTACGCAAATGCTTTCATGTCTTCAGTGGATTCCCATACACTGAAGGTGGCTTGTTTGATGAAGGGGATTTCGCCGATGCCGATAGAGTAGATGAATCCTTTGTTGGCCTCCAGCTGATCTGCTGTTTTGGGAACGGCCTTCCAGAAATGCTGCAAACGACTCAATCGGATGGTAGCTCGCGTGAGCACGGCAATTTTTCCTTCCGGGTCACTGATTTTGTTTTTGGGATCTACAAAGCTTTGGCCATCCCAGGTGCCATGCCCGGCATAAGGCTCGAGCAAGAAGAAACGGGTGTCTGCATTGAAAAATCTCCACCAGCCAATGATGAAATTTCCGAGCAACCGTTGGATATCTTCTTCCGGGAATTGGCCTGCATCAAAAAATACCATGATGGCCCACTGGTTGAAGTCTGGCCTGATGTCGAAGGTGCCATTCTTCCCTGATCCCATGAGTTTGTAGAACCTGATTTTCCTGTTCAGAAAAAGGGGGAAATGGAACAAAGCCATTGAAATGAAAGCAAATGGGATGAACCTGCTGGGGTAGCGGGAGGTGAGAAGGAGAGAACGGAGTTTTTCAGGTGCTGATTGGTTGAATGAGTGTGGTTTGATAAGTGCTGGTTTATGCATTTAAACGTGCTGAGTCGTTAGAAGTTTAAAGGTAAAGCAAGCTTTAGTCATATAAAAAAGAAATCCCCTCAGCTGCTGCTTTGGGGATTTTGTTGTTCATTGGTTAGCGCAAAGATGGTTTGCGTGAATATGAATATTGCTGTTTCTGTTAGTTGTTGTGTACAAATTTCTACCATTTAAGCCGATGATTTTCAAACATGGTAATTCTTTTGGTACATCATTTGGTGAATTAATATTTTATGTATATATCTGATATTCAATATTATATTGGTGACTCACTGATCTTTATGGAGATTTGAAAACAATGTTTTACATTAGTTTTAAATCTTTTCGCTTGGTACGTACTTCACAGGTTCTTTTTCTGTTGTTCTGGGCTTCAGTTGCCTGGGGCCAGGAATCCTCCTACTCAGTATTGAACACCCCGTTTTTACGCACCATCAGAAACCCCCGTTTTGATGGTTGTGAAATGGTGCCTCATTCACCTCTTTCTCTTAAAGTCATTGATTTTAAAAATTCTAATTTCCGCAACTATGGCCAGGTCTTGTTGATCAGGAAGGGGGAGTTATATGTTTATATTTCTGCTACAGGTATGTTGTACAAATGCGCAGGAAACATTGATGCTGATTCACTGCGCTTTGATCGGATAGACAAAACGGAGCATTATGGGTACAACATCAACTGTAAAGCATTTCTGCACAATGATCGGTTTTACAACCTGGGTGGATATGGTTTTTGGCGCTGGAATGGTCAATTGAGGTTTTTCAATGACAGGAGTGCTGACTGGAAAATTGAACGGTTGAACAAGGAGATACCTGTTGTTTTGGAGCCTCCGGGCTTCCCACAATGGAAATCAAGAAAAGGGAATCAGTTGATTAGCCTTGGTTATGTTTCAGCGAGACAATCTGAAAAGGTGCCTGAAAACGAAAGGGTCAAATCAATAGACTCTGTCATTTCTTTGGATTTGGACAAGGCCGATTGGACTGTGCTGGGAAAACTAAATCCTGCACTGGATGCCTTATCTAAAACTGAGTACCGGGTTCGATCAATACTTGACTCTGGATTGGTTGTGGATATCAAGGAAAATATTCAATACCTCAACTTGTTGGATAACAAGATTTATTCTCTGTCAAATCGCGATATTCTGAATTTTTTTTATTCAAATGTGGTGCAGAAGGTAAGCTGGTATAATGACGGTCAACTTTATTACACTATTTTGGGAGAATGGCAGGTAGACTCCATAAAGATCGGTGCTCAAGATTTTACTTTTACGGGTGAGCGGGTTTACACCACCTCCAATCCGTCAAGCACCTTGATTTCCGGATTGGTATTAGCGCTCCCGGCCATTGCAGGATTTTGGTACTACAGGAAAAGAAAAAAGACTGTTTCTCCAATTGAAACAACGTCTCATACACAGGGGGGCTCTCAAGTGCGTTCACCCTATCCGGTAAAAGAGGTATTTGAGGAGATTGAAAAGGCATTGCTGAAACTGCTGCTGGACAATATGACCACCAAAAATTCAAGAACAGCAACTGATGAAGTGAACAGGGTTTTGGGAATGGCAAGCAAATCGGGTGATATGCAAAAAAGAAAGAGAAGCGATGTCATCCGATCGATCAATACAAAATACAAGATGTTGAAGCCGGAAAAGGATGTTGAGCTGATTGACCGGGTAAAAAGTGAAATGGATGCAAGGCTCTACGAATATTGTATCACAGCATCAGAGTTGCCATTTATTCAAAGCTTTCTCGGCTAAACTGTTATATTAAAACTTGTTCTTCCACATCATGCTCTCAATGGGCCGGTCTGGTTGTCCACTGTACTTGGCATTTGATTTTTGGTTGTACTTGACTTCAATTTCACCCTCTACAGGAAAATAAATCAATTGGCCAATTGGCATGCCGTGGTAAATTTTCACTGGTTGTTTTACGGAAATTTCCAGTGTCCAGTTTCCGCAAAAGCCAACATCCCCTTTGCCTGCAGTGGCGTGAATGTCAATACCCAGGCGGCCTGTAGAGGATTTTCCTTCCAGGAAAGGAACATGTTCATGGGTTTCTGTGTATTCCTGGGTTACGCCCAGGTAAAAAACATGAGGGTATAAAACAAACCCATCGTCTGGGATATCAAAATATTCAATTTCATTGTGTGCTTTGGCATCAAGCACATGATTCTTGTAGGTGGCAAGGCATTTGCCCAAATGCACATCATAGGAATTGCTGCCCAGGCAGGCCTTTTTAAAAGGGGTGATGTTGATTGTTCCCTTTTCCATTTCTTCCATAATTCGCTTATCAGAAAGGATCATCGCGTTTCTTTTTGCTCAGCCCGAAATTCGGCATTGAAGGCTGGTTTTGAAATATATTTTTTCAACAAACTGTGAACAGGGAGGTCCTATCTTTGCTGCATGCCGTTGGTTCGCTCCATACAGAATGCAGATATATCCCTGGGTTTATGGGAAATTACCGAGGAGCATTTATTTTTTGAAAAGGCTATTTCATACAGGGCTGTAGCCTCAAATCCAGGACAGCAATTGCAGCAGCTGGCTTCGAGAATGGTACTCAACGCTTTGCAGCCTTCGTTTCCATTTGAGCAGATGCAAATCAATCCAGCAGGAAAGCCTTTTCTGCCTGGGGGCAGACAGTTTTCAATTTCACATACCCGCGGTTTTGCTGCGGGCATCATTTCGGCTGATACACCCGTTGGCATTGACATTGAATTCATTTCGCCAAGGGTCCTCAAAATAGAAAAAAAATTCCTGAACCCTCAGGAGTATGCATTGCTTGATCCATTGTCTGAGCAAGACAGGATAGTTTTTTCTTCCTTGTTCTGGAGCATCAAGGAGACGGTGTACAAATGCTGGGGAAATGGTGGCGTGGATTTTGCTGAACAGATCAGGATTCAATCTTTTTCTGACCATGAACAAGGAATGGCCGCTGTTCAATTTGGACAGGGTACTGCCATGCATACTGTTTGCTACCAACGCGAAGGCAATCTTTGGCTGAGTTATATGCAAGCCTTCCTCCAATAAAAAACTCCCCTGCAAGGGCAGGGGAGTTGATGAAGTTGGTCTGCTCAGTTTATTTGAGTGTGGCCTGTAGTTTTTCGTTCAGCGTTACATAGTCAGGATTTTTGGCTGTTTTGGCCAATTCCATTGATTTTGCTGAAGCGGCCATTGCATCTGCTTTCTTTCCCAACTGCGCCAAACACCTGGCTTTCTGGTACCAAACCCAATAAGCATTGGGGGTTTGGGCAGTAGCCTTGTCCAACCATGCTGCTGCCTGGTTAAGGTCTTTGTTGTTGTCCAAATAATACATGGCAGCATTGTAATATGGTTTACTGTCCTTGTTCATGAGGTTGTCAATCTGCCCCATGATTTTGCTGTCAATATCGGCTTTGATGGGAAGGCTTACCATGGTCTTGTCCCAGATAAGGTTCAGTTGAAGTTCATTGCTTTTTACATTGTCAAAAAGAATCATAAAAGATTCAGTGGCAAATGGCATTGCAACGACTGGTGAAGTTACCCTTACCACATCCATTTCTTGCTTATATGCAGATGGGGAAGTGACATCGGTTTGTTTGGTGATGATCAGGATCCACTCCTTGGCACCAGGAATTGATAAAAGTCCGTATTTGCCTGGGGCAATCTTTTTTCCGCCTATCATGACCTCATCACTGAACGTAAGGGTTGTCGCACTGTTTGCACCTGTGCGCCAGATGGCACCATAAGGAACCAGGTCGCCGAAGATGGCCCGGCCTTTGGTATTGGGCCTAGAGTAGGAGAGGTCAATAGCACCAAGACCAAATTCCTGTTTTACCGTTTGTGTTGTAGAAGGGGCAGGGGTCTTAAGGGTTTGGGCATTGGTTTGAAAAACCATCGCCAGTGAAAACAAGGCCAGAATCGTTTTTTTCATGTTGCTTAGTATTTAATGCGAAATTAGAGAATTTTTAGTGCATGCCTGCTTCAATCCTTTTCTCCTCGATTTTTAACCTGCCGTCAAAAAAAAAGGGTCCGAGTGGAAGAAACGAGGATGCAAAAGCCAGCAGAAAACGCTTGAAAGGCCAGTTGTAGACTTCTTTGGCATAATAGGCCAATCCTACATAGGCCACAAACAGGAAGCCATGAATCGATCCCATGATCTTCACAGCCTCGGGCATCCCGAATTTGTATTTCAGGGGCATGGCGATCAGCAAAAGAATCAAAAAAGAAGCGCCTTCCGCAATGCCGGTTTTTCTTAACAGCTTGATCGTTCCCGTGCTCATATAAAAAATGATTTTAGCAAAATTAAGTTGTTTTCTGCTGTTTGAATCCAGGGTGAAACCGATTCAAGGTGTCCCTCAGGAAATTCCTGTCAAGATGGGTATAAATTTCTGTGGTGGTAATGCTTTCATGGCCCAGCATTTCCTGTACAGCCCTGAGGTCTGCTCCACCTTCCACCAGGTGTGTGGCGAACGAATGCCTGAACGTATGAGGGGAAATGCTTTTTTGAATATTCGCTTTCAAGGCAAGATCTTTGATGATGTAAAAAACCATCACCCTTGATAGCTTACCTCCGCGCCTGTTGAGGAACAGGATGTCTTCGCAACCTTTTTTTTCAGGAAAATGAACCCTGATCAGGTGCAGGTAAATTTGTATGTATTTGATGGCATCTGTGCCAATGGGGATCAGCCTTTCTTTGTCTCCTTTACCAATCACCCGGATGAAGCCAATGTCGAGGTAGAGATGCGATCTCCTCAGGTTGATCACCTCGCTAACCCGCAGGCCGCAACTGTAAAGGGTTTCAAGCAGGGCCTTGTTTCTTCCTCCCTCTTGCTTGCTCTGATCGATTTGGGCAATCAGCAATTCAATCTCTTCAAACGTCAAGGTATCT
>Ga0315902_10012223_pt1 | contig 11195 bp, 10 predicted proteins | sample LakEriMetagenome_9_FD_203523 | JGI IMG/M metagenome (GOLD analysis project Ga0315902, IMG submission 203523) | Freshwater fungal communities from buoy surface, Lake Erie, Ohio, United States - Buoy 12 MA117 | ecosystem: Environmental > Aquatic > Freshwater > Lake > Lake biofilm | place: USA...
CCGATCGCCGGAACACTGGCTGTCCCGGTGCGCGGCGCCTCGCGCTTTGTCCCGACGCTCCACATCCACGGCACCGAAGACAAAGTGGTCGCTTGGGATGGTCCGAATCTGAAAACCCCAAAGAACCTTGATTTCCTAAGCGTCCCGCAAACGCTCGAGACCTGGAAGAAACTCCTCTCGGCATCCGGCACCCAACTTGCCGAAAACCCAACGCTCGTCTGCCGCGCCGAGAAATGGCCAGATCGCAAAGCCGACGGCACGAGGATCGAAGTCCATCGCTATGGGCTCGACCCAGAGTCGGACATTCCTGACCTGCAGTTCGTTCGGGTCATCGGCGGAGGACACACTTGGCCCGGCGGCGAGAATCGCGAATGGGTCGTCGGAAATACCTCCGAGGAATTCAACGCCAACGAAATGATGTGGGACTTCTTCCAAAACCACCCACTCCCCTGACCGATCCGACTGATCGGACTGATCGGACTGATCGGACTGATCGGACTGATCGGACTGATCCGACTGATCCGACCGATCCGACTGATCCGACTGATCCGACTGATCGGACTGATCCGACTGATCCGACTGATCCGACTGAACTAGCCCAATACCCCTTCGAGGACCATGAGCATCGCATCGATCTCGCCGTCGGTCCCGACGCTGATCCGCAATCCATCTCCCCACGAACCCGCAGTGGATTGTGTGTAGTCCATATACCGAACCAGGATCCCCTGAGCTTTGAGCGCCTCGTAGATCGGCTTGACGGGACGATCGCTTCGCGTCGCCCATACGAAATTCGTATGGGACTCTGTCACGTCAAAGCCCAGTTGCTTCAATCGTGGGACCATCCTACCTCGCGTCGCGAGTATCTTTGAGACATTCTCCCTGAGCCAACTCTGATCGCTCAGTGCGGCTGTCGCTCCGGCGATGCTGATCGCGTCGGTGTTGTAGGAGTCCTTGACCTTGCGCAAAAATCCGATCATCTCCGGGTGGGCTACCAAGTACCCGAAGCGGAGCCCAGCGAGTCCATAGGATTTGCTGAGCGTTCTTGTCACCATAATGCGCGGATCCTTGGCGATCAACCCAACCGCATGGTAGGGCGCGAAATCGACATAAGCTTCATCGACGACGATCGGACAATCGAGACTCGAGGCAAGCTGCAAGATCGTATCGTGATCGATCATCGTTCCGCTCGGACTGTTGGGATTGGGTAAAAAGACCAATCGTAATTTGTCGGATCGAACGAAAAATTCAGGGCTCAGTTGGAAGTCGGCGCCAAAGCGGATTTCCTCGAATCGTGCCCCTTGGATCTGGGCTAGCGTTCGGTACAGAATGTAACTCGGATAAGGCAGCCGGAGTCGCTCTGATGGGCCGACGAACGCACGGGTCAAAATCGTCAGGATGTCGTCGCTGCCGTTGCCGCACAGAACATGATCGGGGCTGACCCCGAAAAGATCGGCCGCCACGATCCGAAACGATGTCGCTAACGGATCGGGATAACGCTCGAGACGGTCGGTCGCATGGATGATCGCTTCACGCACCTTCGGACTGGGCGGATAAGGATTCTCGTTGGTGTTGAGCTTGATCACCTTGGCCGCCCCGGGTTGCTCTCCGGGCTTGTAAGGTGCCATGTCGACGATTTCAGGACGCAGGTATCTCTTCAAGTCACTCATGGTGATTTATTTAGGCTTCTATTGCATTTGTTCGATGAGTTTCAAACAGGTCTCTTGGACCAAACGCGGGTCGGCGTTTCGATTTCTTTTCTTGGCTTGGCCGACCAAGGCTGCGACGGCTTTGGTGTTTCCGGCTCGGACCTTGTCGATCACGTCGGCGTTCTCGGCCAGGAGCTCCTTGCACAGCGATTCGATCTCGCTCGCATCAACTCGGACAATTCCCAAGGATTCGATCGCCGCATCGACCGAAAGGTTCGGCCCGTCGATGAGCTTAGCAAGCGCTTGCTTGGCCTGCGAGGTATCCACCTTGCCCTGCTCGATGGCCGTGAGAAGTTCGGCCATGCGGGTCGGTGTCACCGGATAGAGCTCGATGCCGATCGATCGGTCGTTGAGTGTTCGCAGGACATCTTGAAGCATCCAAACGGCCACCCGTTTGGCACTGGCACCGGCTCGGATGCATTGGAGGAAATACTCGACAACACTCTTGCCCTGCTGGATAAGGATTTCCGCATCGTTGGACTTGAGCTCATGCTCGTGGATCAACAGGTCGCGATAGTGACTCGGGGTAGCTGCCGATTGCTCGCTCGCGGTCTGCTTCTGAAGTGCTGTCAATCGGACGGGCACAAGATCCGGGCAGGGGAAGTACCGGTAATCGGCTTCCTCTTCCTTCTCGCGTTGGAGTTCGGTTTGCCCGAGGGCATCGTTCCACCCTCGCGTCTGCTTGGGGGCCTGACCCTTGGCCAAGCCGGTTCGTAAAAATTCGCTAGCCTGCCTTGCGACCTCGAAGTCGATGGCCCGTTCGACCGATCGGAAACTGTTGAGATTCTTGACCTCGACGATCGGAGTGGCGATCGTTTTTCCGTCTTGGACGAAGTGCAAGTTCACGTTGGCATCGGCCCGCAAGGAGCCTTCTTGCATGTTCCCATCGCTGACCCCGAGGTAGACCATAAGCAACCGCAGTTCGGAGAGGTAAGTTTTGGCCTCCTCGGCACACGATAGATCCGGCTCCGAGACGATCTCCAACAAGGGGGTCCCGGCGCGGTTCAAATCGATCTTCGAATCGGCCCTTCCGGAATGCTCGTCGTGCATGCTCTTGCCAGCATCCTCTTCAAGATGCGCACGGACGAGGCGAATTCGCTTGACGACTTTCTCGGAGCTCTCGGAGTTCTCCGATCCGCTCGGGTGAGCCGATGGAGCGATTGGGATGTCGACGTACCCGCCTGCGCAGATCGGTAGGTCGTATTGGCTGGTCTGGTATCCCTTGGGCAAATCCGGGTAGAAATAGTTCTTGCGATCCCACTTGGTCATGTCGGCTAGTTCGCAATTCAATGCAGCGCCGGCTCGGCAGGCCAGTTCGATCGCATGCGCATTGAGCACCGGTAGGGCACCCGGAAGCCCTAGACACACCGGACAGACTTGCGTGTTCGGAGGCTGACCGAACCTTGTGCTACATCGGCAAAAGAGCTTGGTCTGCGTTTTGAGCTGGACGTGGACTTCCAAGCCGATGACGACTCGATAATCCGTCGCGGTATCGTTCATGATGTCGGATCTTCAAAGGCGGCAGGGAGTTTGGGTTGGTACTCGGTGGCACGGTGGTAGGCAGCAGCGATCGACAAGAGCTTGGCCTCGGCCAACACCGGAGCTTGGAGCTGCATGCCGATCGGGAGCCCCTCGGGACCCGGCGCAATAGGGATCGATAAAGCGGGGATGCCTGCCAAGTTGGCTCCGACGGTAAAGAGATCTTGTAGGTACAACTGGATCGGATCGTTGATTTTCTCACCGAGTCGGAACGCGGGCTGTGGGGTCGTCGGTCCGAGCAGCACATCGACGTTGGCGAACGCATCGTCGTAGTCTTGGCGTATGAGCCTACGGACTTTGAGGGCTTGGAGGTAATACGCATCGTAGTAGCCGGCGCTGAGCGCATAGGTTCCGAGCAAAATCCGGCGCTGGACTTCGGGGCCGAACCCTTCGCTTCGCGTCTGCTCGATCATCCGATCGAGCGTCGATGCTGTTTTCGCGGCGGATCGAAAACCGTAGTGGACCCCGTCGTATCGAGCCAAGTTGCTGCTGGCTTCGCACGGGGCGATGATGTAGTAGGTGGCGATGGAGTACTTCGAATGCGGCATCTGGACATCGACAATCTGTGCGCCGAGCCTTCGATACGCTTCGACGGCCTCCAAGAGCGAGCTTCGGACCTGAGGGTCTAGCCCAGGGGATTCGATCTGATCGCGGATCACCCCGATCCGGGTTCCTTGGATCCCATGGTCTTGGCGGACTGCGGCCAAGTAGTCTGGCACATCGTGGGGCAAGCTGGTCGAGTCCCTCGGATCGTGGCCTGCGATGGCTTGAAGGACCAGGGCGATGTCCTCGACGCTCTGGGCAAAGACTCCTGCGGTATCGAGGCTGCTGGCATAGGAGATCAATCCCCACCGGCTCACGCGGCCGTAGGTGGGCTTCAATCCGCATACGCCGCAGAAGGCTGCCGGTTGGCGAATCGAGCCTCCGGTGTCGGTCCCGAGGCTCGCCGGGACCAAACCTGCGGCGACCGATGCGGCCGACCCGCCACTGGAGCCTCCGCACGTGCGCTGCAGATCCCATGGGTTGCGGCTGGGGCCAAAGACACTCGTCTCGGTCGAGCCCCCCATGGTAAACTCGTCGAGATTCGTTTTTCCAAACAAGATCGCGCCAGAGCTTTCAAGCCTCTCTACGACGTGGGCATCGTAGGGGGAACGGAAATCGCGCAGCATCCGCGAACCACAACTGGTAACCCCGACCTTGCTGCAGAGGTTGTCTTTGACCGAGATCGGGATCCCGGCCAAGGCTGGGATCGATTGGCCCGTTGCAATCTGCCGATCCCAATAGTCGGCTTGGGCCAAGGCCCGATCCGAATCGATCGAAACAATGGCGTTGATCGACGCATTGGAACGCTGGACTCTGTCCAGTTGGCTCTCGATGAGTCGACGAGAACTCAAGGCACCGGATCGCAGTTGCTGACCCAACGCAGTGAGTGTGAGTGTCATTGGAGTTTTGTTCATGCCCAAGGCTTGCGGTTAAAACAATTCGCTGATCTCGCGGAATCCGAAGTCCACGAGCGGAAATGGCCTACCTGCTGGGCCTGGCAAATGCTGATCGATTGAGAGTCCCAAGGCATGGAAGATCGTTGCGATCACATCGGGTGGTTCGGTCGGACGATCCGCAGGGACCGCTCCGATCGGATCGCTGGCACCTACCACGCGGCCCCCTTGGACCCCCGCTCCAGCAAATCCTACCGTAAAGCAACCTGGCCAGTGATCCCGGCCCCCTGCAGGGTTGACCTTGGGCGTTCGACCAAACTCGGCGACGTTGCAAACCAAGGTATCTCCGAGCATACCTCGCTCGAAGAGATCTTCGATCAAGGCCGAGTAGCCTTGGTCGTACATCGGGGCGACGATGTTCTTCATCCCCTCGATCGACGTAAAGGGCTTGCTGCCGTGGATGTCCCAAGTGATCTCGTCGAAGACGGTCAAGAAGGTGTTGATGGTGACGAACCGAACGCCAGCCTCGACGAGTCGACGCGCCAGCAAGCAGCATTGTCCGAAGCGGTTCATGCCATAGCGATCGCGGACGGCTTGGGGTTCGGCCGAAAGATTGAACGCCTCGCGTGCTTGGGTGCTGGTCATCAGTCGGTAAGCCGACGCGAAGTGCTCGTCCATCATCTTGGCCGACTCGCTGGCTTCAAACCGCGATACCGATGCATCGACGATGTTTCTCAAACGTTGGCGGCGATCGATCCGAGCCGTGCCGATCGAGTCGGGAGGGAGCAGGTCGGGGACCTTGAAGTTCGGTTGGCTCGGGTCGGCCATCAACGCAAACGGATCATGGGCTTTGCCCAAAAACCCGCCAGCTTGGCCATTGGGCAAGTTTCCTCCCCCACGGCCCATGGTTTCCGGGAGGACCACATGGGAGGGCAAGTCCGTGCGTCTTCCGAGCAGGAACCCCGCGACGCTTCCAGCATGGGGTGTATTGACCCCACCTTGGAACTGCCGACCGGTTTGCATGATCTGCCAACCGGCATCGTGCACCGCAGCGCCGCGATGGAAACAAGACCGAACGAGCGAGAATTTATCGGCGATCTGCGCGTGTTTCGGAAGAATCTCCGAAAGAAGCATTCCGGGTGCTTTGGTGGCGATGGGCTTGAACGGACCTCGAACCTCCAGAGGTGCATCGGGCTTGACATCGAACGTGTCGATATGGCTCGGCGCACCGAGGTTGAAAATCATGATCGCCGAACGATTCGATTTGGTCGGATCGACCCCTTTGGAATCCGCTGCGGCTAAGTATTGCGGGAGGCCAAGGCCGATCGCCCCGAGCGTTCCTACTTGGAGGAAATCTCTGCGTCGTGCGCCGTTGCAAGTTTGAGTCGATCCATCACCGACGAAGGTAAGCATGGAGGAAATCTCTTGGGGATAATGCGAGTCTACTAGGTACTACCCGTCAGAGTATACCCAGAAATCACTTCGAGAGCACCTTTGGAATGATCCAAAGAACCACCGGTGGGATCGTCAATATCGCCAAGAGATTCAACCCAAATCCAGCAATCAGCATGTCTTTGACCGGGAATTTTTTCTGGGCAAAGACCAGCGTGTTCGGGGGTGTTGCCACCGGCATCATAAAACCGCAACTGCTAGCAAGCACCGTGGCGCTCAACAGCAGGATCGGGTCGATCTGCATCGCCGTGGCCGCCCCCATGAGCACGGGGATCATCGTCGTGGCGGTCGCGACATTGCTGGCCATCTCCGAAATGGCCACCACAATCAACACCACAACGGTAAGCAAAAGCCACACAGGGATGCCTTGCAACCCCGCAGCGGCCAATCCGATCTGACCGTCGAGCTGCGACTCGGTGATCGCTCTGGATAAACTCAAGCCCCCACCGAACAGAAGCAAAACCCCCCAAGGAACCCTCTCGACGTCCTTCCAAGTCAATACGGGCTTGCCCAACGGAAAGACCAACAGCGCTGCGAGTGCAACCATGGCGATCCAAGCGTCGTTGGCCGGGGATAAACGCGCATGCCAAAGGCTACCCTCGATGGAATCCAACAGCGGGGTCCTAAGGATCCAACTGGCCGCTGCGATGGCAAAGACAATCAATGTGGTTCGCTGATGCCCATCGAGCCTTTGTGTGGACCTCCATTCCTCGGACCACTCATTCGGAACGCTGATCTTGACATTCTTCAGCGGCCAGAGAATCACCACCATCCAAACCCAACACCCCACAAGCAACACAGCCACGATCGGCATGGCAACGAGCATCCAATCCCAAAACCCGATATCGATCCCGCGCTCACGGAGGAACCCAGCAAAGAAAATGTTCGGAGCCGTCCCGACGAGCGTACCCATCCCACCGATACTGGCCGCATAAGCAATCCCAATCAGAATCGACTTGGCAAAGTTCGGGTTGTCCGTCGTTGCGATCACACTCAACCCTAGCGGCAACATCAACATGGTCGTCGCGGTGTTGTTGATCCACATGCTCAAGACCGCCGAGCAGAGCATAAAGGCTGCGACCACTCGGGAAGCATTCGATCCGGCCCATCGCAAAAGAAACAAGGCCCCGATCCGATGAAGCTTGGTCTTCTCAATGGCAAGCCCGAGCCCAAATCCCCCGAGGAAAAAATAGACGCTCTCGTTCGCATAAGGCGCACAGGCCTCCATCATCGCTGATTTGGCCGGATACAATCCGATCAACGGCAATAGGATCATCGGCAACAGAGCAGTCAGTTCCAGTGGAACCGGTTCGCTCATCCACCAAATCGCCATCCAAATGCTCAAGGCCGCCACGGCGGCGGCCAACGGAGGAAACGAATCGATCCGAATCAAAAGCGCATAGGTGATCAGCGCAAGGACCGGACCGAGAGGAAACGTGATCTTGTTCATAGCCTCTAGTATAGTGCCTAAATTCTCGGCCATCGTCGGCTTTACGCCGTCGGAGGCCAAGAGCGATTAGCCTCCCGTCTCCGTCCTATCGCCTGAAACACCTGGCGACAGAACCCGAGCTTTTTGCTTTTCAGTTCCGACTTGGGAGGTACAATGACGACCTCTCAACCATCTGGAGGTGGAAATGACTCAGAAAGAACTACTCACAGCCATCGAGGCTTTACCCAAAGAGCTTCAATTTGCCATCGCGAACTCAGTACTGGACCGCTTGGCAGTCGAAGGACCGCCCCCGATCTCCGAGCAACTCAAGGCGGAGTTTGTGCGACGGGAGGAAGCGTTTTTTTCGGACCCGCAGAGGGGAGAAGTTTGGGAGTCGGTTCGCGAGGAATTATTCAGAAAGTGAACCGAGTTCCTGTCGTAATTGAGCCTGCAGCCAAGTCCGATATCCGTTCGGCTAGAGACTATTATTCTGATAAAGGCGAAAACACTTCCGAGCGATTCAGAGATGAGCTAATAAAGGTGTTCGATCTGCTATCGCGTCACCCCGAGGCTGTTGCCATCGCTTTTGGGTCTACGCGACTCAAACCAATGCGATACTTCCCTTATGTGATTGGATACATCTACTTCAAAGGCCAAGTCCATGTAACCGGAGTCCAATACGGTGGATTAGGCTGGGATGAATTTGAGCGCCGAAAGTTATGAAGTCGAATGACACGTTCTTCACCGTAAGGCGGGGCTTTAACCCGCCCGAGAAGCCGACGGAGCCCCAAGCTACGTCGGATTATCGCAAGCTAGTCGAACCGTTGTTGGCCAGCGAGAATTCATCCGGCGCATTGAGCTCCGCGACTCGTACCAATAAGATCACATCCTGAATCTCCCCTTCCTTCGAACGGGTCCGGAAGAAGTGCTCGCCGATGCCTCTTGGTTCTCCCGTCGCAGTGATCATCAAGCAATCGCCTCGTTGCATGTTGAGCATCAACGACAGGGATTCCCACCGAAGTGTCTCTCGGCGCTCCTCGGTCCGTATCGCCGAGTCCTTGGCCACCACACTGCGGCGGGTTTGACCGTACTCCACCTCAGGCCGCAAAAGCACCTGCGCCGATTGAGGCCCGTTGGGCTTGGCATACAACGAGAAGAGAAAATGTGGGGCCGGAAACTGCCCCCCCCGAAACCCTTCCTCGTTGTAAAACAACGTGACAGTCTCCTTGGGAAGATTGCGAACCGTTAGCACCTTGCGTTGGTCCGGTCGGCATCGCCAAAGCTGCGAGAAACTCGAAACATCGGCCACCACCCCAGCCTGCTCCATCGGGTCTTGCTCGATCCGAGTCGCGTTCTGGGCGACCCAAGCTTGCACGATCGCGGGGATCTGGCCCGAGAACTTGCCGGCCCTGAGCCCGTTTCGATCGAGCAGCATCCTCGGCTCGGGTGCAATGACTTGTTCGTCCGCAAAAGCCCATAGGTCTGGCATTTGCTGAGACTCCACAGAACTGAGCCTCAGCAGAATCGATTCGATCCCCACCGTGTCAGGAGCAAGCTCCTGCGAGAGAATCGTCGACTTGCGAGCCTCAGGCTCCTTGCGGCTCGGCAGCCAGTGTGCGCATCCACTTGCCGTGCTTGCGACCAAGCCGAGCAGGAAACAACGTCTGGAATGGATGACGGCACTCGCGGAACTCATGGATCAGCGGGGCTGAGCTCCAAGCGTCCCGTTGGGCGAGTTCTGATTGGCCGTCCGAGGACCCTGCGGCTGCTGGGCAGGCAAATAAGGAATCTCGTTGGTTTTCCATCCCGCTCCCGGATCGACCGGGATGAAGTCGCGCTGGAAAATCGACTCGCTGAGTTTCTGGAAAATATTCGCGTTGGTCTGACGATTCGCAAACTGATACACCATCCGCTTGTCCCGAGGTTCAATCACCACACCGTTGGCGTTGACCGCCTGGTCGCTCCATTCGGGCATGTACAAAACCATCAGCTCAGGCAAAAACATCTCCCGATCAAGAACGATCTGAACGTGATGGTAGTTGACCGCGTCGACCGGATACTTCGGATAAGCTTCCACTGCATACTTGTTGTCCACCGGACGTCCGTTCTGTGTCCCGGGCGAAATCGCTCGCACCCAATACCTCGCCTTGATCTCATCGGCCTTGACCCCAAAAAGAAACGGCAACGGCGAGTTCATAATCCCAAGCCCCTGCATTTCCGGCGGAAGCTCAAGCTTGGTGCGGATCTTCTCCTTGCGATCGTAATCCCACACGAAGTTTCCATCGCACACGACCCATTCGCCCGAATTGTTCGGGTCGACCTTGAGCTCGACCTGCTTGTCCTTGGTCAATTGCCCAGTCATCTTCGTATAGACCTCGGACTTGAAAAGACCTCGGTCTGGCTTCTGGAATCGGACCACCCCACGGCTCGCCGCAACCGTCACGTCGCTGCGACCCAGTTGCCTTGCCATCTCCTGTACTCCAGGCGCTTGGGAGTCGAACTCCCATCGGCTAAACTCACAACTGAAGCGCTCAATCTTGGCCGTCTCTTGTTCCCAATACGCAAGGATCTGATCGATCGTCTGCTGCTCTTGCGCCGTCAACTCCGGAAAAGGCCGCTGCTGGATCACCTGGCCACCGTTGTTGGGGCCCTGCATCTGAAACTCCTGCCCCTCGCGCACGGCTTGCTGCAACTGACTCTGGACTCGACTGGCCGCCTGAGGGTTCAGCTGAGGATTCAGCTGTGGATTCACCGGCGGATTCTGCGGAACTGCTTGCCCGGGATTGGCTGAGCTGGCCGGATTGCCCGACCCGTAACCCGGCGAGCGAGGCTGTACAATCGGAGCTTGGCTGTAAGCAAACGGCATGGAACTGGCAAATAGACCAGCGACTAGAGCGTGGACTCTCAAGACGCGACGGACTTGCTTCGTTGCGGAATGGCGCATTGGGTCACTCATCCTTAGAATCAATTGGGGAAAACAAGACCCAACCGCACTTGCGGTGCGCGGTTCGGTCTCCGAATCGCCCAGAGACTAGCAAGACTCCGAATCGGTTCCTAGACCGCTTTTTCTCCCTACCCCCCAACACCCCCCAATGGCTCCGCCCGACGCGCAGCGGCGGTGTCTTACAGTGTAGAGCCATTGTCCCCAATGGCTCCGCGACGACGCGCAGCGGAGGCGTCTTACGGCTGTTTGGCTGTTTTGTCTTACTGTTTGTGGTGGTTTCAGGTTCCGATCGATTGGGGACAATCGATCTACCATGCCGACGCGCAGCGGCGGTGTCTTACAGTGTAGAGCTATCATTTACCGAAGCCGATTACTTCCCGATGCAAAAGCGGCTGAACAAAGCATCCAGCACGTCGTTGTTGGCCACCGTCCCGGCGACCTGGCCCAACTCCTCGAGCGCCAATCGCAACTCGCCTGCAACCAACTCGTCGCCAGCTCGGTCCACACACGTCTGCCTCGCATAACCCAAACTCTGGGCGGCACGCGCCAAAGCCGACGCGCAACGCACACCGGTCATCGGTACGACGTCCAGACTCGATTGCTGCCAAGCCGCTACGGTCTGGGCCAAGGCCTCTTGGAGCGGGGCCAACCCGCTGCGATCCTGGACGCTGAGCGTGAAAATTCGCTCG
>Ga0315902_10012224_pt1 | contig 11195 bp, 9 predicted proteins | sample LakEriMetagenome_9_FD_203523 | JGI IMG/M metagenome (GOLD analysis project Ga0315902, IMG submission 203523) | Freshwater fungal communities from buoy surface, Lake Erie, Ohio, United States - Buoy 12 MA117 | ecosystem: Environmental > Aquatic > Freshwater > Lake > Lake biofilm | place: USA...
CCTCACCAATTTAATAGTTCTTACCCAACGCCGCCCTAGCTCAGTCGGTAGAGCGTCGCTCTCGTAAAGCGAAGGTCATGAGTTCGATTCTCATGGGCGGCTCCATAAATTGAACGGAAAAGGTCGGAATTCGACCATTTTTGTAATCTTTCGTGGAGTTTGGATGCAACGGTTGGATGCAACTGAAAAGAAGATTCCAGCCGGGATTATCTAAGTCGTTTCACGTTTACCCAGACAACAAGCTCCTTTCTTGAGACCGTTGCACTCACTGGACATCCCTACTCAGTAAAGGAGCAATAATTGGTAGCTCAGTTGGTACGAGCGAACGACTGAAAATCGTTAGGTCGCCGGTTCGATCCCGGCCCAAGCCACAGTAGAAATGCAAATCTCCCAAACCTGACTAGCTAAATCAATATATTTCACGGAACAATTGAATAAGATGCCACTATGAAAAAAGCATTAGTTCTAGGTGCAGGTGGATTTATTGGAAGCCACATGGTCAAGCGTCTTAAAGACGAGGGCTATTGGGTTCGCGGCATCGACCTGAAAGAGCCTGAATTCTCAGCAACAGTTGCAGATGAATTCTTTATTCGGGACTTAAGAAACCAGCAGGCGGTTAAAGATTCTCTGACTCTCCCCGCACCAGACCTAGCTTTTGATGAGATTTATCAGTTTGCCGCCGATATGGGTGGAGCCGGCTTTGTATTCACTGGCGATCATGATGCAGACATCATGCACAACTCTGCAACTATTAATTTGAATGTTTTGGATTCACAACGTGAAATCAACGAAACTCATGGAATGAACAAAACGAAATTGCTTTATTCGAGTAGCGCTTGCATGTACCCCGAACACAATCAAATGGATCCAGAAAATCCAAATTGCGAAGAATCAAGTGCTTACCCAGCAAACCCTGATAGCGAATATGGTTGGGAGAAGTTGTTTTCTGAAAGACTTTTTCTTTCCTACCACCGCAATTACGGCTTTCCGGTCGCCATCGCTCGCTACCATAATATTTATGGCCCAGAAGGAACATGGGATGGTGGACGTGAAAAGGCACCTGCTGCAATTTGTCGAAAGATTGCCAAGCTTCCATCCGAAGGTGGGGAAATTGAAGTTTGGGGCGATGGCTTACAAACACGTTCATTTCTCTTCATTGATGAGTGCATTGAAGCTACCCGCCGCTTAATGCAGTCAAGTTTTACTGAGCCAATCAATATTGGCTCAGAAGAAATGGTTACTATCAATCAGTTAATCGAGATTGTTTCTGAAGTTTCTGGAAAAAAAGTTACTCGTAAACATAAGCTTGATGCACCAACTGGGGTTCGCGGACGTAATTCTTCAAACGAATTAATTCGTCGTGTACTTGGATGGGATTATCAAATGTCCCTGAAACAAGGTTTAGAAGAAACATATGCTTGGATTAGTAGTCAAGCAAGTGCATGAAATATGTTCGTGTCAAGTGAGTATTTTCAAGAGTACAAGTTTGTAAAATGAACCCCAAATTATGAAAAAAGTTTCAATATTTTTTTCTACCTTACTTCTGCTCCTATTAGTTGGTTGCTCTCTAGAGCCACCAACTAATAAAGACTCTGCGGCACAAAATCCCTTACGATGGTGTGATCTGGAGGCAGAAACAAATTCGCTAATAGTCAAGGTAGCCTGCGCGGAAGTCGCAGAGCTACGTGTTGACAGCTTAAGTGATTTAGAAAAGATCCGGTCTTTAAGAGCGTGGGTCGCGAGATGGTGGCCATATTCTAAATCCAACCTAAGCGATTTGCAAAGTGAGTTTTGGAAAATTGAACCCGAAGCATTATTCCGTTCTGGTAGAGAAGGTCGATATGGAGGTCTTTGCGGTTCAACGGCGTGGATGCTTATGCATGTCTACAACAAATTTGGACTGGAGACATGGGTATATAACTTTGGAAACCCTGCAGGAAAAGGTAGCCATGTGGTTACTCTTGTAAAAGTCGATGGTGTTGTAATCCTGCAAGATGCATTTTTGAATGCAGAGTTATCCCATACTGATGGCTCAACAATTGATTTTAGGAGAGCAATGAATTTGTCATTTCTAAGGCAAGGTGAGAGTAAAGCCACCTTAACTTACAAGCAAAGTGTGAAGCGTTGCTTAGGGGGTAGTCCTGAAGATTGTGTGACAGACTGGATTTCTGAATCCGAAGAAGATGTTAAATGCAAATCAATGGATGGATCACCAAAAACTTATTTGTGTGATGTTTCCAATTTTGACGGCAGAAGAATTATGTCAGACGAGGGGTTTTGGGGAAATGTTGAAGATTTTCTTGGCTCGCAGAAATTCAATCCGGGTATTGAAAATCTCATACTTTTCCCCATTAATCTCACCGGAGTTGACGGTATCGCCATAACTGATGTGGATCAAATAAGCGGTACCACCCAAGTTCTATTCAATGAAATTGCCTCAGCTGCGAAAGGTAAATTTTGATTTTAATTTGGCACTAATGTCCCTTGTAAATATTTTGCATAAGAGAGTATGTGGATTTAAAGAAAATTCCAATTCAATTTCCGCTAAGTCAGGGTTTCTCATTAACTTGGTTTAGAGTGTCGTGGGAGTAGTGAGCCGAATTTGTCGCGTGAAAATTAGCCAAAACAAAAAATTAGCCTTTGAAGCAGTAGAATTCTCACTTTCAAAGACTACTACCCTTGAGTGGGAGGATTTCTCTTCCATTCCAGCGTGAGGTCATTGGCAAACGGCGGTCTTTCCCGAAGGCACGGCCTGAAACCTTGGTGCCAGGTGGATATTGGCGGCGCTTGTACTCAGCCTTATCAACCAATGAAATAACACGACGGACAAGTTGGGCATCAAAGCCATCGGCCAAAAGCGCCTCGTAGCCATGGTCCTCATCAACATAGGCCCGAAGTACCTGATCCAATAATGGATAGTCGGGCAGAGAATCTGAGTCCTTTTGATCTGGGCGAAGTTCGGCGCTTGGCTCTTTGGTAATTGAACGTTCTGGAATTGGTGGAACTTCCCCGCGTTCAACGGCTAAGGCGTTGCGGTATCTGGAAAGTGCCCACACATCTGTTTTGTAAATATCTTTAATCGGTGCAAAGCCGCCAACAGCATCGCCATACAGAGTTGAGTATCCAACAGCTAACTCGCTCTTGTTGCCGGTAGCTAAAACTAGGTGACCCTCTTGATTAGAAATACCCATCAGCGTTGTGCCACGAACCCGTGCCTGCAGGTTTTCTTCAGCTAAGCCCTTTAAAACCACATTGTCCATAAAGGCATCGACCATCGGTGCAATCGGTGTAATTCTGAAGTGAATGCCGGTGGCATCTGCCAGGGCCTGAGCATCTTCTACTGAATGGCCGGATGAATACTTGCTAGGCATTGCAACGCCATTGACCCGCTTGGCACCCAGAGCATCAATGGCAATTGCTGCAACTAATGCAGAATCAATGCCACCAGAAAGTCCAAGGACCACAGATCTAAATCCATTTTTGCCAACGTAATCACGAAGGCCCATTACAAGTGCCTGCCACATTTCAGCTTCATTGGAAAGTCTTGTGGCAATTGAAGAATTGGCCGGTGTTGCGTGCGTGGTTGGCTGCTCTGAAATAACTACATCAGGTCGGGAGCTGCCTTCAGCGCAATGAATATCTACAACAATTAACTGATCATCAAATTGAGCGGTGCGGGCAAGAACGGTTCCATCCTTACCGACAACGATTGTGTCGCCATCAAAGACAAGATCATCCTGGCCACCAGTCATGTTGACGTAGGCAACAGGGGCGCTGATCTCCTTGGCCCGCTTTTGTACTAGCGCTAATCGCACATCATCCTTATTGCGTTCAAAGGGTGAACCATTAGGAACAACTAGTAGCCCAGGTGTTCTTGATGCAATTGAATCCAATGAATGCCAAATATCTTCACAGATCGCAACTGCGACATCGACTCCGTGAATGCGCACTACAAGGCTTTGATCCCCTGGCACAAAGTTTCGGAACTCATCAAAGACCCCGTAATTTGGCAGATGGCGCTTTACATATGTAGCCCTGACTTTTCCATCATGAATTACAGCAACAGCATTTTTTGGGCCTTGATCTAGGTAGCCAATAATTGCCACGATGTCGCCTGTGATACCCGCTGCGATTTCTTGCACCGCACGAATACTTGCTGCCTGAAAGGATGGTCGAAGCGCTAGATCTTCAACCGGATATCCCGTCACAATCATTTCGGGAAAGACAATCAGGTTGGCGCCATGTGCTTGTGCGTTTTTCACTGACTCTGCAATCAGCACAGCATTGCCCGCAAGGTCTCCAACCGTTGGATTGATTTGGGCTAGCGCCACGCGCAACTTCATTTTTTTACACTAACTTTAAGTGCATTGAAAAGCAATTTTAATCCAGTAAATATCTGGAAAGTCATCAATCGGTTACGGAGAGCCACTGTGATTAGAAATTTCCAATTCAACATTGATGGTCTGTCACTTAAATATTTAAACCAATACAAGTCTTGCGAGATCACCGTTTGTCTGTGGCTAAAAGGCTTGGATGATGCAACTTCAACAAGAACTTCTTCCATCTGAATTATTCTGTAACCTGCGAGCTCCACCTTATCGATGAAAAGCAAGTCTTCGCGTTCTTGTAAGTGAGTATCAAATTGAAATTGTCGAGCTACGGCCGCTCTCACGAGAATAGTTGGGGTAGGGATGCCATAATTGCGAGATCCAAAATCCCACTTACCATAAAGCGATTGAAGAAAGGTTTGTCTGCTCGAATAAATCTCTTTGGGAACTTCTTCATTCCTCCATCCTTTGTATCTTGCTTTACAAGCAACAAGATCATAATTCTGTAATTTCACTAAACTTAGCTGTGACTCCAGTTTTGACGATATCCATTTGTCATCATCATCAAGAAAAGCGATGAAATCTCCTAAAGATTCTCGAATGCCTTGATTACGATTCTCACTTGCGGTTCCCTGTGAATTTCTAAGAATCTTTACCAAGGGAATTCCAGCTGCTTGAGAAATTACTTGTGTATCACATAGTGAATCATGACAGATTACAAGCACCTCTAGAGGTTTAACCGTTTGATTTATCGCAGACAGGACCGAATTAAGCAATGATTCACGGCCCAGGGTTGGAATGACAACAGAAACAGAGGGAAAATGATCCAACTTCTCCCCTATTTCTGTTGGCGCCATAAGTCCAAATATGGTTTCTGAGACTGCTCCAATTTAGTCAATAAGAGTCCAAGATTGTTGGTTGGGCGTGTTATTACAATAAAATCTGAGTCTTCTACTAACGCACTCAGATCTTTAGCGTAAGTTGCTTGCTCATGTAGACCGGCAGGTAGTTGGGCGTTCTCATCATCCCAAACTTGTAGACGATAGCCCTGCGCGACTAAGTCAAAAGCTATTGATACGCCAGGGCTTTCCTCGATGACTGGGGTACCTGGCTTATAGGAGACTCCAACAAGTCCAACTGTCTTAACTTCACCTAGGGATTTCTTAACAAAGTCCGAAATAAATGAGACATGTGACTTATTTAGCATTTCTGTAGCCCGTGACAAGTCGGCAGGTACTCCTAACTCGTCAAAGAGTGCCGTAAGTGCCCGGGTATCGCGGGGGAAGCATGGTCCGCCGTATGGTGCAGCACCCTTTAGATATTTCTTACCAATTCTAGTGTCGAGGCCAATTGCATTCGTCACAACGTCGATGTCTACATCCCCCAAAGCCACACCTGCCTGATAAAGCGCATTTGCATAGGAAATTTTCATCGTCACAAAATTATTTACGGCAATTTTCACGAGTTCGGCTTCAGTTAAGTTCATTCTTTGACATGGCACAGATTTTGTAACCACAGACGCCAAAACTTCCTCAACTACATCCCCGGCCCAACTACTCGATTCTCCAAGTAAATGCATGTCGGGTTCCTGCATATTTTTAACGACGGATCCAAGTGCTATGAACTCTGGGTTATAGCAAAGTCCCAATTCCTCCCCTAGGGGTTTCCCGATCCTTGTCTCAAGAGTTTGACGAATGACACCCTCGCAGGATCCCGGCATTACTGTTGAAACTATGTCGATAACAACTTTTCGATTGGCAAAATGACTTGGGTTTAGTTTCGATAAGACCTTTAACACTGAATCATTTGAAAAATAGCCATTTTCCTGACTTGGGGTGGGAACAATAATGAAAATAGCAGAAGTTGTTTCGGTAGATTTATCGAGTTCGTGACAAAAATTTAGATTGGTTTTGGAATTTTGTAGTAAATCCATCAAACCAGGTTCACTGGATTTGTATGTTCCGGATTCTAAACTTTCAATGAGGGCTTTAGAAGAGTCATAAGCATTTACCCTATGTCCTACACTGGCAAATAATGTAGCAAGCGGTAAACCTAGCTTTCCAAGACCGATGACCGTGACTTCCATACAATTACCTCAATTTCTGAATCGAACGAAAAAAGAAATAAACAGCAGGCTTAAGAATTCGTTTTAACCAACTTGGTGTAAATCTCAAAGCAAACCTAAAAACTGATGAAACTAAGTCCCGACTAATAGGCAACCCAAAATGGTTTCGGATCTCAGCTTGCGTAAGTTTCTTTCCAAGATTTGAATTTTGACTTTGAGGCACCTCTCTAACTCGCCCCGCAAGAATTTGACTATAATTATTGAAGAGTGGAGTTTGAAAGTCATTGCTTAAAATCAATTTTAAACCCCAACTCAGTGGGCCTATTACCGCAATCTCCGTGTTGGGTGACTTTGATCGAAGGATTTGTGCGAGCGAGGGAAGGTTCTCTGCAAGTTTCGCCATCCCCGCTCTGATGGGAATAGATAAGTCTTTAATCTGAGTTCCATGTGTACTTGCTTCATCGATACCCAGGTCAATAATGATTAGGGAGGTACTATTTAATTTTAATGAGTTATAGTTTAGGTCGTTGCCGATTTCACTTGCATCAAACTTCAAACTAAAGCCTTGTACAATCTCACTCAACTGATCTTTAACCCGCTGGTTAAATCCAAGATACATAACCTGAGAATTCGTTTGTTTTGTAACCAGTAAATCAACTAAAAATGTTAGCGTGAGGTCTGCTGGATAAAAAATGTCGGCCACAACATCTACTGACGATTCTGGTTGAACACTTGCTCTGCATCCGAGTTTTTTTAGAGATTCGTTAATAACTAAATCCAAGTTTGGAACATTAACCTCTTCAATTGCCCTATCGACTAAACCCCAATTATCTTCTGAAAGTACTATGTCAACACCGTACTCATATTCATTTTGCTTTTCATTACTCGTATGGAAATGCGTAAGATGCCTTAAATGATTACAGTGAAAGCCCTCTAATTGATCTTCTTCCAGAATTATGGGAAATCCTAGCTTCCCGACCAGGAGTTCACTCATTGCACTATCAACATGCCAGCCGTATCGCATGGTTTCGGGAAAACCATTCAACTCGAAGAAAGTTTCCCGGGGGGCAAGCTGAAAGTCACCTGGACCATCCGGCACAATATGATCTTCCCGTTGTAAAAAAACTTTACGGATTAATCGCGCTGAACTACTCCAGTTATGGAGTTTGTCCATGAATTCCGCTGAGTGCAAACGGGAAGTTGAGTTCCACAGATACTCTGGTATCTCATATCTATATGTATTATAAAAACCTTTGGGGAGCTGAGAAATTAATTTAGAAAGCGATCCCTCTTTACTTAAAAACACCATGTCTGTATTGGTATTAAGAATCCATTCATTCTTAGGATTACTTCTCCGAATACCCACATTTCTGGCGAAAGGCTCGATAGTAGGGCGTTTAGAATCTGCAGGTGACAGTTCATTGTGAATACTAGACCGCACCCTAAAGGTTCTTATTCTGCCTTGAGCTTTCAATGTCAAAGTATCAAATATATCTTCAATAAGAGTTGGAAGATGATCAGGTGAGTTCCAATCAACAAAAATGATTTCGTCATCTTCGTGATCCAATTTTTCAGCGATACAGTTCAGACTAATCGCTACACGCTTATGCATATTATATCCGTGACCGTCATTTCTCCCGTACACAATTACAGAAACGGTCATCTAAATTCCATTCGCGACAAGAGGGCTGATTTAGAGAAGTTCAAGATCGATCCAATTAAAGTCAGAATTATGAAACTCATAATCTAAAATAACTCTCGATTCGCGAGGTGCAATCATTGATTGGACAAAAGATGCGTCAATTGGCATCGCATATGGGGTATCGGGTCCATCGGTAAATGTTCCCCACTTTTCAAATTTCGGTGAACCTTCTCTAATCCATCTAGTCTTAGGGTACGCTAGTTGCAACCACCTTCCACCACTTCGAACCTTACTTTGAAGAATTTGATACTCAGGTGCAAGAAATTCTTTAGGAGCGTGATGCAAAGATCCCCCTGAGAATAGAACATCTAAATCACTTATTTGATGCAAATCTTCAAATTTTTCTACCAACAAGAATTTAGCACGATCATCAATTCCCAGCAGCTTGATAATTCTTTCAACTAAGGCAAGATTAGAAGGAACGAGATCTGCAAAAGTTACCCTATTTCCCCAAGACAAAAACTGTATCGAGGAGATTCCCAAACCCGTACCGATATCGAGAATATCTTTTTCAATCAAAACATCTTTGTACAAAGTGTGAAACCAACCTCTGTGACCAAAATCTTCACTGGTGTCTCGACGAAGCACATCATTGTAAATTTTAAGTAAATCTTGATCGTTAAGGCCCATTAAGTCGCGCGTGCTCGCACGTTCGCTTTGCCCAAACGGAACAATTTCCCATCTTGAACTCAACTTTTCAAACCAAGTAAGAGAATTTTGCTTTTTCACCATACAAACATATCAGGGTAAATTGTGTTCGCCTGGTAACAAATTAGTCATTTTGGTCATGTCTGTTGGTACGATAGGTTTGTGGATTAGTCTAAATCTGAGGTGTTTAAATGCCCAATCAATAAAAATTTTGAAGTAGTCTTTCACGTATGAATATTGATTGGGAAAGAATTCTCAATGACGCTGGTGTCAGTCTCGTGGGAATCGATGTCGGCTGCTCGAGTGGGAGGCCACACGAATGGGCGCGTCTTGGCAGTGCTTTGAAATATCTAGGTATCGATCCCCTAGAAACTGAAATCAATCGACTTAATTCACTTGAAGAAGCTAATTCACTTTATCTGGCTGCTTTCATCGATTTTGAAGGGGCGGATGGAAAAGCTGATGCTGAGGCAAGTCGTGTTTTTGAACGGACAAGTGCTGCTTTTGCCCAACGTTCGGGTTTTGATAATCAGAAAGAGATTTATAACGCAGGTAACCATGTGACGGTAAGTAAAAAGAAAGTAACAGTTTCACAAATCAAAGCAATGAATGGATTTTCAACTCCTGACTTAATTAAGATCGATATAGACGGTGGGGATTTTCGATGCTTGAAGGCGTTTAACCAACATGGCTTAATCGACGGACTAATCTCTTTGACTATTGAGTCTCAATTTCACGGCGATTCTACAGATGATGGTAATACGCTTTGGAATATTGGAAGGTTGGCAAATTCAAAAGGACTCAGTTTGTACGATTTGGATGTCAATCGATATAGCCGGCACACATTACCCTCAAGATATATATATGACTTTCCTGCGCAAACGCACCATGGGCAAGCGCTCTGGGGTGATAGTTTGTTTATCAACGAAACATTGAGTCCTTCACCAGATTTTCAAACAATATTGAAACTCGCAGCAGTCTTCGAGATTTATTCTTTTTTTGATTGCGCTTTAGATCTTTTGGAAAGCCAAGGCGAATCACTAATGAAAGTTGCTCCTGTCGAGGAAATTATGAAATCATTACGATTGTCACATGAAGCACGTGAAGCGGTGGTGTCGACAAGCTCACCGGTGTTTAAATCCCGCAAATATTCAAAATTAAAGTCTTTGTTAAAAAACATTAGATCGCGCTAACTAAGCAGTGAGTAATGAACTCAAATCCAAAGACATTTCCTAGAAACTGAATAAAGGAGACTGGATTTGAAGAGTATCTACAAAAAGAGGGCTTTTCATATCCTAGGTCTCTTCGCGCTATTTTTCACTCTGATATCCACGCTGCGGCCCTATCAATTAGTGTCTAAGGTCGGTTGGCTAGATCCCTGGTTAAGTGTGGGAATGGGCCAGTTTAGGAGTCATACTTTTGACTCTACTCGCACTACTTGGAATGACAACTGGACTAATCTTAGAATATTTGATTCGAATCTACAGATTCCAAATATTCTCAAGCAAATCAAGCAAGTAGGAGGATTACTTCAAACGACTGAAGAACTAGTCGAGAACAACAGGCCCCGTTGGCGTGGACAAATGCACCGCAACGATTCCATACTCCCCATCATTTGCAGATGGATCAACGAACTCAACATCTGCGCCGTTTAATCCACCAAGGATCTCGGTCTTAAACCAAGAATCAGATAGGTGATCAGTATCGGCAATCGTAATCTTCTCAATCGCAGCAACTGCTTTTCCGTCTTGTGATGGGTGATCAGCGGTTAGCCATTGAATAAAGAATGGAAGCTTGCGAGAGTCGGTGATTTCATTAACTCCGATTTGCTTCCACTTAAGATCGCTTCCATCTGGACGTGTACGGTGACCTTCGATTGCGCTGCGTCCGAACTTCTCTTCAACCTTTGAAATATCTTCAGTTGCAAAAACCCAAGTGAGCCAGCCTCCGCCTTCTTGTGCCTTCTTGCTAACAGCTTTGCCCCAAGGGGTTTGCTCTGTTGCAGGGTGATCTAGCGGGCAGACAACTTCGATGTACTGGCCGTTTTGAAGAGGCAGTGTGAAGTTGCGAGTACGAAAGCGTTGGCCGCTATTCGGTAATCTTCTGCCATGACTGCAGACACCCGATTTGAAATCGGCATTATCGGTGCCGGAATCATAGGTGAGGCGCTCTTAGTGGCGATTTCTAAAGCTGGAGTGAGCACATCAGATATTGCGATTTCAGATAGACGCCAAGAGCGAACAAGTGAGCTTTCCAATAATTATGGATGCGCTGTCGTGTCAGCGGAAGATATTTCGATACAAGCCAAGAACATTCTCCTCGTCGTTAAACCGCAAGATATGGATGCCCTGCTTGAGGGAATTGGCAAGAAGATTTCATCAGGGCAGAGAGTTATTTCCTTTGCTGCTGGGAAGAAGACCTCTTTGATTGAGAAGTACTTGAGTGAAGGTGT
>Ga0315902_10012225_pt1 | contig 11194 bp, 6 predicted proteins | sample LakEriMetagenome_9_FD_203523 | JGI IMG/M metagenome (GOLD analysis project Ga0315902, IMG submission 203523) | Freshwater fungal communities from buoy surface, Lake Erie, Ohio, United States - Buoy 12 MA117 | ecosystem: Environmental > Aquatic > Freshwater > Lake > Lake biofilm | place: USA...
AACACCGATGAGACCGAACCGACGATTGAGTTCGTCTCCCAGCGTGAGCAATCCCGCCCCGCCGATTGGCCCGGCGAGGTCGTCTCGCTGCAGCAGTTCTATCACCTCGACCAGATCGCCAAAGAGCAACCCGCCCCGAGCGAAGAGGAGCTGCGCTGGGTCCACGTGGGTTCGGTGAGCGACTTCCCGGTCGATGGGGGAGCCACGATCAAGTACGGCGGTGTGCAGATCGCGGTCTTCAACTTCACCAGCCGCGGCGAGTGGTACGCCGGCCAGAATATGTGCCCGCACAAGAAGGCATTCGTGCTCGGTCGCGGCATCATCGGCGATCATCAGGGCGAACCGAAGGTCGCCTGCCCGCTGCACAAGAAGACCTTCTCGCTCGAGGACGGTCGCTCGCTGCAAAACGAGGAGTACCACATCCAGACGTTCCCCGTCCGGATCGAGGGAGAACGGGTGCTGCTGCAGCTGCCTGCAGCGGAGCACCTCGAGAAGACGATCGGAACTGAAATCGGATGCCAGCTGGCGACCGCGTGCAGCCATGGATAGGAACAACTCGAAGCCGCGGTTAGCCGTCGGGCTCGCCCGATGGGCTCCAGGCCCTGGACTCAGGCCCACAGGGCCGACACAAGACCTGCCGGGGGCGTCAGCCCCCGGTCAGACAATCCACATCAAGCAGCCCCGAAGGGGCGACAGAGCCCTTGGCAACAAGAAGCTCTCCAGGTCCTTACCCGTAAAGGTGGCGCGGATCAAACTCAATCTGGTGCCTCTCCATCAAGGCCCGATACTCGTCTTCAAAGCTCTTGACCTGATGGTGACTCTCCTGGTTGATGATGTAGGACTTCACGCTCTCGAAATTGGACTGACTGACCGTATAGGCCCCGTAGCCGTCCTGCCACGCGAATTCCCTCAGCTGGGGGTATGTCTCGTGAATCCATTTGCTGGAGTTGGCCTTCAGCGTCCGAACCGCATCCGCGACTGCGACCATGGCGGGGATCCGCAACAGCAAATGAACGTGATCCTCAATCCCTCCGACCTGCAGAGCATACCCGCCGCTCGATTGAGCGATACCTGCGAGATAGGGAAACAGTCTTGCTCGAATATCGGCAGTCAACCACCTCTGCCGAAGTTTCGTGCTGAAGACGATGTGATAGAGAAGTTGGTGGTGAGTACTCATGGGAATCTCACAAATACTTGTTTCGCCCCTTCGGGGCTGCAGGGGAGGCTTCAAGGCCGGGGGCTGACGCCCCCGGCAGGTCTTGTGACAGCCCTTCGGGCTTTTTCGATCCAGAGCTGTATTGTGAGTGGTCCGTTAAGCTCTGTCACCCGCGCTCCATCGAGGAGCGTACTGTGAACGGCCAATTGCTGGACCTGCCAATCCTTAACGCATCGCCAGCGTCGCGAACCGGTGGCCAGACGGTTGGAACATCACTCCTTGCATTCCTCCTCGCCGACCAGCAGCAACTCACAGCTGTCGAGCGGTTTGCCATCGACCACGCGCGAGAGACCACTCCGCTGCAGGCTAGGTATTACGAATCGTTGCTCCCCGCGCAGCCGCCTGGACCGGGTCAGCAGTATGCCTTCGAGGTCGATCTGGATCGCTGCTCCGGCTGCAAAGCCTGCGTCACCGCCTGCCACACACTGAATGGTCTGGATGAAAACGAGACCTGGCGCGATGTGGGCTTGCTCGTCGGCGGTACAGCCAGCAACCCGTTGATGCAGCATGTGACGACCGCCTGTCATCATTGCCTGGACCCCGGCTGTATGAAGGGGTGCCCGGTCGATGCCTATGAGAAGGACCTGGTCACCGGGATCGTCAAGCACCTGGATGACCAGTGCATCGGCTGCCAGTACTGCACGCTGGCCTGCCCGTACGATGTGCCGAAATATCACGCGGAGAAAGGGATCGTTCGCAAGTGCGATATGTGCTCGAGCCGGCTGGCTGTGGGAGAAGCTCCCGCGTGTGTGCAGGCCTGCCCTCATCAGGCGATCGCGATTCGCATCGTCAATGTGGCTCAGGTCCTGGAGGACGCCGAGGCCAGCCAGTTCCTGCCAGGAGCCCCAGACCCGCAGCTGACGCATCCGACGACCCACTACAAGTCAGCTCGTTCATTCCCCAGAAACACACTGCCCGCCGACTATCATCAGACCGCTCCGCAACATCCGCATTGGCCGCTGATCGTCACTCTGGTGCTGACACAATTGTCCGTCGGTGCCTTCACGGCTTCGCAGCTCGTGATCTCATCGGGAGGCAGCGATTCACTGACCGGGCTCCTTCCCTGGCATGCGGCGACCTCGCTGGGGCTGGGACTGCTCGCGCTGGGTGCCAGTCTGTTTCACCTGGGACGACCATTGTATGCGTTTCGCGCATTCATCGGCCTGCGGCATTCGTGGCTCAGTCGCGAGATCGTAGCGTTCGGAGCCTTCGCCAAGCTGGCGATGGCTTATGCGGCACTTTTGTGGCTGCGGGACCGACTGCCCGCATGGGTGAGTGACCAGACCCCGCTGGTGGCCTGGGGAGTGGTCGGCAGCGGACTGACGGGCGTCTTCTGCTCGGTGATGATCTACGTTGCCACGCAGCGCGAATTCTGGAGCTTTGATCGCACCCTGTTGAAGTTCGCCCTCACGACCGCGCTGCTTGGAACCGCGACGCTGGGTGCAGTCATGGCTGTCGTTGGCCAAGCCGGGTCAGAGCAGCTGCAGCTTTCACAGATGCTCACACGCGCCGTGCTGCTGATCGGAGTCGCGAAGCTGAGTTTCGAGCTGTCGTTGTTTCGCCATCTGCTCTCGCCCCATCTGACAACTCTCGGGCGTTCCGCCCAGCTGCATCTCGGACCGCTTCGTAGAGTGACGATCGCCCGCTACCTGTTGGGAATAGCCGGAGCGATCGTGCTCCCGGTATGGCTGCTGAGAAGTCCCTCCTCAGCGGCGGGGATGTCAGTGGCGATTCTGGTGCTGCTGACAGCCGGTGAGTTCCTCGAACGCTACCTGTACTTCGCCGCCGTCGCCGCCCCCCGCATGCCGGGAGCCGTGAGAACCTGAGTATGCCGCACGTGCCCTGGCTCTCGTCTCTCACCTCTCGTCCTTCCTTCCATGCTGCATCAAACCACCGGCCCTTTGACCCGCGAACTCCTGCTCCGCCCCGGCGGATTCGGGCTAGGGCAGGTTCCGGATAAGTCAGCTCCGGATGCATTGACGACGGTCGTGTGCGGCTACTGCTCGACGGGGTGTGGGCTGAACGTCCACATGCGCGAAGGTCAGGCCGTCAGCTTGACTCCTCGGACTGAGTACCCCGTCAATCTGGGGATGGCTTGTCCCAAGGGGTGGGAAGCCCTGACGGTTCTGGAGGCCCCCGATCGGGCGACGACGCCACTGCTCCGCGATGCCAACGGCAACTATGTCCCGATTGACTGGCAGCTGGCACTGACCACCTTCACCCGCAAGTTCAAAGCAATACAAGCGGAGTACGGCCCCGAGAGCGTGGCGTTCCTCGGAACGGGGCAACTGACCACGGAAGAACTGGCCTTCCTGGGCTGTCTCGGCAAGTTCGGCATGGGGATGCGGCACGGAGACGGCAACACGCGGCAGTGCATGGCGACTGCGGCGGTGGCCTACAAGCAGTCGTTCGGCTTCGATGCTCCACCGTATACTTACGCTGACTTCGAAGAGTCCGACACGATCGTACTGATCGGCAGTAATTTGTGCATCGCCCATCCGATCATGTGGGAGCGGGTGATGCGGAATCCGCACCATCCGGAGATCATTGTCATCGATCCCCGCCGGACCGAGACAGCGATGGCTGCGACGCTCCATCTGCCGGCCTACCCGAAGTCGGATCAAGCCCTGCTGTACGGTGTCGCTCGCGAACTGATTCAGCGCGGCTGGATCGACCGGGATTACATCGATGCCCACACCAGTGGGTTCGAAGAGTTCGCTCTTTTTATCGAGCCTTACACGCTGGAGATCGTTTCCCGGGAAACGGGTCTCGCCGTCAGCCAGATTCAGGAGTTCGTCGAGAAGATCCACAGCGGCCAGCGCGTGTCGTTCTGGTGGACGATGGGAGTCAACCAGAGCCATCAAGGTGTCCGCACCGCTCAGGCGATCATCAACGTGGCTCTGATGACCGGCAATATCGGGCGACCCGGGACCGGAGCCAACTCGATCACGGGCCAATGCAATGCGATGGGGTCACGGCTCTACAGCAACACCAGCAGCCTGATCGGCGGTCGAGACTTCACCAAGGCGGCTGACCGTGAGCATGTGGCCCAGATTCTCGGGATCGACGTGGAGTCGATTCCCACGCAGAACAGCTGGGCCTACCACGAGATTCTAGAAGGAATCCTCAAAGGGCAGATCAAAGGACTGTGGGTGGTTTGCACGAACACCGCTCACTCGTGGATCAATCAGGACTTTGCCCGCGATGTGCTGAGCCGCCTCGACTTTCTGGTCGTACAGGACATGTATACGACGACCGAGACCGCACAGATGGCTGATCTGGTCCTTCCCGCAGCGGGCTGGGGCGAGAAGGACGGTTCCTTCATCAACTCGGAGCGGCGGATTGGAATCGTGCGAAAGGTCAAGCGGGCGCCCGGTCAGTCACTCTCCGACTTCTCAATCTTTCGGCTCACCGCGGAATCCTGGGGCTGCGGCGAGATGTTCCGCGAGTGGACTGATCCCCAGGCTGCGTTTCGAATCCTCCAGCGGCTCTCCGCCGGACAACCTTGTGACATCACCGGACTGGGTAGCTACAACCAGATCGATGCTGCTGGCGGCGTCCAGTGGCCGGTGAAGGGGGCAGGGGCCGATGCGGTCAGTGAATCTGGGCCGCCGCCATCCACCTCTCACGACTCGCCACTCCCCGAACGCAGGCTCTTCGAGGATGGGCGTTACTATCACTCTGACGGTCGAGCCCGGTTTCTGTTCGAGGCGTCACAACCTTTGCCCGAACCGACCTGCGAGCAGTATCCATTTGTCCTGCTGACGGGCCGCGGCACGGCGTCTCAGTGGCATACGCAGACCCGCACCTCCAAATCGGCAGTGCTCAGAAAGCTCTACCCCGAGACGATCTATTTGGAGATGAACTCCGCTGACGCCAAGCGGGTTGGGATCGCTCCGAATACCCGTGTTGAGGTCCGGACTCGCCGAGGATCCATCACGGCGATGGTTGTCATGACGCCAGCTGTCCCGATCGGACAGGTGTTTCTGCCAATGCATTACGTCGAGACGAATCGTCTGACTGACCCTGTGTTTGATCCGTACTCGAAGCAACCGGCCTACAAGGCCTGCGCGGTGCAAGTGACCCCTGTCATGGGAGGTCGCTGACTACGGCGGCCTTGGATAGACGGACCCGCATCAGGGCGGGTATCCTCGCAGGGCGAGACGGGGTCAGCCGTTCGCCCACGAGAGAGGGTTCAGCCGCATGCGTCACGGTGTGTCAGGGATGGTTCGGGCGGGAATGATCTGGGTCTGCCTGTGCGCGCTCATTCACGCTGCAGAACCGGTGCAGCCATTTGTGCAGGGCCTGCGCGATCGCGGCTATTTCGACATCGCGCTGCAATACCTCGATCAACTCGAGCAGAAGAGCACTCTCAGTCAGGAAACGCGGGAGCTGATCCCGTTCGAGCGGGCTCAAACGCTGCTCGCCAGTGCCCGCGATCAGAACAGCGCCGACTCACAGCGGCAACAGCTGGATGCCGCCGAGGCGGCCTTTCAGCAATTCAGCAAGGCCTCGCCGAATCATCCACTGGCGGCTCAGGCCAATACATGGCGAGGACGGATTCTGTTCGAGAAAGCCCGCGTCGAGATCTTCGAATCGGAAGATCCGGGTCGCAGCTCTGAACGACAGGCGTTTCAGGACAAAGCCCGCAGCCTGCTGACTGAGGCCCGTACGGTCTTCGATGCCGCCGCCAAGCAGTACAAGGCCGCCTTCGACAAGTTCCCCTCGTTTATCCCGGAGGAGGAGACCGGTCGGATCGAAGAACGTGCCCGCGCGGAGAATCTCTACATCGAAGTTCTGTTCGACTATCGCAAGTGCAACTATTGGGAGTCCCGCACCTTTGATAAGGACAGCCCGGAGCGGACCTCAGCTCTGCAGCGGGCCACCAACGAGTTTGAGGAGATGCACAACCAGTACCGCAGCAACACCGGTGGTAAGCTCGCCCGGCTGTGGCAGGGGAAGTGCCTGGAAGAGCAGGATCAGATCACCGAAGCGCTGGGGGTTTACGAGGATCTGCTGACGATTACGCCCGACACGCCGATTCGATCGCTGCTGTATGACCAGGCCCTGCGGTTCAAACTGATCTGCCTAAATCACGAGAAGAAGAAGGACTATCCGCTGGTTGTTACTCTGGCCGACGAATGGCTGGCATCGGCCAAAGGTCGTACGCGTTCGGAAGTCGGAAATGGTGTTCAATGGGAACGTTGCCGCGCACTCGAATTGATCGGCGGAGATCGCGAGAGACCCGAATCGGAACGGCTACCCGCCCTGAATCAGGCCTTGGCCGCGGCCCGGGTGCTGGCCCGGACGAGTGGTGAGTTCAAGGCTCCCGCGAACGGCATGATTCAGCGGCTGCTGTTGTCGCTCAATCGAGATTCGGCCGATCCCACGGACTTCGACGCCGCTTTTGGAATGGCCGGGAAGCTGTCAGATGATATCCGTGCTCTCTCAGCACAGGTTTCCGCGGCTCAGGCCGGGAACCGACCTGATGAGGTCAAAGCCAAGACCGCTGAACTCAAGACCGCTGCAGCCGAGATGACTCGGCTGTGCGACATGGCCTTGAAGCTGGCCAAGCCGAACACTGACACGAAACTGATCGACCGGGCCAATGTGCTGCTGGCTTACGGATATCTGCTGAACGATCAGCTTCTCGAAGCTGCAGCTGTCGGTGACTATCTCTTGCGTACTTTGGCCGATCGCAGCCCCGATAGCGCAAAGAACGCGGGTTTCATCGCGATGGCAGCGTTTGATCGGGCTTGGTCGAAAGCCCCCAAGGGGCAGCGTGACTTCGAAAGTCGCCAGCTCGTGGCTGTGGCGTCTCGCCTTGAGCAGAAGTTTCCCGAAGCCGATCAGGCGAACGATGCGCGGCAGACGGTCGCGCGGGTGATGTGGGATGAGCGCAAGCTCGACGAGGCGGCCGCCTGGTGGAACAAGGTGCCAGCAGGATCGACGCACTACGCCAGTGCTCAGCTCGGCGCCGGACAGGCGTTCTGGGGCTACTACACGACGCAGATCAACCTGCCCGCCGACAAACGCCCCGACGCCGCAAAGCTCAGTGAATGGAAGGTTGCTGCAATCCGCCACCTGGAGGCGGGGATCGCGGAGCGCGGGCGAACCACTCCCGCCGACCGACCGGCTCCGGACGATCTGGTTCGCGGCAAGGCGACGTTGGCTCAGATCCGCAATCTGGAGGGGATCTATCGCACTGTGGACAAAACCGCGGGCGCCATTGAGCTGCTGACTCAGGAGCCACACTCGGTCCTCGCGGGCGTGGCACTGCCGCTGGGTGAGACGGAACGTCCCAAGACGCCGGGCCATCCTAAGAGCCGGGCCATGGCCAGTTTCGCCTACCAGCAACTCCTCAAGGCCCAGATCGGAGTGAAGGACCTCGACGCCGCCCGGGATGCGCGAGAGGAACTGGAGAAGGTCGCGGGCTCCGAAGACGCCGATGCTCTGACGCAGGTTTTCGTCGAGTTCGGTCGTGAGCTGGAGAACGAGCTCAACCAACTCAAGGCCGCAGGGGAAGCCGATCGGGCGACGGAAGTTCGCGAAGGGTTCGAAGCCTTCTTGACCGACCTGCTCGGGCGTCAGGATGGCCAGAACTTCAGCTCGCTGTTCTGGATTGCCGAGACCTTTACCAGCCTGGGCGAGAGTACCAGCGACGATCCTAGCCGGGCGACCAAGTTCTTCGCTCAGGCCGGTGACGCCTATCAGAAGATCGTCGACAAAACCCAGTCCGACAGTGCCTTTGCCCAGCCCGATCAGCTGCTCTACACGCGGATGCGGCTGGTGAACTGCAAGCGCGTGCAGGGGGACTTTGTCGGCGGCGAACAGGTCATCCAGGAACTGCTCAAGGACAAGAAGGGCTCGGACTCCCCCAACGTGCAGATGGCCGCAGCCAGCCTGTATCAGGCGTGGGGAGGCAGCAGCGAGCCCGATGCCTGGAAGAAGTACCAGATCGCCATTCAGGGGACGAAGTCACCTCCGATGTGGGGCTGGGGCCAGACCGCTCTGAGGCTGCAACGGGCCCTGCGCAATAAGCCCGATCCCAAGATCGAGGCGATGGAGTTCGAGGCCCGCTACAACCTCGGACGCACCCAGCTGGCTCTGGCGAAGCAGCAGTCGACGCCTGCCGACCGGGACAAGACACTCAACCGGGCCAAGATGGATCTGGAGACGTTTGTGCGGATCTCCAAGGGGCTGCCACCCGAAGAGGAAGCTCGCTTCACCGCGCTCTACAACGACATCCAGAAAGAGGTCGGCGAACTTCCGACACCTCTCCCCGTCGGTATCGGAGCTGTCGCGCCCGTGAAGCCGGAAGTCGTGAACGGTGCTGCCCAGAAACCAGCAGCGGCGGCTCCCGTGGTCGATCCCACCGAAGAAACGAACGCCCCGCAGTCGAGGACAAATGTTGGCTTAATCGTCCTGCTGGCCTTGGCTGGTATCGCAGCCGTCGGCGGGATCCTGTTTGTCTCGATGCGCAAGCCTCCGGATAAGTACGCCTCCCGCCGCGCTGCAGCCGCTCAGCCTGCTTCTCAGCCAGTGGCTCCCAGGCCCTCCGCCGTGAATTCACCGCCAGCCGCCCCCCCGCCGCAACCGGCGAAACCGCGGCCGACGAAACTCCCCGGAAAGCCAAAAGCCGACTCCTGATGTTCCGCCGCGCGTGAATCGTTCTCCACTCTGGTTTACACTGGCAGCGTCCCTTACCGACTCAACGAGACCTCCGATGAAGCGTTCCTGGATTTCCGCAGCTGTCGCATTGATGCTCGCCCCGGTGACAGCATTCGCCATCGATACCGTCAAACGCCGCGATGGAACGGAGACCAGCGGCGAGGTCAAGAAGATCAGCCGGACCGAAGTGGTGGTGTTTCAGAAGGTAGGGAGCAAGGAAATCCCGATCCCGGCCAATGAAGTGGTCGAAGTCGACTGGGACGCGGAGCCTGCCGAGTTCGGCGTCGCCCGTGGTCACGAAGCGGCCGGCAACTTCCCGCTGGCCGTGGAACAGTTGACCGAAGCTGCGGACAAGGCTCAGGGGCTGGATGCCAAGATCAAGGCCGACATCAATTTCTACCTGGCCCGGGCAGCCGCCCGCGCCGCGCTGGCCGACCCCACTCAAGCAGCCGACGCGATCACCAAGCTGAAGGCATTTACCGCCGCTGAGCGCGAGAACTTCCGGTTCTACGAAGCTCAGGAACTGCTCGCCGAAGTCGCACTGCGAGCCAAGGACGCTCCTGCAGCCGACACCGCCTTCAACTCGCTGACTCAGGCCCCGTGGACCGATACCAAGATGCTCGGCAAGATCGGTCTGGCTCGGGTGCTGTTGGCCTCGGACAACTTGGCCGGAGCCAAGATGGGGTTCGACGAAGTGGCTGCGATGGAGACCAAGACTCCCGCCGAGACAAGCCGCAAGCTGCAGGCGATGCTCGGACAGGCGACTTGCTTGCTCAAGCAGACCCAGCCGGCTGAGGCCCTCAAGATCATCGATCAGGTCATTGAGCAGGCGTCCATTGATGAGACCCGTACACTGGCCGAGGCCTATGTCCGGCAGGGGGACTGCCTCGCAGCTTCCGGAACCGGAGCCAAGGATGCGATTCTGGCCTACCTGCACGTCGACGTGATTCCCGCTCTGGCCGAGGAGCGCGAGTTCCACGCCGAGGCCTTGTACCAACTCTCCAAGCTGTGGGGAGCTGTGACCCAGCCCGCCCGCGCTGCGGAAGCTGCGGCGAAGCTGCAGCAGCTGTATCCGAACAGCCCGTGGGCGCAGAAGAAGGACTAAGGGGAGGGGACGTAAGACGGGCTTTCCAGCCCGTCTTGCCGGAGAGTTCCGATCCGACTGATACCAATCGTTTCGACGAAATCGTATGTTCGCCTGGAGACGGCCTGGAAAGGCCGTCTTACGAATCCACCAGCTTCAACTCGGCGCCTCCATGAAACGCAACCCCGTCAAAGCTGCTCTGCGTAGTGGCCAACCACAAGTCGGAACCTGGCTCTCGCTGGGTGACCTGGTCGCGGGCAGGTTGCTGTCGCGTGTCGGCTTTCCGTGGCTGACGGTCGACATGGAGCACTCTCCCATCGACTGGTCACAGGCCTCGGCTCTGTTCGGAGCGATCGCCGATGCCGGATGCGTTCCGCTCTGCCGCGTTCCGTGCGGCAGTCACGAGAACATCAAGCGGGCCCTCGATGGCGGGGCGTGGGGGATCGTGGTTCCGATGGTCGATACGGTCGAGCAGGCCAAAGCTGCCATCGCAGCTGCGAAGTACCCTCCCACGGGGACTCGCTCGGTCGGGGGCAATCTGCATGCGATGAACTTCGACGCAGCTGCAGGAGACTACTACAAGAAGGCCAACGACGAGGTCCTGGTGGTTCTGCAGACCGAATCGCCAACCGGCGTTGCCAACGCGGACGAGATCTACCGGCTCCCCGGTGTCGATGCGATCTTCGTCGGCCCAAACGATCTGCAGGCCCAGATGCGTGGCCCCGATGGAGTCGACCCAACCCCCGCCGAGCATGAAGCGATGCTGCAGCGAATCCTGGCTGCGGGGAAGCGGGCTGGCACCCCGGTCGGCTTGCATGTTCAGACTCCGGATGACGTCAAGAAGCGGATTGCCGAAGGTTGGCAGTTCCTGGCAATCGGCAGCGACATCCGCATGATGGTCGCCTCGGCCCAGTCGTGGGTAGGAGAACTGAACATCAAGTCCCAGCGTGGCGACCTGGCGCGGTATTAGAGAATTGCATTGCAGCACTGCGATCATTGAGTGGTTGCCACTCGGCCTGCAACAGTCCATGCCACTTTGCCAATGTGAAACATGTCGCTTGAACAGACGTTGACCGTTGACGCAGTCGGCATCGAAGGAGCTACAGGACATTGCGTTCTGACGATTTGCGATGCTTTCGATTGGGAGGATTCGCACAATCATCTGGAGGCTTTGCAGGCCAAAATTAACTCTTATCTGGATTTCATTCAGGGCGGTCAGATCT
>Ga0315902_10012226_pt1 | contig 11194 bp, 8 predicted proteins | sample LakEriMetagenome_9_FD_203523 | JGI IMG/M metagenome (GOLD analysis project Ga0315902, IMG submission 203523) | Freshwater fungal communities from buoy surface, Lake Erie, Ohio, United States - Buoy 12 MA117 | ecosystem: Environmental > Aquatic > Freshwater > Lake > Lake biofilm | place: USA...
GACCTGCGCCGCGAGACACTCCATGCCAACATCGTGACGCGCACGAAGGTCATCGCCTCGATGCGCAAGCGCATGCATGAGACCGGCTTCACCGAATACTCGACGCCCATCCTCACCGCGTCGTCGCCCGAGGGGGCGCGCGACTTCCTCGTCCCCAGCCGCATCCACCAGGGCAAGTTCTTCGCGCTGCCCCAGGCGCCGCAACAGTACAAGCAGCTCCTGATGGTTGCAGGCTTCGACCGCTACTTCCAGATCGCGCCTTGCTTCCGCGATGAAGACCCGCGCGCCGACCGTCTGCCCGGCGAATTCTACCAGCTCGATCTTGAGATGAGCTTCGTCACGCAGGAAGACGTGTGGGACACGATGGAGCCCGTGCTCCGCGGCGTGTTCGAGGAGTTCGGCAATGGCAAACCCGTCACCCAGAACTTCCCGCGCATCCCCTACGACACAGCCATCCGCACCTACGGCTCCGACAAGCCCGACCTCCGCAACCCGATCGAGATGGGCAATGTCTCGGATCATTTCCGCGGCTCCGGCTTCAAGGTCTTCGCCGGCATGCTGGAGAAGGACGCGAAAAACGAAGTTTGGGGCATCCCCGCAAAGGGCGGCGGCAGCCGCGCCTTCTGCGACAAGATGAATTCATGGGCCCAGCAGCAAGGCCAGCCCGGCCTCGGCTACATCTTCTGGCGCGAAGGCGAAGAGGGCGGAGCAGGGCCCGTCGCCAAGAATATCGGCCCGGAGCGCACCGAGGCCATCCGCCAGCAGTTCGGTCTCGCCGTCGGCGACGCGATCTTCTTCACCGCTGGTCTCCCGGCGACCTTCTACAGGTTCGCAGGCGAGGCGCGTAACCGCGTCGGCACGGAGCTTGGCCTCACGCAGCCCGATCAGTTCGCCTGCTGCTGGATCGTCGACTTCCCCTTCTACGAATGGAACGAGGATGAAAAGCGCGTCGACTTCGCGCACAACCCGTTCTCCATGCCGCAAGGCGGCCTCGACGCGCTCAACAGCGATGCCGATCCGCTGAGCCTCAAGGCGTTCCAGTACGACATGGTCTGCAACGGCTACGAGATCGCGTCCGGCTCCATCCGTAACGCGAGCCCCGAGACGATGGTCCGCGCCTTCGAGATCACCGGCCTCACCAAGGCCGATGTCGAAACGCAGTTCGGCGGCATGTACCGCGCCTTCCAGTTCGGCGCCCCGCCGCACGGCGGCATGGCTGCCGGCGTCGATCGCATCGTCATGCTCGTCTGCGGCGTCCAGAACCTCCGCGAGATCACACTCTTCCCGATGAACCAGCAGGCGCAGGATCTCCTGATGGGCGCCCCGAGCGACGCGACGCTGAAACAGCTCCGCGAACTCGGCATCCGCATCCACGAGAAGCCGAAGGCGTAGCCGGTAGTCGTTTTCCTCCGGACGCATTGGCACAAACTCCACAACCGCGTTCCCCGCGAAGGCGGGCATTCGGCCCTGCGCGCAGCGCAGGCTCGCGCCCACAGAAGCCCGCTGACGCGTGCTGACCAGACCCCCCGCCCTGATCCTGAACTCCTCGAAGGAGGCGGGGGGACGGGTTGAGAGAGCCGCACTCGATCCAATCCGAAATCGAAACGGCGCCGAGTTTGGGGAAAAACGCTTGTCCGAGTTTGGGGGGAGCTGAAATCGGAACTCCAACCTTCTCAACCACTTCCGCCAAACATTTGGCGGAACACTGGCATGGAATCGGCGGGGGTATTTGCGGCCGTATAATCGGCCGCATGAAGCGTGGAAGCATCCCCTTGTGGCTCCTGCGCGACCTGCCGGCTCTGATCGGCATCGCGTGGCGCTTCTGGCCGTTGATGATCATGGTGATCAGCAGCGGTTGCAGAGCAATTCGCGGAAAGCCGATCGACCGCAGTATGTACGAAGCCGTTATGCACATGCTCCCCATCGCGGAAGCAAAACTCCGCGACGCCCTCTGCCGCCAAGCCTGGCGCGCGCTCGGCTGGAACGTGCGCGAGGTCAGGCTCGAAATCCTTCCGCCGATCACCAACTGGTCCGACGTCGCCAAACGCTCGAGGTCTATCGCGCCCAGATGATGGACCTGCGCGAAGCCTCGTCGCGACTCACCTGCGGTCTTCGCGACATCTACCGCATCCACACACGCATCGATGCGAACGCCGTGGCTGCGGCCCATGGTTCGACGGGCGCGCGTAGCGCAGCGACGCATGAGGCGGTGGGTGTCTCGACGCGCCTCAACGCCGGAGCCCGCTTAGCCCTTATGGCGAGCAGCGACCGAAGGGAACGCCTGTCGAACCACGAGGGCGTGCTCACTTACGCCCGCGGCCCGCCCGGATTCCCCATCAACCGAAAACCAGACCACCCTTACCTCAGCGCACCCGCGTGTCTGAGAACGCCCCCGCGCGCCCGCAACGAAAAAGGCCGCCCCGATCCGGAGCGGCCTCTTCAATTCAAGCTCACAACCCGATCAGGTCGCCGCGCCGCCCGGAGTGGGCTCGGCCATCGGATCCTGCGCGTGTTTAACGGCGCCTTCGAAGATCGCGTTCGGCTCGATCGCCAGCGAGGCGTGGAAGATGTCACCGCGCACTTTGGCGCCCGAGCACAGCTGGACCTTGCGGGCGCGGATGCGGCCCTCGACGGTGCCGCGCACGACAACCGACTCGGCAATCACTTCGCCCTTGATCGCGCCGGTCTCGCCGACGGTCAGGGCCGAGGCCCGGACATCGCCCTCGATCTGGCCGTTGATGTCGAGTTCACCGGTCGAGAACAGCTTGCCGACCATCTTCACGTCAGCCGAGATGATCGACGGGCCGGAACGCGCGACAGGCGCGCGCTTCGGCGCGGCGTCGGGAAGCGCAGGCTTCGGCGCCAGTTGCGGCGGAGCAGGCGGCTCCGGTGTCTTGCCTTTAGTGAACATGCTTGCCAGCCCTCAGGAATTTCAGCGGATCATATGATTTGCCGCGGAAGTATATCTCGTAATGCAGGTGCGGTCCCGTGCTTCTGCCAGTTGAGCCCATCGTGCCCATTTTCTGGCCGATGGTCACTTCCTGACCAACTTTCACGGATATCGAGTTCATGTGGCCGTAGCGTGTCTTGAATCCGGCCCCATGGTCGATCTCGACCGTTCGTCCGTAGGCCCCCTTGACCCCCGCGTGGATGACCCTCCCCGAAGCGGGGGCGATGATCGGCGCGCCGGTGAAGGCTGCAAGGTCTGTGCCTTCATGGAACGTGGCGCGGCGGGTGAACGGGTCGGAGCGGTAACCAAAGCCCGAGGTTTCGCGATATGCGCCCTGAACCGGCAGGCCAAGCGGCAGCGACCGCATTGCCCGCTGGTACTCTTCCGCTTCGCGCAGCCGCGCCTCGACCTCATAGATCCGCTGTTCAAAGCGATCGATCTCGCCGCTGTTCGGCCCGGACGTGGTGAAGTTGATCGGGATGAGCGGTCCGCCCATGCCGTTCTGCTCAAGCACACGGGACGCCGGAACGCCGGTCAGCCGTATCACGCCGCGCGCTGCTTCCGCTTGCTGCACGGCTTCTTCCTCGAGCATGTCGAGGAAGCTGGCCTGGTCATCGATCAGTTTGTCGGTCCGGGCGCGAAAGGATGTGCTGCCTCCGGCATTGGCCTCCGTGCCATCCGGGCGCGGCTGGCGGGGGTCGCCTTCCTCGATCGTCGAGTCGATCAGCAGCTCAGGCTTGCTGAGGGCGATGGCCGACGCCGAGTCCTGACCCTTCTGGCTGGCCATCAGGCGCTTCAGCACCTCGTGCCGATTCTCGGCTTCCTTGATTGCCTCGTTGAAGTCGGTCGTGCGGGTTTCGAGGAGGGTAAGGGCGGTCTGCTCCGCCGCCTTGGCCTGCCGGAGCTCGCGCTCGAGGCGGGCAGATTTGCGATCAGAGCCGCCGCCCTGAATCTCGACGCCAGGACCTTTAAGGAGAACGGCAGCCGTCGCAAACAGGCACCAGCCGACAACCAGGGTCGCAAGGCCGGCCATCATCGCTTGGCGCCACGGCGAAATCGAAACGTAGCGCACCGAGCCGCCGCTACGATGGTAAATCTGTCTTTCTGGAAAAGCCTTCTCGAAGAAGGCTCTGGTCTTGGCCTTCAGGTGCTTGACCGCCATTTAGTGTGCCCGATCAACTGCTCTACGCGCCTAGCCCCGCTCGCCCGCTTGTAGTGCCCGGCAAGGCGCATGGATAACTCAGAAATCCGCATACGCGAACCCCCGTCACCAGCTTTTTAATCACCTTCGACTGCGGCGATTAAGCTCTGATTAAAGCAGATTCTTGCCCAGATTCTGGTTCACGTCGATGCCTCCAATTCAGCCAGCACTGCTTCTGCATGACCCGGCACGCGCACGTTTCGCCAGACACGCCGAATCGATCCCTCCGGGTCGATTAGGAATGTCGACCGGACGATGCCCATGTAGCGACGCCCATAGAGCTGCTTTTCGGCCCAGACCCCGTAGGCGTTGCAGACCGTCCCGTCCTCATCCGACCCCAGCCGTACCGTAAGGGAATGCTTCTTGATGAACGCCTTGTGAGCTTCAACACTGTCGCGTGAGAGGCCCAGCAGGTCACACTTCCTCCGCGTAAATCGCGACCGCATGCCGCTGAAGGCGACTGCTTCACGGGTGCAGACCTCGGTGTCGTCCTGCGGATAGAAGAACAGCACGAGAAATTTCCCCGAATAGCTGGAAAGCATTGCAGGCCCCCCCTTGGCCGTCGGCAGTTCGAATGCGGGGGCCGGGTCGCCGGCTTGGAGTGGCTGTGACACAATCGATCCGTAATGTTGTGATGCTATGAGGATGGAGTGTACCGCCCTGAAGCTGAACTCGTGAAGCATGATCCGTCCGGATCACGAACCGCGCGCGCCGTCGCGCGGACGGGGGCGACGCGTTGAAATTCTCGGCCCGGCGTCTCCTCATCGAAATTCTGGCCTTCACGGCATTCGCCCTTCTGGTTGCGGCGGGCGCGCTTGCGTGGCGGTTGTCCCAGGGCCCGATTGATCTCGAGATGTTTCGCGGCCAGGTCGAGCGCTCCCTCCAGGAAGCGCGCGGCGGCCAGCCGGTGAAGATCGACCGGCTTGCCCTGGAATGGGTGCGTGACCGCGGCCGGGTCGAAGCCGTCGCCCGGGGCTTCACCGCCATGGACAAGGACCGCGAAGTCACCTTCCGGGCGAACCGCGCCATGATCGCGCTCGACGCGGGCTCGCTGTTCGCCTTGAAGTTCAAGACCCAGCAACTCCGGCTCGAGGACGGCGCCGCGACCGTGGTCCGCTCGGCCGACGGCGTCTGGACGCTCGCCGACATGGTCATCGCGAAAGAGCCCGACCCGTCCGACAAGCCCTTCGATCCGATCCGCGACATCAACTGGGTCACACTCGCCACGCCGATTCGCGCGCTGATTTCTGCCGGGTCGTTCGAACAGGTCGAGCTCTCGAATTTCCGGCTCGACGTCGATGACCGAAAGTCCAGCAACCACTGGAGCGCCAATCCGGTCGCCGGCATCTGGAAGGCCAACCGCGACGGCGTCTCGCTGACGCTGAACATCACGCTCGCAGACGCCATCCCGGGCGAGCCCAACCGCATCAGTATCGCGCTCGCCTCCGACGGCGAGGTGAAACGGGCCGCGGCGACCGTGAAGCTGGAAGGCGTCGACCCAACCTCGATCGCCGAAATGTTCGGTTACACCGGCGACGCGTTCACATCCGGCCGTCCCGCCAGCGCCGCCTTCTCGGTCGCCGCCACCGAAGGCTCCGGCCTTCTGAGCACCAGCCTCTCGCTGTCCGGCGTCACGGGCAGCGTGAAGATCGCCGATCAGGAGGTGGCGGTGATGAACCTCGCCTTCGATGCGTCCTACGATCCGGCGAACAAGAAGGTCACGCTGAAATCGCTCGCCCTCGACAGCGACTGGCTGAGCGGCCAGTTCAGCGGCGAACTGGACGCCGCCGCCATCATGAGAGGCGAGGCGGCGCCGACGCCGTTCAAGCTTGACGGATCTGGTGTCACTCTCAACGCGCAGCCGGTGTTCGAAAACCCCTGGCAGTTCGCAACGGCCAGCCTGCAGGGCGCGCTATCGGTCGATCAGCAACGCCTCACGCTGACCCGCATCGATGCGGTCACCGGCGGGCTCACCGCCACTGGCGCAGGCGAGGTGTGGCTCGACATCACCGGCGAGACGCCAAGGGTCGGCGTCAAAGGCAACGCAACCGGCTCCGGTACGATCACGCCGCAGCAGGTTCTCGACTTCTGGCCGCAGGACCTCAGCCTGTCTGCCCGCCAGTGGGTGCGTGAGCGCATCACAAAGGGCACGGCCAGCAAGGCGATCTTCACCGTCGACTGGCCTCCCGGCGCCGATGCGAAGGGCTTCCTGCCGGACGAGCATCTCGCGCTCGAATTCCACGTCCAGGACGCCACCGTCAGTATCGTCAGCGACCTGCCGGAAGTTTCCGGCATCAACGGCATCGGCCGCCTCAAGGGCAACAGCCTCACCTTCGACGCCGACTCCGGGACGATGGGCGCCTGGCAGCTGGGCGAGGCCAAGATTGTCCTCCCGCAATTCTCCCCCGGCGGCGCGATGATGGCGATCACCGCATCGGGCACTGGACGGCTCGGGGACCTGCTGCGTGCAGTCGACCAGAGCCAGTTCGGCTTCGGCTCCCGCTACGCGGTCGACATCGCCCGCATTGGCGGCGCCGGCGCGATCGACGTCACGGTGAAGCAGCCCATGCTCGACATCGTGAAGCCGGAGGATGTCTTCTTCGATCTTCGCGGACGCTTCCAGCAGGTGGTCATGCCCGACCTGCTCGGCGAGTTCGGCCTGTCCGACGCCAATCTCTCATTCGACATGAACCCGCAGGGCATGAGCGCCACCGGCAGCGGCGCATTCGGTCCGGCGCCCGTCACCTTCGAGTGGCGCGAGCGCTTTTCGGCTGTGGGCGAGGGCGGCGTCGAGCTGATCGCCAACGCACGTGCGACGCCAGACCTGCTGAACTCGCTCGGACTCGCGGCGCGCAACTTCATGCAGGGCGAAGCCACTGTGGAACTGCGCGCGACCGGACCCGGCGGCGCCAATTTCGACGCCATCTCCGCCAGCGTCGATCTCACCCACGCCGAACTCGAAGTCGCCGAGTTCGGCTGGCGCAAGAAATTTGACGAGCCCGCGCGCGGCACCTTCCGGTATGGCGCGGATGAAACCGGAGCCATCGTCACCGGCGACATCCGCGCCGACGGTCTCGAACTGGTCGGCGAGGCGAGGATGGACAAGGACAGCGCCATCACTGCCGTCGATATCGAACGCATGTATTCCCGCGGAACCGTCGACCTGCGTGGCTCCGCAACGCGCCGGCAGGATGGCGGCTACCGCTTTGCGTTGGCTGGACCGTTCTTCGACGCCAGCCCTTGGATGGACAGCATTCTCGACATGTCCGGCGGCCAGGGCGTCGGCGACGCCGTCGGCGGCCCGGGGGATCCAGGCCCCCTGTTCGACGTGCAGGTCAACGCCGATCGCCTGAAGCTGCGCGACAACGAGGACATCCGCAACACGAAGATCGTGCTGGCGCTCGATGCAGGGGGACTGCGCTCCGGGTCAATCACGGGAGAGATCGACAAGGACAAGGATCTCAGCGTGACAATCGGGTCGTCCGATGGCGTCCGCACCGTCGGGCTCAGGTCCGATGATGCAGGCTTTGCCGCGCGCGTTCTCCTCAAGGCGGATTATCTGCTCGGCGGCAAGCTCGCCTTCGATGGCAAGTTCGAAGACGGCGACGGGCAGGCGCTCGTCACGATGTCGAGCGTCAGGCTGAAGGATGCGCCGCTGGTCGCCCAGCTTTTCTCGCTCGCCTCGCTGCAGGGGCTGGCTGACGTGCTCCGAGGCGAGGGCGTGATGTTCACCGAAGTGTATGTACCGGTCAGGTTCATCGGCGGCCGCATCGACTTCCCGGGCATGCGCGCCACCGGCCCCGCCATGGGACTCACCGCGCGCGGCTGGATCGCCCCTCAGTCGGAGGAACTGTCGCTCGATGGCGTGCTGGCCCCCTCGATCGTTGGCGCCAACGCCGTCCTCGGCGCGCTCCCGGTCATCGGCGACCTGTTCGTGTCGCGTCAGGGCGAAGGAATGTTCGCGCCGACCTACTCGGTGCGTGGTACGTTCGCGCGCGCCAACATCTCGATCAATCCGATCGCAGTCCTCACCCCCGGCGTCCTCCGCCGCATTTTCGAGAACCCGGCAGAGCCCCCGCCGGTGGAAGTCACCGCATCGGCTGACTGACCTGCCCAAACGCAAACAGCCCGGCTGTGAAGCCGGGCCGTCGCATATCGCTGGCGAAGTTGATCAGCCCTCGGCCATCTTCTTCATGTTCGCGAGCGCCCCTTCGAACTGGGCGCGGCGGCGCTTGACGTCGGCGTCTTTGGCGGCCTGATCCGCCAGGTTCGAGACGTCATAGACAAGCGTGTAGAGGATCTTCGAGGACTTCGTGTCGACGGGCTTCGCTTCCATGAAGCCGTGGTAGAGGTCGTAGAACTTCCCGTCCTTCGCCGGCTGCGTGTAGCCATAGGAAAGGTCGGTCTTGGCGGTCAGGACTTCGATGACTGCGCCGTTCGCGATCGAGCGAACCGAGCCGATGCCGCCATCGCCCTTCGTCACCTTGCACGGCACTTCGCGGCCGGCGGCGATCCACTTGCTGAGCATGCAATAGTCCGCGCCGACCTTGGCCCACACTTCAGCCGCCGGCTTCGCGACGCTGATTTCCATCGCGATCGTCACATACTCCGGATTTGCCGGCGCGATCGGCGCTGGCGCCGCAACGGGGGCAGCCACTGGTGCGGGCGGCGCCGGAGGCGCGGGCGCAGCTACAGGAGCTGCGGCCATCGCAGGCGCAGCCGGGACAGCGGGCGCATCAGCCGCCATGTGGTTGCAGCCAGCCATCAGGGCCAGGGCCGCAACCCCCGTCAATTTCGAAATCAAGTTCATGAGCGTTTCTCCTCCGTCCGCACTCGAGAGCGGTGAAGGGAAATGACCTTACGGGAACGGAAAGCGCCAGCGCCTTTTTTGTGTTGCAGGTAACGAAACCTGCAAGTGGCGCGGCGGATGTCCATATGAGCCGGGTCTGACCTTGCGTAAATGGAGAAATGGAAGCGACGCCGCCGCGATAGGCTGCTACGGCATCCCTTTGCAGATGGGGCGGAGTAAAGCGGTTGGCCGAGCGGACGTCACACGAGCTCTTCCGTCCCGGACCACACCGCACGGCGAAGGAATACCTTTTCAAGGCGATCTTCACCAACGACCAGGCGTCCGACGCCGTGCGCATGATCAAGTACATTGTGCCCGGCACCTGCGTCGTGGATGTCGGCTCGCATGTTGGCTATTTCTCGAGATGCTTCGCCGATAACAACCCCGGCGGCCTCGTGCTGGCGTTCGAACCGCAATCCGTGCCCCGTTCGGTCGCCACCGTCGCCAGCTTCTTCCGCAAGCAGCGCAATATCGTTCAGTTTCCCTTTGCGCTCGGACGCGAGCCGGGGCTGCTGGACCTCAAGATCCCGATCAAGGCGAAAGGCGGTATCGGCATCGGTCTCGCCCATGTCGGCCCCGCGGACGATCTGGCGGATCGCTTCGACGTGCGGCGGGAGATCGTGCCCTGTGACACGCTGGACAACGTCCTGTCCCGGATCAGCATCGCGAGGCTGTCGCTCATCAAGATCGACGTCGAAGGCGGCGAACTCGACGTTCTGCGCGGCGCATCCAATACCCTGGCGAACTACAAGCCGACTGTCGTTTGCGAGACCACGCCTCAATCCATGCAGCGCTTTGGCGACAGCGTCTCCGGCCTGCGCGAGTTCATGGCCGGCCTGGGTTACAGCGCCCGAGACCTCGACACCGGCAAGGCGCTTGGCCCGACTGAGCAGGCGGTCGACACGGTTTTCGTCATGCACTGAGGGCGGCTGGAGCGGGTAGAGGGAATCGAACCCTCGTATTCAGCTTGGAAGACCAGCGTCTTTGCCGCACGTTCAACAGCTTAGGTTCAAACGGTGGCCTTTTCCGCCCCGCCAACAATCAATGGGTTACCGGACGAGTTCAAACGTTTGAAACGGCCTCGAGAGGGCGATTTTCGCCGTTTGATTCCTTCTTGCGCCATGGGTGACGAAGGCCGCTGTCGTCCGATTGCTGCCTACGGTCAGAATCCTCCCGACTCCGGACGGTCAGGCCAGACATTACGAACTCACGTCTTGGGGCCCAATTGCGACAGTCGACGCCGTGCCCGCTCGCAAGTTACTCTGAGCTTAAACATCCTGATGCAGGTCACCTTCGCCTGCAGGCCTCCCGCAGAACCGAGCGACCCATATCGAGTGCGAGCTGCTGGACCGGCATGGAATGTGCCGTGTAGTCTTGAGATGGGCTACATCGCTTTCCAGTTGCCGCACATTCGGGGTTTGGAGATCAGATCGGTGATAAGTGTTTTCAACACAAAGACGCTTGCTTCCGTCGTGCTGGCAGTTTGCGCCGCAACTACACCAACCGCCAATGCACAAGCGACACTCGAGAAAAAATCACTCGGGGTTCCGGGATGGGAACTGCACCAAAAGGGCGACTTGTTTGCCGACCCGGAGACCGCCGAGGTGAGGGCAGTTTATGTCGATGGAACGATGAAATTCTCCATCGGCTGCACGTCCGGATCGCTCATCGATGTTACTTGGCATTCCAGCAAGCCGCTCAGTGGTGGGGACGCGAAGACCTCATTCTCTATCGACGGCAGGACAGTTGCGTCGCGCGTGTTTCAGGCCCGGGCGCCAGACAGTGCGCGCTCGGAGCATGGCTGGTCCGAACAGGGCGGGGCCGCGCTGAGCCTCGTGGAGGCGATCTTTGGTAAGTGGGTCGGCGCCTTGGTGATCTCCGGCGGTGGCGTGACTGATACGGTTCCCTTTGACGAAGAGAGGATGGGCGGCGTTTCGGAACTTGTCCTCTTTGCGTGTGGACAGTAACTCCAGAATGTCGACTGGGTTGGCAGTGTCCGACCTTGGGCGAGGTCTCGCCTGATCAGTAAGGCAGGAGCGACCGGCAATTCCCGAGCGACTCTGCCATTGGTAACAGTGCCGGAAGGGCGTGAAGTTGGGGCCCAACCCCGTCATTCGGCATGATCAGGACGATCGGCCCCGCCGGGTACGTTCGGACATCAGACGCAGACTTGCTTCTACCCATCGGATCAAGC
>Ga0315902_10012227_pt1 | contig 11194 bp, 11 predicted proteins | sample LakEriMetagenome_9_FD_203523 | JGI IMG/M metagenome (GOLD analysis project Ga0315902, IMG submission 203523) | Freshwater fungal communities from buoy surface, Lake Erie, Ohio, United States - Buoy 12 MA117 | ecosystem: Environmental > Aquatic > Freshwater > Lake > Lake biofilm | place: USA...
ACTTCTGCCTCTTTTCCGGCGTCTGGTTTTCGGCGCCCGGCTGGCTCGGTAGCTCAGTTGGTAGAGCAGAGGACTGAAAATCCTTGTGTCGGTGGTTCGATTCCGCCCCGAGCCACCATTTGATTACCGTCTCTATCTCATTGACTCTTGGGAGCCAGATTTCCCGAGATTGAAACGCGGTATTCATCCGACGTAGTGAATGGGTAAACGGTGTGATAGATGGACGCTGGAAAAACACAAATCATGCCTTCAAATCGCCGATCAACGGGAATGTTTTCCATGGCTAATTTTCCATCTGCTTGCGTATAGAGGAAGGCAAAATTCGCGGCACATGGACTCGTCGTATTTCTGGAATTCACCGCCCTCATCTCGTCTTCTATATCGAAGGGAACACGACACCAAATCACGAATGAGAGTGCTCCCTTGTGATTATGGGGTGGGTTGTACTCGTGTTTTCTCTGAAAATTCACCCAGAGATCAAGCAATTCCCACTGATCTTTGCTTTCCACCCCAAAAAACTGACGGTTGTAATAGAGGGCAAGATTGATAAAGTAAGAAGTGACGATCGGCATCGATTCAGTCAGGAAAAATTCTCTCTTGATCTGACCCGCCAACTCATGATTCCAAGGCTTGCCCTTGGAAAAATCCGCCTCAATATTGCGGACCTCCCCCGAGAGAACTTGAAAAACCCCTGGATCTACCTTCCCGATGAAATATCCAGGGGAGCGAAACTCGGCGGGAAGAAACTGGTTCGGTTGAGAATCTCGGATGAGATCAAGCAAGGTTTTTGAGTTCGTCATTTCGCAAAAATTTCACAAAGCTCTGGCGACAGTATAAAGAAAGATTGCTCCGAAGAGAATCTAAGAATGCACACATTGGTCGCCCTGCCCACCCTTTTCTCGCACACTCGCAAGCGTCCTGTTTCTAGGCACTTGCTATTGTGAAACTCGCTGAGTTTTTCTCTACCCCACGCAAATCTGCGTCCTCGGGGGCTCTGCCCCCGACGAGGGCTTCGCTGGCTGATACCCATTGGGTTTCACCCGACATAACCGTCTATCGTAGATATCGATCAGCGGTCTGGCAATGCCGATTCAAACTGAGAGACGGCAGATGGCGCAGGCTCTCGACAGGCTGTGTGGATCTCGACCAAGCCCGACAGGTAGCGATTAAGTTGGCGGAGTAGTGGTCAATACGAGAGGAACTGGGGCTGCCCGTCAAAAGACCCACTTTCGCCGTGGTGGCAAACGCTGTGATAGCCGATTCGCGACTGGCGGCAAGCAATAGCCAAGGCAAGGTGGTCTATAGAGACTACATCTCGGTGATTGAGCGATACCTTCTCCCATTTTTTGGACAGAAGACTTTCGAGGCCATCACGCCTGAACTGCTGCGAGACTTTGACGGTTGGAGGACCACCCGATTACGCAAGGTGCCAAAAGCATCCACGCTACGCACCCACGCATCGGCGTTCAACCGAGTGGTGGCGCTGGCAAAGCAACGCGGTCTTTATCGATGGATAGACCCGTTACCGGTACGACGCCAAGAAGAGCACTGAGAACGAGCAGATAGCGGATTGGCTGCTGCGGCTGACGGATAACCACCGCAACTGGGGCTTTGGGCTTTGTTATCTCTACCTGCGTAATGTTAAGGGCTTTAAATGGAACCACAAGCGCATCTATCGGATTTACAAGGGCTTGGAGCTGAACCTTCGGATCAAACCCCGTAAGCGTTTGAATCGCGAGAGGCTTGAACCCTTGGCTGTACCCGAGGAGATCAACCAAGTCTGGTCCATGGACTTTATGCATGACCAGCTGTCTGACGGCAGGACCTTCCGGGTGTTGAACGTCATCGATGACTACAACCGGGAGGCCCTGGGTATGGAGATCGACTTCTCGCTGCCGTCGGAACGGGTGATCCGAGCCTTAAAACAGATCATTGAGTGGCGAGGTAGACCTTTGATTACCCGCTGTGACAACGGTCCCGAGAAAATCAGCGGAGCAATCCAGAACTGGGCTGAAGACGCTGGCATTGCCTTCCAATATATTCAGCCAGGCAGGCCTCAGCAAAACGCCTATGTTGAGCGGTTCAACCGAACCGTGCGCTACGAATGGCTAGGCCAGAACTACTGGGAAAACCTGAGCGACGTCCGAGACTTCACTACCCAATGGGCGGAACACTATAATCTCTATCGTCCAAACATGGCCTTGGACGGAACCGCACCGAAACAGCGGCTGGCTATGGCCGCGTGGATTCACCCGAGCCCTGTTAAAAACGGGGGGTTACACAGCCTCACGCGTCGCCATTCGACCATCGGATATTTCAATCCTGTAACATTTGAGCCAACCCAATCGATTTAAGTGAGTGTCTACTAGACTGGGAACCTCCGAACCAGTAGTCAGGCAGAAGATAAAGCAGGGAACTCTAAGTTGATCATGTGCAGCAGCTACAACCGTCTCCCCATCGTTTTCGAGTAAGGCAACCCATTGTTAAAGAGGTTATGAACTCATGTCTCCAGCACTGCCCAAACCCACTACCAGCTTAAAACTTTGCTTACTTGTTACTACACTGTTTATTATTTTGGCGGCTTATTCTTATTGGAAGGATTGGAAAACAACTGCTATCGTAGCTTCGATTGTCGGTTTGCTGGTCGCATCTGTCGCGCTTTTTTTCCCAAAACTGCTTTCGCTCTTGAACCAGCTTTGGGGTAACTTTTGGTGGTGGATTGGAAAGAGTTTTGGGTTGATTTTACTTGGGATCATCTTTTTCTCCTTGATTACGCCAATTTCTTTGCTTACGCGATTGCTGGGGCGTGATGAGCTTAGGCTAAAAAAGCGTATCGTTGCAAGCTATTGGATTGATCGCTTACCTCAAAGCTCCGCGGCAGATTCGTTTAAGAATCAATACTAGAAAATAGGTTAATATTTTTGACCGAGCGTTCGAAAGTTACTCGTTTAATCAAAAAACTACGGCTTTCACCTACCACGGTCGTGCTAGCCTTTTCGATGTTCTATTGGAATTCGCAGAAGACTTCGAACTCGCACAAATTATCTACGTATTCCTCTAACAAACGATGAAGATTCTTGGCATTTCAGCCTATTACCATGATTCCGCAGCATGCCTCGTAATTGATGGCGAAATCATTGCTGCCGCACAAGAGGAACGCTTCACTCGCAGAAAACATGACGCAAACTTTCCTATTAATGCCATTTTGTATTGTCTTGGCGAGGCAAAAATTGTGGCTCAAGACATTGACTATATTGTTTTCTACGATAAGCCGTTTTTAAAGTTCGAAAGATTACTCGAGACCTATCTCGCATTCGCACCGAAAGGGTTTAAAAGCTTTTCCACATCGCTACCGATTTGGCTGAAAGACAAGCTCTTCCAAAAAAAACTCCTTTTAAATTCTTTAGAAGAATTACTGGCCGATAGTGAAAATTGGAAGGAAAAGCTACTTTTTTCTGAGCATCACCTTAGCCACGCAGCAAGCGCATTCTTTCCAAGCCCCTTCAAGCGTGCAGCAGTTTTAACGATGGACGGTGTTGGAGAGTGGACAACCACCTCGCTCGCAGTAGGTAACGGACATCAACTTTCAGTCTGTAAGGAGATTCATTTTCCACACTCCGTAGGTCTACTTTACTCTGCAATGACCTATTACACGGGCTTTAAAGTCAACAGCGGTGAGTATAAGGTAATGGGTCTCGCGCCTTATGGTGAGCCCAGATTCGCAAAACTAATTAAAGATCATCTCATCGATATTCGAGAGGATGGGTCGTTCGCATTGGATATGAGCTACTTTGACTATTGCACTGGTCTAACGATGACCAATGAAAAGTTTGATGCATTGTTTGGTGGCCCTCCACGCGATCAAGAATCCGAGCTGACACAGCGAGAGATGGATCTAGCAGCCTCAATACAAGCGGTTGTGGAGGAAGTGGTGCTTAAACTTGCTAAAGGTGTTGCAAAGATTACAGGAGAAAAGAATCTCTGTCTTGCCGGCGGGGTTGCACTTAACTGCGTGGCAAATGGGAAGCTTTTGCGAGAAAAAATTTTTGATCGTCTATGGATACAGCCCGCCGCTGGTGACGCGGGTGGTGCGCTAGGTGCGGCATTGGCTTCATATCACATCATGCTTAATCAGCCACGCCAGAATCGAAAAAGCATCGATGCAATGAAGGGGTCTTATCTTGGTCCAGAGTTTAGTGAACCGGATATCATCAAACGGCTGACACATCTCGATGCGGTTTTTGAAGTACTTTCGATTGATGAGGTGATAGAGAAGACCGCGCAAGCTCTAGCTATCGGTAAGGCAGTCGGTTGGATGAATGGGCGCATGGAATTTGGTCCCCGTGCCTTAGGAGGCCGCAGCATCATTGCCGACCCACGCTCGCCAACAATGCAAAAGCTGCTTAATCTTAAAGTTAAGTACAGAGAGTCATTTAGGCCTTTTGCACCAAGTGTGCTGAGAGAAGATGTCTCGCAATGGTTCGAGATGGAAGACGACAGTCCCTACATGCTACTTGTCGCTGATGTAGTCAGAGATAAACGTCGAAAAATGACCCTGGAGGAGCAGGCTTTATTTGGCATAGATAAGCTAAATGTACCTCGCTCCGAAATCCCCGCGGTGACGCATGTAGATTATTCGGCGCGAGTGCAAACAGTCCACAAGGAAACCAACCCACGTTACTACGCATTAATCAGTCGATTTAAAGAGTTAACTGACTGTCCAGTGATCGTGAATACATCTTTCAATGTGCGCGGGGAACCAATTGTTTGTACACCAGAAGATGCATTTAGATGTTTCATGGGTACAGAGCTTGATATGTTGGTGGTAGGTAATGCCGTTTTAATTAAGTCTAACCAGTCCCAATCCTTGGCTGAAGATTACAAGGCGCAATATGAGTTGGACTGAAAAGAAATATTTTTGGCCTCTAGCTTATTACTAGGTGCCACCTTCATGAGAATTTGTCTTTTTGATTGCTCCGCCTCATTACTCGATTCGCACTTGTAGTATCTGAATCAGATTTATGAATCTTCAATCGCTGTTAAAAATAAATCGTCTGACTGAGATTGTTGATGTTGGCGCCAATCCCATTGACGGAGCCCCTCCCTATAAGCAAATGCTGGAAAAGCGTCTATGCAGAGTCACCGGTTTTGAGCCGCAGCAGGAAGCGCTAGCGAATCTAAATTTACGTAAGACTGATTTAGAACGATATTTGCCCTATGCGGTTGGAGATGGGTGTCTTCACGAACTCAGGATTTGTCAAGCAAGTGGGATGACAAGTTTATTTGAGCCGCAGTTTGACACACTTAGGATATTTGGAATTTTTGAAGATCTAGGCCGAGTCGTCAGCCGTAGAGAAATAGAAACTAAAACCCTCGATTCAATTGCCGAGTTAGTTCATGTTGATTTTCTAAAAATAGATATTCAAGGTGGGGAGTTGGCAGTTTTTAAGTCAGGCGAGCAGAAATTAAAAAACTGTTGTTTTATTCAAACTGAAGTTTCATTTATACCTCTGTATGTGAATCAACCTATATATTCAGAAATTGATCTTTTTTTGAGAAGATTGGGGTTTATTCCACATTGTTTCGTTGCAGATAAAAGATGGATTATTTCTCCGATGGTCCTAAATAACGATCCACGCCAGCCACTCAACCAAATTCTTGAAGCAGATGTTGTTTATACCAGAAATTTTATTGACCCCTCAGCCGTTTCCAATGATCAGATAAAGCATATGGCACTGATTGCCCACGAGTGCTACGGGTCATTTGATTTGACACTCAGGTGCATTGATATTCTTCGGACCCGGGGAATCCTCGGCTCCGAGGCAGTTGAGAGCTACCTCGAGCTTTTGAGATACCAGTGAGGCTCCGCCATTGGTTAGGCGGACTATTCAGTGTTCAAGTTTCCTCTCTGGTACTCAGGCATAGTGGCTGGATCATGCATGCGAGATTGTTTTTACTGCACCTGGCCGCAAAGACACTTTGTCACTGAAAATGGAGCCTGACATCCTAAAAAAAGCCGCAGCCTCCTTTGCCAAGGAGTCGACGTTAAGTTCGGCTTCATCGCAAGCGACCAGAGGGGTCTGGCCGGTTGGGTTGTTGTGTGAGGCGCTTTGGTCGCTCGCGAAGCGGGTTTTATGCTTGGATCACTCGGCCCAAGAGCAATCAGGCGTAGCTTGATGAAGTAATCAGCACTCATGTGTATCAAAGCTTTGTGGCCAGCGCCCGTACCTATGGTACGCGCCGCATTCTGAAGGATGTGCTTGAGAAAGGCCATCGCTATGGTCTGCATAAGATTGAGCGGCTGATGAAAGCCCAAGCCCTGCGGGCAAGGCCCAAGCGTCGAGCTAAGCCCATCGGCCGTGGTGAGCCCTTGCCAGGGGCGGTCGAAACCAATCTGCTGGATCGACAGTTTATAGCTGATGTCCCGAACAAGAAGTGGGTGGCTGATTTCACTCACATCTGGACGGCCGAGGGCTGGCTGTACGTTGCCGTGGTGCCGGATCTTTACTCCCGAAGGGTCGTCGACTGGTCTATGCAAAGCTCTATGACCAGCCAGCTGGTAATTGATGCCCTGATGATGGCGCTCTGGAGACGAGGCAAACCGGAGTCGCTCCCTCATCACCCCGACCAGGGCAGCCAGTACACGAGCGATCACTTCCAACGATTGCTGACTGAGCAAGGCATCACTTATAGCATGAGCCGAGCCGGTGAGGTCCACTAACCCCAAGTCTGCGAAACCGAACGATCCAACTCCACGAGGCCCATGTCAAGCTCGAAATTTCGCCCCATCCGGGGTTTATCCCATAGGATCTTTATTGGCTTTGCTCACAGATTTTCCGTTGTGCAAGATGACTAGTGCATGAGCTACACCGAAAGTAAAATTCAGTAGCGAACTTAGAAGTTCATTAGCCTGATAACCAAGAATATCCAATTAAAAATGTCTAATTCACAGCATAAAGTTACGCTCGCGATTCAGTTTTTTCAAGCAGGTAATTTCGAAGCTGCCGATCAGCTGGCTACAGAGATATTGTTGACTTATTCCGAGTCGGTAGATGCTCTTCATCTACGTGGCGTTATTGCAGGACTTCAGAATCGTCACACTGATGCAGAATCTTTTCTGTTGAAAGCCGCTAATCTGTCAGATGATAACCACCATATATTTTTTAATCTTGCAAAAGCTTTAAGCGATCAAGGAAAAAATGAAGAATCATTAAAATGGCATTTACGGGCCCTTGAGCTTCATTCTGAGCATCCTCATGCATGGCTGAACTATGGTATTTCCTTGTTCCAATTAGATGAATTAGATAGAGCAGTACAAGCCTTTGATCGCGCGCTGTTTCTGAATTCAGATTTTGCAGAGGCATACTCCAATAAAGCCAACTGTCTGGTGAAGAAAAATATGCTCGATGAAGCGCTTTTGAACTTCAATCACGCGCTTGCTTTAAATCCAAATATCGCAGAAGTTTGGAGCAATAGAAGTATTGTTCTTAATAGTCTAAAACGCTACGAGGAGGCCCTCGCGAGCTGTGACCGCGCAAACGCACTTAAGCCTAACTATGCGGCAGCATGGAATAATCGGAGCATTATTCTTATGAGTCTAAAACGCTACGAAGAGGCCCTCGCCAGCTGCGACCGCGCAATAGAGCTTAAATTAGACTACCCAGAAGCTTGGAATAATCGCGGTCTCTTATTGAATGATCTTAGACGTCATGAAGAAGCTCTCGCTAGTTATGATCGCGCAATTAAACTTAGGCCTGATCATGCAGAAGCTTGGAATAATCGCGGTGTTTTACTGGATCAAAATAAGAACTACGAAGAGGCTTTGACCAGTTACGAGCGAGCATACCAACTAAATCCGAAGGGAGATTTTTGGCTTGGCAATAAGATTCATGCTCGCATGAAAATCTGCGACTGGTCGACATTAGATTCAGAGCTCTCTGACCTGAGTAGCGGAATTCTTCGGGGCGAGAAGGTCTCAATGCCATTTCTTGTGGCTGGACTATTTGATTCGCTCGAAATACAAAGACAGGTCGCCGAAATCTTTGCAAAAGAGAAACTTCAAGAAAATTCCAAATTTATTGGGATCAAAAATTCAAAACAAAAAGATAAAATTCGTCTCGGATATTTTTCGGCAGATTTTCATAATCACGCCACAATGTACTTGATGGCAGAGCTTTTCGAACTTCACGATAAGAAAATTTTCGAAATCTATGGTTTTTCGTTTGGACCAAATCAAAGCGATGAGATGCGGGAGAGAGTAGTCAGCAGCTTTGATCGATTCATTGATGTCACTCAGTTAAGCGATTCTAAAATCGCCGCTCTATCTCGAGAGTACGCAATTGATATTGCGATCGATCTGAAAGGCTACACAAGGTATTCAAGGCCGCAAATTTTTGCGGCCAGGGCTGCACCCATCCAAATCAATTACCTCGGCTACCCGGGTACGATGGGGACTCAGCATCTAGATTATCTTATTGCAGACCACAAGATAATTCCCCCTGACGCGCGAGATTCATATACAGAAAAAATAGTCTACCTGCCAAATTCATATCAAATAAATGACTCCAATCGACAGAAATCCAATCGAACTTTTTCCCGCGAAGAAGTTAATCTTCCAGCCAAGGGCTTCGTTTTCTGTTGCTTCAATAATAATTGGAAGATTCTTCCCGATGTTTTTGAATGCTGGATGCGAATACTCAAATCGGTTGAACACAGCGTTCTCTGGTTATACCAAGAAAATCCAATAGCTGCTAAAAATTTGCGAAGAGAGGCGCGCCTCAAAGATATTGATCCTAAGCGTATTATATTCGCCGAAACTTGCCGTCATGCTGAACACCTAGCGAGATATGCACTTGCAGACCTATTCCTTGATACCTTTCCTTACAATGCGCACACCACCGGCAGTGATGCACTCTGGTCCGGTGTGCCAATCCTTACGATTCAAGGTCGATCGTTTCCTAGCAGGGTGGGCTCAAGCCTATTAGAAAGTATGGGACTATCTGAACTGATAACATACACTTTGGAGGAGTACGAATCTGCGGCAATTGAACTTGCGCTGGATTCTCAGAAATTCAATTTTTTTAAAACAAAAGTGATCGAAAACCGAAGTACTACCCTCCTTTTCAATGCTCGTCTTACAGTCAAAAATATCGAGTCTGCCTACCAAACCGTTTACAACCGCTATCAGGCGGGGGAAGCACCGGATCATGTATTTGTCAATCCGTAGAAAGTTTCCGGTGCATCAAGCTTGATTATTATTGGGAGGATATTTTGTTAAGTTCCCAAAAGAAACTGGGCCAGGGAATTACTTATATTTCTCTTGCGATTTTCTTGCCAGCCGTATGGGTACTATCCAGCTGTAGTTCAGTGAGGCACGGTGATGAACAGTTTTCACTCCACTATGCTTCGCACGGTAAGGATGTCATATGGGTACCCACAAAAATCGATGTGGCCCACGAGATGTTGGCTGCCGTCGCTGTGAAATCAGAAGATATAGTTTACGATCTCGGATCGGGCGACGGCGTCATTCCTATCGAGGCTGCACGAAAATACGGCGTGCGTGCTGTCGGAATCGAATACAACCCAGGACTCGTTGGGCTCTCTCAACGTAACGCTGTGCGCGCTGGCGTTGAACAGCTGGCATCTTTCAAGCGGGGTGATATTTTTGTCGAGGATTTCTCGGAAGCAACCGTTATCACACTTTATCTCGGCGAAAATTTGAACGCGCGGCTCATGCCGAAACTCTTGGGCATGAGCCCGGGAACGCGCATTGTCTCGAATACGTTTCGAATAGAATCCTGGATCCCTGACCGAGAGCTTAGACTGAAATCCGGAGAACAAGCCTATCTCTGGATCGTGCCCGCGTTTGTTGATGGAGACTGGGAACTCAGTGGCCCTATAGGAACGGTATCCGGCCGTTTATCGATTCGGCAAAAGAAACAATTCTTTGATGCTGTCTTAACGGCGAAGGCTCGTACAAGGATTTTTATTTCCGATGGGAATATTAATGGCTCGAGAATTCGTTTTGAATTCGTTGATGCAGAAAATAAAAGATATAGTTTTGCTGGCTCAGTCTCTGGCGATCAGCTCTCGGGCTATCTGAACAACGACTCCTCGCTTTTGGTTTCGGGGCGCCGTGTCCCGTAAGCCTGGTGCTCGGAGCGGGATGGCTAGCGAAGTCCGAACGAAATACGCTCATCCTTTCTAGGAATATAGAGCGTTTTATATAACCAATCCCAGAGTGCAAACGCAGTGCCAAAGTTTTTGTCGTGATGAATTGGGTCAACTGAATGATGGACTTGATGCATTGCCGGCGAGATCAGCACATAGGACAGCCATCTCGGATAAGCCAGCGGGACGTGACTGTGTCGCAGATGCGAAAACGCGAGCATCCAGGCCACTGCGATGATATTGACACCCAGCAGTTTCTCTGGAGAGATACCCAGTCCAAAAATTAGTGAGGCAAGGCCAATCGCCAAGCCTTCACCGAGTGCAAAAGCAAGCATATGCACCAGGGTTTCGGGCGGCCAAAACCGAAAAGCCGTAAGTGGCGTGAGCACCCGTGGATTATGGTGAAATCGATGCAGACGCCAAAGAGGGCTAAATCGATGAAAAAGCCGGTGCGTCCAATAAATATTGTGATCTCCGAACGCATAGACCAGCAAAGCGACCGCCACCGTCTCAACCGCAGCACTCCCGGCCGCCACAGGGACAGGAACCCAAAGCGTCGAAAATACGAAGAATGCACCCCCAACCATGACGGGGACAAGAAACGGCGCCACAATTGCTTGAGTTACTAGATAACCCAAGGTGGATAACAGATCAGTGGGCAGTTCACAAAGCAGTCGCTCACGATTAAGTTGTGGCTGCATAGCGGTGTTTTTTTTGACTAACCATACGCCTGCAGCCAGCATCACAACCAGGGTGGGCCACCAGAATAGGCCCTGCGGACTGCTAAATATCACCCTTATGAGGTGTGTCCAAGAATGCCAAATTCCAGAAAAGCTAAGCTCGATATTCATAATCGTATTTTAGTTTAATTGTCGACCCCAAAAAGCGTCAATGACATTGCCTTGTGGCGCACCGGTAAAAGCGCCGCATATTCGGGGCTAACCGCCCATCGCTTGGCATCTTCCAGGCTCGGAAAATCGAGCTCAACACAATCATCAAATTCGTTGATTTGAAGTTCATTCCA
>Ga0315902_10012229_pt1 | contig 11193 bp, 9 predicted proteins | sample LakEriMetagenome_9_FD_203523 | JGI IMG/M metagenome (GOLD analysis project Ga0315902, IMG submission 203523) | Freshwater fungal communities from buoy surface, Lake Erie, Ohio, United States - Buoy 12 MA117 | ecosystem: Environmental > Aquatic > Freshwater > Lake > Lake biofilm | place: USA...
TCTTTAATAGTGCTGCGTGCCACACTATTAGGATCATAGGCAGGACCTTTATTAACTCCTGTACCCATATGCCCAGTGTGGTCATTATGCACATTAGTCTCTTTAACAGTGATACGTGCTACACTATTGGGATCATATGCTGGTCCTTTATTAGCTCCTACAGCCATATGTCCTATATGGTCATTGTGTATATTAGTTTCTTTAATAGTACTTCGTGCTACGCTATTAGGATCATATACTATATTTTTGGTGGGTCCAGATAAATAACCAGTTTTATTAGGATTACCAATGACATCTTCCTTACGAGTTGTTCGAAAAACGTCTAATAATGGTGCTATTATATTTTTAACAGTTGTGGTAATATTAGTGGCTATGGTTTTTTCTTCGGTTGTCTCTCTTTCATTTGGCTTGACAGAATAACTTTCTTTACTATAATCAAACTTGGCATTACCTATTTTATCAAGACCAGCATTACGCTGCCAATCTGCTTTAAAGTTTTGATTAGTACTCTTTTTAATTTCAGGTCGTAAAGTTTCAACATGGGTAGTGGATGGTCCAGCAACACCTTCATATGATATGCTGGTCTGTCTATTAGTATCTTTAACATCAAACTCAGAGTTATATTCTGGTTTTAAATATGCTCCAGTTGTAGTGAAATACATATCGGGTGTTTGATTATAATATCGATCTGGTAATTTTTTATCAACATCGGCTTGTAGACCACGATTTTGAACAATTGATTTTTTGGGACCAGTAACACGTCCATCATAACTAATTTTTGGATTGTCCAGAGTACGCATTTCGTCAACTGTTTTTGGTAGGGCAAATGTTTGAGCATCAAATTGGTGAAAACCACCAATAGGATTAGCATTATATCCATTATTTAAACCTGGTCCAACTTTAATAGGATCAATAGGACGCTCATTTTGTCTATACATACTGGGAACATAACGGTCTGTAATATTGTCACTAAAACTAGGAGTACCATTAACATATGTGTTATCCTTAGTTTGTTTAAACATTGGTTCTAATACTTCTTTTGGTTTAGTATAATTATTTAGACCTTGATATGCTTCAAATATTCCAGTATTTGCTAGTGGATCCACATTCTGTTTATTTTCGCCTCTAAAAAATGGTACCATATTATTATGAGAGAATTGTTCTTTTTCGATATAGGTTCCAGTAAGATTACTATATACTTTGTTACATGAATTATTTATTTTATTCTGTCTATCCCCAATAGGTCGTTCTTGTATTATAGGTTTGTAATCAGTTTGCAAATACTTAATGGGTGTACTTTTATCATTAAAAATACGTTCATTAAAATATCTGGGAACAATGTTAGTATTGATTGGATCTTTTGCTAATTTAAATTGTTTTTTAGCACAATTTCTCTCAGTATTGAGCGTTTTAGGAAAATAATCACTTGAATATACATTATTATATGTTTTAGTATTTGTTTTTATTTTAATTAGATCAGTATCTGTTTGCCTAAACTCATTATCATCTGACTTGGCCAAATAACCTAATCCGGCAAGAGTACCTAAAGCTAATAACTCCATATATATTTACACATGTATTTTAATTAAACTAATTAACACAATAGAAATAATTATGATAAATAGTTTTATTGAAAAAAATTCTCAAGTAATATTATATAATTAGAATGAGTTTCAATAGACTTCGATATGATACATGTGAATATAGAAAAAATTTAGATCAGTCTGTTAGTCCATTATCATATGTTTTAAATCCTATGAAATATGAAAACTGCAACAAATGCCGTCACGAATTAGGTATTGTAGGTGGACCAGCTGTAAGTCAAATTGCTGGTGATTTAGTAACTCTAGAGAGTGATCTAATTGGTATCACTCGCCCAGCATCAAAGTGTCCATCTATGTTATATCAACCTAACTATGGTGACAAATTATATGTTGCGGGTAATGGATGTAAGAGTGCTGAGGAGGTAGATTTACAGAAATTACATCTTCCTCCATGCCAAATGATAACTTATAGACCTGTACCATTACCTCCTAAGCCAAACATTGAAATGTGCCCAGCTCCTAGGTTATCAGCACCTACAGCATGCCAAGCTGCTCCAAATAAACCAATTTGCATGTAAATTAAAACTATATTAATATTATAATACGTTATATATAATATTAATATGGATGAACTAATTGTTAATGGTAACTATGACAAAATAGCGAAATTAATAGAATTAGACAAGTCTATTAATATAACTTATTACCTGGAAAAATATCCTAATGATAAAGAATTATTAAAAATAGCAAAGGGTAAAGAATTAATGGATAATATTATGGATATTTTCGCACTTCCTATACATAGTGTACCTACGCCATTTGAAAGATTGCAAGATCAGGTACATAATTTACAAAAAATAGTAGAGAAATTAGAGGAGAGACTACAAAAAATAGAAAATCTACCACACTAAAACCCAGGAGCACCTGTAAAAATCTCCTCACGAACATTAGATACTAGTGTTTCTGTTGTCTTTGCTACTATAGGAACAAATCTAATTTCATATAAATAAATCGCTAAGTAAGATAGGGCATATAATATAATGAATGATTTAAGATAGTCTTTACCTGTTCTATACACATTATTTAATTTAGTGTCTAGATACAACAACATACAATATATACTGGCACAAATGAATGGTATAGTAATTTCAGTTAAATACTCCTCTAACATTATATATTCCAAAGAGAATATCTAATTTTAGGAAAATAAACTTATTGTAAATTTATTCTTTTATTTTTATTTGACAATGGACGCGTCATAACAGAATCATACGAAACAGCTGAGTCGCTATCTTTCATTTGTGTCTTTTTATCTAGCGATATTCTAATATTTTTAACCACATTATCTAAGGCACTGTTATGATCTATCTCATCATCATCTATATTTAAATTTACTGTGGATTTATCATCTTCCATTTTTTTAGGATAATATTCTAATTTCTCAGATATCATAATCTCATTATCATCCATATTAGTATTTTTATTGAATTTTATATTATCATCATTAGAATGTTCAGATAAATAATCATTATACTTAAATTCTGAACTATTACCTTTATCTAATTCAGTAACAATATTACTGTTTACTATCATTAATTTATCAAGTGTTTCCGTATCCATATCTATTTTATCATAATTAGGTGTCCTATCTTTTTTAGTATCTAATAGCGGTTTTGATGGTATAAAAGCTGGTGATATTGGTCTATCAGGTGAATGCAAAAATGTCCCTATTTTCTCATCTACTGATTTCTCATCTACTGATTTCTCATCTACTGATTTCTCATCTACTGATTTCTCATCTACTGATTTCTCATCTACTGATTTCTCAACAGATGATTTTTTATTAGTTGTTTTTATGTGTACAGCCTTATTATAGATATTCATCTGTTCATGATGTGATTTATTATCAATTGATATAGATGGTGAAATAGATTTAAATATAACAGAGTCGGGTTTTATAGTTGGTTGGCTATTATTTATATGTTTTTGGGTATCATAACTCTTTAAACTAATGTTGTCATCTCCACGAGTAGATGTTTCCTTCGATTTAGGGCGGGTACTATCTTTAACATTTTTTGGTCGTCTTGTTTGTGATGGTACACTATTATCTACACTAATAGATGTGACATTATCCTTAACTGTACTAGATACAGTGGAAAGTTCTTTATGTATTATTTTCTTTATCCGTTCCTTATCTTGTTCTGTTATATCCTGTGTTATGTCTATTTTAGTATCTTGTTCCGGTGAATGCTTAGTCTTACTAAATTTAGCAGACCTATTGTCATGCTCACTATCTGAACTACTGTCAGAACTACTGTCAGAACTACTACTACTACTGCTACTACTCTCACTTACTGCTATATACTGTTGTAGAATACTTCTAACTGGCAACAAACTACGAATAGTATTTTCTATACTTTGTTCTATTATAAGTTCCGCTTCACGCATGTTTTTCTGAAAACGAATGGTATCTACTTTATGGTGAAATAAATATGGATTTTTCCAAAATTGACGCGCACACTCAATATATGCCTTATGAATAAAAAAATCAGCATTGGGTATATTAATATTAAGTGTCTTCTTATTCTTTCTAGTCTTTAAACTAGACAATATTTTTGCATGGCTAATAAATACAGCAGTAATAAGTTCTGATAACCAATCACAACGTGTTTTAGTAACAATACGTTTATACTCTTCTGTTATAGTACTTTGATTCCAATCTGGAACTCTTTTAAGAGCAATTTGGAACATTTTTAAAGAATCATCTGGCTTAATTTTACGTACACTTTCATAAATAGATGATATACCCTCATATAATACTGGAACTAATAGATTAGCTAGTGTCTTACTATATTCATGTTTAACCTCGAGTAAATAATTAGAATATAATTCCTTGTTACTCATTATATCTATTATTAAATTCTACTAATTTTAAATATAAATAGGAAAAACCCAGGTTTCTCCTTGAACCTCTTCCTGTTGATAAGTGAACACCTGAGTGTCCACATTTGTAGACACATAGTTTTATTATGGTAGGAACATATAATTAATGATAAATAACATGGTATTGTATGATACCATGTTATTTTTCACCACAATTGGGGCATTTTAGCCTAAGCCTTGGTATATTATGCCCATTTTTTACTATAAATTTTAAAAATGGGCATGATGTGCCAAGGCTTATTTTAGCCGGCATTTACTCATCAAGTAGCCAACGAGAAATACAAGTAAGCATCAGTATATTATGCCTATTTTTAAAAATGAATTTTTAGACGTAATGTAATCATTACCATTTTCAGTCTATAAAATTTATAGTACAAAATCTATAAATATTAAATGGGCATAATATACCAGGGCTTAAATACAAGTGTGGTATTTTTTATAACAACTGGGCCTTTACAAATTTCTTAGTCCGTTTTTAATAATTACATTTTACCATGACAAAATAATATTTACCATTTATTTTATGGTGTTAATTTACTATTCCTAGAAATTAACTTAGCCTTAAATACATTGGTTATCCACTAGATTTGGCATTTTGCGAAATATTATTTAGTCTACACTACATTTTTATTTGTTATGGTAACATTATAAATAATAAAAATATTGTAAATATTTTTAGCCGATGCTGGATAGGCATATGCTAAAACGTGGATGAACAAAAATAGACTAGTATGATATTTTTGTTAAATCCATTGGATTTTTGGTAGTTTGAGAAATAGTATTTTTTTGGAAAAATCTTTTATCTTTATATATTATATTAATATGAGTTTTAACCGTATAAAGTACGATGATGGTGCATATAAGCAAGTTTTAAATCAGAGTATTGGACCTGCCACATATTTACTGGGGACACCTAACAACTTAGATGAGAATTGTGAGCCATGTTATCCATATCCACCCACCACTCGTTTACAGAGTGTAGGTGATAGTGTTCTTAAGGATACATTTATGATAGATGTTGATACGGAATTATTAGGTTTAAATAGGAAATTATCGCGCGATCCTAACAAGCAATATGTTCCATGCTGTCCTAATGCTTTATGTAAGGGTGGATTGCCATGTGGAGGAGGGGTTAATGAAGAGTGTGCTAGTTGTTCTGCTGGAGCTAAACGTGGTGCTCGTCCACAGGATCACAAATTAAAACATTTTAAAGATTGTATGTTTCCACAAGAATCTACAAGGTTAAGTAATGGTCCATGTACTTTACGTGGAACTGGTTGGAATAGATGGGAGTGGTTATGCTTAAATCCACAAGAAAAAGTGGAAATTCCATTTGATTGGAACATTGATTCTCGTACTTTGGCCAAAGATAATCATCGTCCATGCATACCAAAACCATTAGATCCAACTAGAGCATTACCTACTGGCGGAAATTTACCATGTGTTAAAACAGCACCTGCTTGTGCTGCTTACACCAATCCACCTAGCATAAACTGGCAAAAATGTAGTACAATATCACAATACTAAAATATATAACAAAATTACCAGATTTATGGCTAATCAACGGAATATTTGTCAAGTAAAAATAAATATTTATCTATTTTGTGGTTTCAATTCTCAGCATAAAATAAATAAAAAAGGCAAAAGTAATATTTGTTAGTCTACACCACATCAAAAATTAGTGTCCCCAATTGGGGACAATCCGGCGTTTACTTATTAAGCTACACCACATAAAAAATTAGTGTCCCCAATTGGGACCAAGCCGGCGTTTACTTATTGAAAAAAATTGATAGTTGTAAAATTAGTTAGATTACATATAAAATCTATAAACAACCTCATGAATAAAATTACTTTCATTACTGGTATAGCTACTACTACAGTTGTGGGTGTTATGTATAGGTGTTTTAAAGGAGGACTACATCAAATAATGCCTTATGTTGAGTATATAGATGGATCTGTTCATACAGATCCCAATTTGGTTACATTATATAGGTGGTTTTGTAAACCACATATGATTAAGTCAGTTGACCTATATAATATAAGTGGTATATTTGATAGTGGTAAATATTTACCGGATGGATTTTCTAAACATATTAATATGGAAAGTCTGATCATACATAACTTTACAACTATTCCAACATTGTCTAATTGTAATAAACTAATACAACTTGCTATACATGATTGTGGTAATATTATTAAACTACATGATGAAAATATGTTGGAAGAAATGGCAGTAATTAGTACAAAAAGAAGTGATACACCGCTTATTCTTATTGGTAATTTTAGGAGAATGAAAAGATTACAAACAACATATCGTACTATAGACAGAAAACAAGCATTAAACCTAGATAATGATGCTGTTAGATTTATGGAAAACCAATGATTAAGTAGTATAAAGATAATGTTAATAAAATATATAATAATGGTGGATAAACCAAGTATACATTTTATTTTGCCAGGTGGTGGAGTTAAAGGTAGTTTTCAGGCGGGATTTCTTTGGTGTCTACGAAAATATTATGGTAATCTCTATAATTTATATCAAATAGATGGATGTAGTGTTGGAGCATTAAATGGTATATGTTATTTATTGGATGATATTGACGATCTAAAAAATATGTGGTTTTCCATAAATTCACTACAGGACTTATTCAAACCACATTCTACTATACCTATTTTAGACACAATATTAACTCATTATAATATATTTTATGAAAAATCTATGCTAAATAGTAGTCCGATACGTACTAAAATAGAACGTCACACAAAACATTTGTCAAAGGATATTCTACACAAATTTAATTGTGTAGTCTCAAATATTATTACTGGAGACTATGAATATATTAATGGTGAAAATACCAATATTACCGATTATATTTTAGCCAGTGCTAGTCCATGGGTTATTTCGGAACCTATAAAAATAAATAATGCTCTATATACTGATGGAGGCCTACTACAAACCTACCCTATTAAACTATTGAAAACATCAGAGGCTAACTATAAGATATTGTTGGGTTACGATGAAACCCATCAAAGTAAAATAGGTATGCCAGGTACTAATGTCATTCATTTTCTACTAAGATTAATAGAAATAACACGTAAAAATAATAAAAATATACGAAGTCTACACAAAAAAATGGAAAAATATGGGTTGATCAAAATAAATAATAACACTAATTTTAATTTTTTAGATATTAATAGAGAAAATATAATTACTGGATTTAATGATGGTATGCTAGAAGCCCATCAATTTGCTAAAAAATATTTAAAAAACTAGACCGATAGAAAAATTCGGTCTAGTTTTTTAAAACTAACTGAAACTATATATATAAATATTACAATAGTATTAAATCATTTAAATGTCTATGCCTATCTAGAAGATAAAATATAGTAAATATTTTTATTATTTATAATGTTAGCATAACACATAATAAAACATAATATAGACTAAATAATATTTCGCATTTTGTAAAATCAGCTGGATAGCTACTAAATATTACAATAGTGCTAAACCATTTAGACGTCTCTTATATGTACGTTTATCATACTTACTCTTACCACACAGACTTTCTACAATAGTGCCACCATTCACTACTAAGTTGTCCTTAGAATAACGTTGTAGTTTGATGTGATAATACACTACTCTATCAGTACCCTCATACTCTTCGCGTATAGCAGATACTACATTTCTGGCAGCTAACCATTTTTCTCCCGTCCATATTAAATGATTTCCTGATAGTGTTACATCATTAGGTGGATAGTTGTCACCTAAACTATTTTTAGGAATAGTGTATGGACGTGTCTCATCACATAGGGGTATAGAAAAACAAGTGACACCTACTACTTTAGAAATGTGACCATCACTACACACTACACTATGGTCTACTGTAATCTTAGTTACATTAACATAACCATCCGTTGTTAATATGTTAGCAGTGTCTGTAAAACATGTAATAGAAGCAAACGCAGTAGATAGAGTGGGATAATTTGATGTGGTTGTAAATGGTGCTGATAGTAGATTAAATGTGTATACAGAGTTAGAACCAAAATAAGCGCCAAATGGATTACTAAATAATGTGGGTGTTGACACTGGTGTTGAATTACTATATGTTTTGGAAGTAACAGTACTTATTGGTGTTGCTGTGGTTTGTATAGTGCTAACAGCCAAATTTCCGGGCGCCGAGGCGCTCGTAGTAGCGGAAGTAGAATACATATTAGTGTTCACGCCAGTAACAGTACCAGCAGCATAGCAAAAGCATACAGCACACCTACCACTATTAGCACCAGCGTTAGCACCACATATAGTTCCACCTGCTGTAGTTAGTGTATAGCAATTAAACACTAGACAGTTACCCGATGAACCAGCATTTAGTCCACAAATACCACCCATGTTTGTAGGAGTGGTACCGGATATAATACCTCTACTATAGCAATTGTATACTACACAATTTCCACCACTAATACCAGCATTAGCTCCACAAATACCACCAGCACCATTACCCGTAATATTACCAAGACTATAACAGTTATAAATGTGATCCATCCCAACAGCAAGTTGTCCAAAACTATCACCAGCAATACCACCAGCATTAGTACCACTTATTGCTCCTGTACTATAGCAATTATAAACATTTATAGCTCCACCATTATTTCCTGAATTACTACCACAAATTCCACCCGCACCAATACCACTTATAGCACCAGTAGTAAAACAATTATTTATAATACATACGTCCGCACTACTAGCTGCTGTAGATGTTCCAGAAATACCTCCACACCCAGTATTATTAATATCACCACTAGATCTTGAGTTGCGCACTACAAAAAACTCTTGTCCTTGTCTTATAATATATCCACCACCACTTCCTAAACCCACTCCTGCTACAATTACATTTTCAACAGTTGGAGCAGAAGCAGGAGTGGTAACAGCAGTGCTTACTGCAAAAAATCCAGCGAAAGTATTAGCCGCTACAGCACCATTTGCTATAACTGTAGTAGTAAATGCGTTACCAGTATATCTTTCGCCAGCGTTTAATATAATAAAATTGTCAACTAACCAATTTATATTGGTTGTCTGTGTAAATACTTTTGTGGTACTATTATAACTAATACCTGTTATAGTGTTACTTCTAGCAGCAGCACCCTGATCCCCAGTTAACGCACCTGTCCAATTGTCTATATTACTATTAAAATATAATGCTTTTATATCAGCACCATGGCTTTCCAAGATCCAATCACTTCCATTATTATTACCCGATTTATCAATAGAGTATCGTATAGTAATACCTAAGTCAGACTCAACCAAAACAACTTCATCCATAAATGCAGAATAATTCATATCACACGCTAAAATATCTACCACCAAATCTGGATTACGAGATTTCATTGTTGTAAATAGCGTAACTAAATTATTACTAAAATATTTATATCTTGCTACATAATTATTATCAATATTATCATCTGGATAAAAAGGAATTCTATAAAAACCCGGAAAGTGGTACACAAATACTATGTGTGATATCATAATATCTGGTATACTATTTATTAGATGGTTTACTGTAGGATAGTTATCTGCTCTATGTAAAATACAAGTGTTCAGGTCAAACGAATTAAGCAAAGCACTATCATTAGATATATCAGCATTATAGATTACTAATTTCATTTTTTATATTATTAAATAATATAAAAAATTATTTGGACATATTATTTTTTAATAAATAAACGCTAAATAAATATCTTATTTTTAGTTATTTTTTACCATGTAAAGTTAAATAGTAATTATAGAGTATCTACATACTCTACATACAATAATAAAAATTATTGTTCACGGTTAGGGAACAATAATGGTTCTATACTTATTAAACAACATTATGTAGAAAATCATCCAACTTATTTTCAGCTGTTCCTTCTATATGTATTGATAGTCCGGGAAAGATACTATAGAAGAATTCCCAATCATTACTAACATTTTTAGCACCTCGTGTAAACCATCTAAAATATTTTGGATAACTTTCATTTTTTAAATAGGCGTTTATAAGTGCAGCTTGTTCAGATGTTAATTTATAAATTATTTTAGGTGATTTCCCTAAATCACTAAATACAGATTCGTAATTTCTGTAGTAACATACTGGTTTGAATTTTTTCATATTGTCAAATACATGTGAACGATAACAACATAAGTCAGCTATATCAGCTCTAAAATATTTATCATTTTCTGGATAAAATTCCAAATTCCAATAGGTATTTGTTTCCTTATTATAAATCTCTACCAATAGTCCACTCATGCCCATTAGTTGAAATACTTTACTAACATTATAATCTACATGGTAAAATCTAACTTTATCACCTTTTTTAAAAATAGGAGGCATTTCTATTTATTCTATCCAAAAAAACAAACATTAACATAAAATAAAAATCAATTTTTTTTAAATTTTTATTTTTACTTTTTAATATCCTTTATAAAACGAAAAGTGGGTCATAATCACATTATTATTTTATAGTGGTAAATGAGTAGATAAATTTATAATTTTGTCTGATAAATATTTAGCTTATTACATAATATGTAACTATTTTATATTTTTATGAGTAAACGCCGGCTATTTTGTTCCCAATTGGGAACAAAATATTATGGTCTCACATGTTACCATAATATTTATTTTATGTTTTTAGTCCACACCACCTCCAGAATTATTGTTCCCAATTGGGAACA
>Ga0315902_10012230_pt1 | contig 11192 bp, 5 predicted proteins | sample LakEriMetagenome_9_FD_203523 | JGI IMG/M metagenome (GOLD analysis project Ga0315902, IMG submission 203523) | Freshwater fungal communities from buoy surface, Lake Erie, Ohio, United States - Buoy 12 MA117 | ecosystem: Environmental > Aquatic > Freshwater > Lake > Lake biofilm | place: USA...
TACGATATTGACCATGTGATCCCCTTTTCGATTTGGAAAAACAACGACTTATGGAATTTGCTCCCCTCGGATTCCAAGATGAACAACCAAAAAAGAGACAAAATCCCCTCGCCCGATTTGATCGCCAAGCAAAAAGACCTGATTCTCCAGTACTGGGAAATTTTGCACCAAATTCAACAAAATCGCTTCCAGAAAGAATTTCAAATCGCTTTGCTGGGCAACCGACCTTTTGAATCGTGGCGGGCCAGCGGTATCCAACAACTCCAAAGCAGCTGCGACTACCTGATCACGAACCGGGGGTTTGGAGAGTGGAAAATATAGGACATCAATCAGCTGCCATGGAACCGTTTAACCCTCCAGCATGATCCCAACGACACCCTGTCCTTTCTGTACCCTCCCGACGGGTAGGGAGATAATCGCAGAATCCGCAACGGTCTATTCGATTTTTGATAAGTTCCCGGTGAGCAAGGGGCATGCCCTGGTGATCCCCACCAGGCATGTTTCCAATTACTTCGATTTGACCCTCCAGGAGCAAATGGACTGCCTCATCCTGCTGAATGAAGTCAAAACCATCCTCCAAAAGCAATTCAACCCCGATGGGTTCAATGTAGGGATTAATATCCAATCCGCCGCAGGCCAGACTGTGCCCCATGCCCATATCCACCTCATCCCCCGCTACCAAGACGATGTCCAGGAACCCCGCGGTGGCGTACGAGGCGTCATCCCCGGAAAGCAGACCTATTAAGGCGGGCGCCTGGCCGCCGAACGGCCCCAAAGGCCCCCAAATAGGCTGGCTAGGTGTTTGTTTGACTTGATTTGTCAATTTCGTTACTGCCTTGACTATATAGAGGTCAAATCCGTAAATTCAGACCGGATAGCGCAACAAAAAGGGCTGTTTAACCCCGTAACTTATGGAACGAAACAAGGAGTACAAAAACTGCCCAAAGCCACCTTCTAAGGGTTGTATTGGGGAAGTGTGAACAGGCCTATAAGTTAGTTAGGTTTTATTATACAACGAAACAGTGGACACAAAAGCAGAACAATATTATCCAACTTACAAAGCAGACCATCGGGACGTTCTTTTGATAGAATTTGAGGAGGCTCAAAAAATAGCAAATGGACAAACTAAGGTTTACGGACAAGTAACAAATATTTTACTTGCCGTAGCGACATTTGCATTTACATTTTTGCTGGACCAAGACGTCAAAAAAACAAATAGGGTTCTGACTTTGATTTTTTCAAATTCAATTCTTTTCTCTTCTGTTCTTTTTTTGTTTGGTGCAATTTTACTTCGCTACTTTGTTGACCTTCAAATACAAATTACGATAAACGCAAGAAAGGTTGTTACGTTGAGAACACTTCTTGGACTTGACTACGGACACATACATTTGACATTACCCAACTTGAGAGTTGAAGGTGCCACAAACCCATTTGTAATAAAATATTTTAATGGATGGTTAAACTTCAAGACAATGCCATTTTGGGTTTTGACAATTACAGTAAATGCAATTTGGTGGTTAACAACAAAAGATCTTTATCCGTTACCATTTTCATTAGCGACACATGCAATAGAATTACCTTGGTTTATTGGAAATATAATTATTTCAATGACTTATTTGTGGGTTTTTAGAAGAAACTTAAATGACAGACATGAAACGACATATTTGAATTTCGTAGAAATAATTTGTGTCTTTTTAAGGGTGAAACTCGTTGACAACTTTGAATATATAATTTACAGAGCTAAACTTTCTTATCTAGAGTTAGACAGGTTAAAAGTGAATTATGGGAAATTGACTAAAATTCTTGTGGACATTGAAGACAATGATTTCAATACAAATATTGGCATCTCATTCAAATCACTTTTAAGGGGTTTTCTTAGTAGGTTTAAGTTTATCCGAAAAAAAACCGGCTACATTCAACACGGCGGTTCGACAATTACAATGCAGCTGACACGTTCATTATTTATTCCCTCTAATCAAAATAAATATCTGCGTAAAATTTCTGAATTATTACTTTCAGTTTGGCTCAATAAACAATTCTCAAAAGTAGAGATTTTGAAATTATACATTGCATCAGTTCGCTATGAAAGAGGTGTTTTAGGGTTATCAAATGCAATCAAACATTTCTTTGGCGACCTTAAAGCCAAAGAACTTACAATTGAAGAGGCTTTTTTTCTTGTTGAGCGACTATCAAATATTACATCATCTGTTAACTGGGACAGAATATCTCATTTGACTACTAGAACTAATGAAGATATTGACGAGAAAAAATTAAAACAAATTTACGAGGGTCAAATAAAATGTGGACGGCTGAAAAAATAACTACGCCTAATAGCACATTTGCAATAGGCGGGGTTTCGTGCTTCGCAGACGGTTTTGTGGTAGCCGAAATTTTTGTGCTTCGCATCAACATTAGAGAAAAAAAACCGCCCATCGCAAATTTGTAAACCGTTAGTCGTCATTTTAGAACGCTTACTGCAATAGACAACATAACCAAAAATAAAATAAGTCCAGAAATGACAGAAGAACAAAAAAAATGGTTTGATAAACTATACCAAAAAAGACATAACACAGCAAAAACGCTAATGGACGACTTTGCTATTAGCAATATGTGGAATAGTGTTGTTGAAAAATATAGTGACCAAGCTCATTTCATTTACGAACTCTTACAAAACGCAAATGATGCAAAAGCCACAAGGTCATACTTTCAATTAACAAAAAATGGGCTTTATTTTAAGCATAACGGCACAAAAAACTTTTGGGTTTCAAATCCTGAAAATGAAAAACTAGACCAGCAGAACAATAAACTTGGTGACATTAACGCCATTACAGCTGTTGCACAATCAAACAAAAATGACCATTCAACGATAGGAAAATTTGGTGTTGGTTTTAAGGCGGTTTTTCAATACACTGATAATCCACATATATACGATCCGAACTTTCAATTCAAGATTAGCAAATTCATTGTTCCAATTAAATTGGTTAATGATTTAACGGTGCGGCAAAAAAACGAAACTGTATTTTACTTTCCTTTTGATAAAAAAGAAACTGATAAGAAGGGCAAATTAAAAATGTCAAAGGAACAGGCATATTCAGATATACTGGAAAAGTTAAAGAAATTAGTTTTTCCTACATTGTTTCTATCCAACTTACAGGAAGTAAGATGGCAAGCAGAAGACAATGAACTAGGTAAATACTCCAAAATTATTGTATCTAGTAATCAGCTAGAAGATATTAGCTATGAAAGAATTGAACTCACGCAAATAATCGGAGAAAAACATATCAAAGACAGTTTGTTTTTGTTTTCTAGAACTATCGGTAAAAATAATTATAATTGTTCAATTGGTTACTTTGTAGATAACAATAATAAACCTATATCAAAACAGCATTTTGCCTTTTGTTATTTTCCAACAAAAGTTACTACTAACCTTAAATTTGTAATACACTCTCCATTCTTGTTAACTGATAGCAGAGAAGGTATAAAAGAGTCTGAATCACACAATATTGAAATGGTTGAAAAATTGGCCAAATTGTCAGCAGATAGCTTATTGATTCTTAAACAATTAAATTTGATTAATGATACAATCTTCGATATTATTCCTTTTCAAAAAGAAAATTTTTTCGATCAATTTTGGGATGAAGATGAATATGAGAATGTTGAAAAACCACGTTTTTTTGCACCTTTCTATGAATTTATCAAGACAAAGTTGCAAAATGAAAGGCTTCTACCATCAAATGATGGCACTTACATAAATAAGGAAAATGCTTATTGGGCCGACTCTCCTGATTTAACAAATTTGTTTTCCAACGAACAACTTGCAGAATTGGTTAGCAATAAAAATGCAAAATGGGTATTCTCAACAATCGGAAGAACAAAAGACAAAGAAATTACAGATTATATTGATGGTGGATCTGAAAGGTTTTGGGAAAGAAAAGAGCCAAATTTGATTAGATCTAGTATGGATTTTGAAAATAAAATTGCTGATTTAATCACAAGCAATTTTATTAAAAGCCAATCAATTGAATGGCTCCATAAGCTTTATGAATATCTTTCTGAAAGAAAATCTTATTTAGACAAATTCAAAATAAAACCAATTTTTAAAGACTCTCAGGGAAATGCTGTTGCTGCATTTGAAAAAATTGGTGGAGAATTACACGGCATTTTGTTTTTGCCTTTAGATGAAGCGAATTCAACTTACAAAACCATCGCCCCTGAATTAATTCAAAATTTAAAGACAAAGGAATTTATTGAAAATTTTGGAATTAAAAGGCCAAGTTTGAAAGATGAAATCTACAATAACATATTGCCATTGTATCAATTTGATACGGAAATTGACAGTGAAATTGATATCGAATCACACTTTAAAAAGTTTTTCACGTATTGGAAAAATTCAGGGCGACCAGAAGAATTTATTTCATTATTAGAAGATAAAGAGTTTGTTTCTTATAGAACAATAAAAGACGAAACAACCTATCGTGGAATAGCTAATGAGATCTATTATCCAACCTCAGAATTAGTAAAGTATTTCGGATCAAAGCTAGATACCAAATTTGTTGACCTAACCCACTACTACTCCTTTATCAAAGAAGAAAAAGATCAACAAATATTGAAAGATTTTCTCTTAAAATTAGGTGTTAGTCTGTTACCTAGAATATTTGACGTAGCAATAACAGATGCAGCAATCAAATCAAGACTAAATCTTAGACAATCAACATATGGTTACAATGATAGAAACATAACAATCGATAGAATCATTGACGGCTGTAACGAGATTACAAAAACCATAAACAAAGAAAAATCTTTAATTCTATGGCGATACTTAAATAAGTTATCGAGTAATGAATATTCTTTAGGGATTCATAAATATTTTTACTATTCCCAGCAATATGAATCATTTGAATCAAATGCTCTTACTCTATTAAAAAATCGAAAATGGCTATTAGCCATTAACGGTGAGTTTGTCGCTCCAAGCGAAATCTGTATAAATGAATTATCTGAAGGTTACGAGAGTAATTTAGAATTAGAGCGGTTATTAAGATTTAAGCCAGTTGTTGTATTAACTGAAACTGAAAGAATAGCCTCTAAATTTGAAAATGAAGAAGAAGCTGAAGAAGCAAGAAAGGCTTTAGAAGAAAAAAGAGAGAAAGAAAAACGGAAAGCAGAACGAAAAACATCAGGAACAAATACATTAGTTGAATCAAAAAATTTAGAAGAGGCAATTGAAAGTTTAGAAAATCTTGCAGAATCTGTTTCTATACCCAAAAATGAAAAGGGAAAAACAAATACATTACCTGAATTTGATGAAGATCAAGAGCTTGCAATTGGAATTGAAGAATTAAAAAAACAACTTGAAATCAAAAAAAGCAGAGTTTATTTAGCTGAAAGCATCAACAACACCATAAAATACTCTTACGATTGGTTTGTATCTTATTTACAACTGCTTACTACATATGGTGAAAAGCATGATACGCAGAAGCAAAAGTCAATTTCGTTTCAAGAGATTAAGCAATATAAGGCAGATAATAAATACTTCCTACTTTGCGGTGCAAGTAGTTACATTTCATCTGAAATTGAAAATGCTGATGATTTTATAGTTTCACTTGTTTTTGGAAATGGTAAACGAGAACATATAATAGTAGAAGGCGTTTCAAAAAAAGGGCAAGATTTATTGATTTACTGCCGAGAGCCATTCCCAACCAATACCCTTTTGCGTCTTTCAAGCATCTTTAAAGTTGAAATCAATTTTACACCTGTAATTGATTTGCTTGATAGGTTAGAAAAAGTATTTGAAAATAGAAATTATATTGACGATTGGGAAAACATTGAAGAAGCAATGCCTTCATTAAATTACATATATGGACCGCCAGGAACAGGTAAAACAACAACAGTTTGCAATAATATCAATGAAATATTGACTTTTGATCAAAATGCTAAATTCTTAGTTCTTACGCCAACTAATAAGGCATCGGACATAGTTTGCAAAAAATTACAAGGCATCAATCCCAATATTTATGCAGTTCGTTTAAGTCGTCCGACAGACCCCGAATTAGAGGAAAACCAAATTTATCGTAATACGATTGACTATGAAGAAATGCAAAGTATTAACGTTGTTGCATCAACAATTCATAGATTGCCATATTTTGACATTCAAGAAATTGGTTTAATGTTTCAATATCGTTGGGATTATGTAATTTTTGATGAATCATCGATGACAGGCTTGCATTACATAACTTTTGCAATAATGGCATTGTTTAAGTCAAATCCGAAAACAAATTTCATCGTTGCGGGCGACCCAAAACAAATTCCGCCTGTTGTTGAAATTGATGAAAAAGAATTGGAGAATTTTGATTTCCAAGACGAGAATATTTATAAAATGATGAATCTTGAAAGTTTTAATCCAGAAGATCAAATAATTAGAGAAATTGACAGCATTATAAACCTGGCAACTCAATACCGGAGTGTTCCTAGCATTGGAAAATTATTTAGCGATCTTTCTTATTCAGGTTTGTTGAAGCACGACAGAGCAACGAGCAGAACAGAACCAAAACCATTGCCAGAAAATTTTAGAAACCTTATTTCATCAAACGTAGTTTTTATAGATATTCCGTTAAATCAAAATAATTCAATTTACAAAGTCAATAAACTTTTTTACAGTTCGTATCATACATATTGTGCCATTTTGGTTTCTGAAATTATCAAATATTTTGACAAAACAAATAAAGACGAACTATGGTCAATCGGATTAATTGCGCCATACAACGCCCAAGCAATGTTACTCAATAAATTGATAACTTCTTATGGAATTTCTGGAAACATAAAAGTGATTTCTGACACCGTTCACGGTTTTCAAGGCGATGAATGCGATATTGTGTTTTTTGTCTGCAACCCGAACAACTATTTCTTTTCAAACCACGAAAAAGCCTTATTGTCTAAGGAATATATTTACAATGTGGCAATCAGCAGAGCAAAGGACTATTTGATTATTTTGCACCCCTACTCAGCAATCCCAAACAATAAATTTATTAATAAAATTAGGTTTTCATATAAAAATATTTTTGGCAACATAAAAATTATAAACGCAAACGAAATAGAATATATGTTGTTCAACGAAAGAAACTATATAGAGAACAACAGTTATGTTTCAGGTCACGACAACGTAAACGTTTTTGGACTTTCTGAAATGAAATATTTCATCAAAGTGAATGACACAGCAATCGACATACAATTAAGAGAATTAAAAGAACATAATACAAACGAATTGATAGTGCAAAGCAAAAATGTAAACCAAAATGGTGGACTGAAAATAGTTAAAAAAATAGGCTTGAATAAATTTGATAAGCATAAGAAATGAAAACCGAACGGCTAACAGCGGTTTGGCTCAATTGACGGGCTTTTTTCTAATTTATACCTTGTTGCATACTTTTGGCTTATGTGCATGTTGAATGGCCTGTTCTCATCAATCGGCAACTGCGCTAAGACGCCGATCGTTAATTTTAAACTCTACACAGTATTCTGATTGTTTAATACGAATGGAGATAATTTTAAGATATGATATCTGACTATTAGACATTAATGCTTCCTCTTTTTAAGCTTCTTTCAGATTGACAAGTACTTCAATTCAAGATCATAATTTAAAATTTAACCGTTCAATTCAAATTTTTGCATTCGGAAAGATTGGAATTTTTAGCATGAGGAATATAATTTTTATGATAACCGGCTGTGTTGGGTAAAGACTTATTTAGATAGAAACCGGGGTCATTGTATCCCCATAATGGGCATAATTTATATTTCCTGACTTTGAGAGAAAGGTGTTGTTGAAAAGCCCTGTCCGAAATAGTGCCTACTATGTAATGCAATTTCCCGCTTTAACCTGTCCTCCTTTAGATGTAATAACACCCTAACTTAACTCTATAAGCCAATTTGAGAATATTTTTGTTTACAGTACCAGCCTAGAACGATAACCGTCAATTAATCCCATGACCGAATACTACTACGCTATTGATTGGATGCGAACCCACAGGAAGGGGGAGCCTGTTGCCAAGGACAAGCCTTTGTTGCTTTTGCTGGCGATTTCCAAAGTGATGCAGGGAAGGCGCAATTTCTTTGTTTTTGAGGAAATCGAGACGGAATACACGGATTTGCTGCTCCGTTTTGGGGATTTGGAGGGGAGGAGCCTGTCGCCGCATGCTTCCTTTGTGGATTTGGCGGGTCAAGTGCTTTTGTGGGATTGTAGCCTGCATCGGAATTCACTGGAAGACCCCGATGACCTCACGCGTTCCAAGGTTTTGCCCCATTACGGCAATTTGCAACACGAATTTTGGGCCTATTTGATCAAAGGCCGCAACGCCGGTCATGTGATGGGGTATCTCCTGCACAAGTATTGGGAGCCCACGTTGCACGGGGATATCCTCCAAGCCTTGGGGGTGGAGGGCCTATCGCAGGAATTGCACGATGCAGGGCTCTACGCCGAGTACAGGACCAGGGACCCCCAATGCATTCTCAATGATTTTGGGATCGTTCCCTCCGAAAAGATTTTGTACCGCGATGATTATTTCTGGGTTCTGGAAGACGCCCATCCGCTTTCACCTGGCCATTGTTTGGTGATTACCCTGGCCTATCGGCGCGATTATTGGGAGCTGAGCCCCGAGGAACATCGCCTTTTGCCCTTTGTCCTGCGCGAAGCCCGTCGAATCATCGACGAACGCTACCAGCCCGATGCCTACCATATCGAAATGAACTGCGGAGAAGCCGCCGGCCAAAGCATCCCGCATTTCCACTGCCACCTGATCCCCCGCTACCAAGGCGACAGCATCCAAGCCCAAGGCGGGTCCGACCATGTTCTCCCAGGCCTAGAGGATTGGACCCTTCCATCCTTGAACTAAGAAGCCTTGTCCCGGGAGGGGGGGGGTGTGGTTGTGGGCGTGGAGGGGTGGTTGTTGGCGTGGAGGGGTGGTGTTTTATTGGCGTTCGGTGTGTTTGTGTTGGGGTGGTGTCCCTAGGATGCTCAGGGTATGATGTGTCCGGAGCAGGGTAGCGCTATGACCTTATTTGTCAAAGTGGGTAGATACTTGCTTAAGTACCATCCAATGAATTAATTTCATATTCAAGAATATTAATACATTCTTCGCCCTCCCGCCGAATTCATGAACACCAACAAGCAGCACAAAAACTACCCAAAGCCACCTTCAAAAGGTTGGACTGGGGAAGTTTTGGCAGGCTTATAAGTGAGTTAGCAGCAAGGCACATACTAAACACCAATAATTAGTAATAACGAAATAACAATGTCAAAGAAAATTTTTGAAACAGAAGAAAAAATGCAAGAGTGGCTAAGTTCAAATCTTAAAATTGTCGACTGCTTCAGAGACTTAATCATTAATGAAGACGACTTTGGCGACCTAGAAACTACATCATTAGTTGAAACTAAAATACTTAAAAGCTATCAACATTGTTTGTCTTCATTAGGTCTTGTGTCAATAATTTCTGAGAACGAAAATATCTCATTAAAAGAAGGAGACAGTCTAAAACCAGACTTACTTCTTTATGCGCCTGAAACGGAAAGCATAGTAATTGTCGAACTTAAAAACCTTGCTTCCCCATCTCGACAAGTAGGAACAGAAATAAGTGCTTATGCAAGTGAAATAAAATCGTACATTCCATTTATTTCTGAAGGTGACATAATCAATGTTATTTTTTCTTCCGTTTGGACAACCTTAATTAAGCATTATGTTTTTCACGAAATATTTTGGTTACAAAGAAATATTATTTGTTTAGAGCCCTGCGAATTTGAAGGGAAAATCGGCTTAAGAATAGTTGACATTTCGACACTTATTGACAATGAAGTATCGCTTAAATTAAGTTCGCAACATTTAGGCGGTTATCAAATTTGTATGTATGACTATTCAAGTAAGGACAAAGATAGGCTTGACCCTTTTCTTGAGCAGATGAAAACTGCAATGGCAGCAATAACATCAAAAGGTAATTCGCAAAAAAATCACGGTTTTGCATTTTTATGGAAAGACCATTGGGATTTAAGTATAGCACCTTATAGCATTACAATTTTAAACTTTGCACCTTTCAATTCACTAGAAAGACTTCTTCATAATGAGGATTTTGAGCCAAATGAAATTACCGAACGTTTTTTCAATATAGTCAAAGAATATTCACCCGAAGGCCACGGAAAATCTTTGGACGAAATTTCAGCTAGCGCAGACAAATTTCTTAATGCTTTTTGTAGGCCAAGAACCGAAGGATTTACAACTTGGGATTCACTTAAAGGTTCTATGATTAATAGTAGCACTTTAATTTCATTTAATAGTTGGGGAATTTTTGACGAATTGTTTTCAGAAAAACTATATATCGAATACAAAAAAGGGAACACTAATATTAGCTCCACAGACCCTCAATTAGGACTCCAACTAATTAACGAATTGGTTGACCCAAATTATGAGTTTTATAATTTAACATATTATGACTATGACCGAGATGAAGATAACGAAATGCCCAGCTGCTAACAGCACCTACCCAAAAGTGGCGGTTCAGTGGTTAAATCAAGCTTTGTGCTTCTGTCAAAGTTTGTGCTGGTTTCCTTGCTTGAAGTACTTCGAAATCGCCACCTTCGGGTAGCAGCAAAACGTTAGGTACAATTTTATTACAAGTATGGACTATTTTGAGTTTTATAAAGATCAGTATCATAAAGAAATTGACAGGAAAAATGAAATTTCAAATTCACTGTCGACACCTATTGGCATTATTTCCACTTTGGTCGCTGGGCTTTTTTATATATTAACAACCTTCGATTTTTCATTAAATCCTATTCTGACAGCAGTGTTTGTCATATTGGTGATTGTTTCATTAATTTTCTTAGGCATTTCAATTTATCACTTAATAAAAGCATTTTCCGATTTTCATAATGGTTTTAAATATGCATATCTCAATAATTCAGATGTCTTAGATAATTATCATAAAGCACTTAAAAGTTATTACAAACAGACTAAGACAACAGACACCTCAGATGCAGAATTTAATGAGTACTTATTAACTGAGTTGATAAAAACAACGTCTATAAATCAAAAAAACAATGACTCGAAAATATATCATCGCTTTGTTTGTAATAAATACATGATAAATACTTTTTTGACGATATGCCTTTTGCTAATAGCGTTTGGAATAGACTATGGACTTCAAAATACAAA
>Ga0315902_10012232_pt1 | contig 11191 bp, 7 predicted proteins | sample LakEriMetagenome_9_FD_203523 | JGI IMG/M metagenome (GOLD analysis project Ga0315902, IMG submission 203523) | Freshwater fungal communities from buoy surface, Lake Erie, Ohio, United States - Buoy 12 MA117 | ecosystem: Environmental > Aquatic > Freshwater > Lake > Lake biofilm | place: USA...
AAATGTTGACAATGCAACAAAGAGAATGATAAATGTGTAAATTTTCCGCATAGTAGTACGATTTAGGAGGTAGTTTTCTTCGGAAAAAATCGGGTTTTGCGGATATTTAGAATGCAAAAGAATTTGTTGATAATTCAAATTGCTAAACGAATTTAAGGAATATATTTAAAAAACAAAATAATTTTTAAAAAAATCTCCCCCTCCCCCTTCAACTCTATCTACCTGAAAATCAATGCCTAGCTCCGTTCTACTCTATTATTTCATTTTTTCATTAATTAAAAACCGGGAAGCTAATTTAAAGAAGAAGTGCTAAGCCTGAAACCATACCGGATTTTCATCACCCGAATCACCATTGTAATTAACACACAATTCTTCGCCGGCAGATATGGCTCTGTTTGTTTTTATAAAAATAGTTGACTCTTCAAAGTCCATGAAATATTCACAATTGGAATGAACATCGTGGTTATAGATCGGAATCCATCCAAGAGCCATTGCACAGCTTTTCCGGTCATCCCCCCATTCAAAAATATAATCGTGAAGAGGTGTCTGATCAAGCAAAAGGCGGTGATCCCTGCTCATAACAATCACAGGAGCAATTTCCACGATCGTTTCTGCCTCTATCGGTGCTGTCGTAAAAACACCCCTTCCCTTTCCGTAGGATTCTGAAATATGAAGACAATTGAGACGCATTTACCATCAAAAGTAAGTTCATTTACAATGAGGCAGACAAGAACATTGTATTATCATCATCAGAAACTAATCAGGTAAATTGGACTAACTTGCAGCGGCTATGAATGAACTGGAACTTGATAAGGAACTTTCACTGGAGGACCAATTCAGTGCAATCATGGAAACCGGTGACAAGCTGGCGATAAGCGATTTCCTGAACAACCAGAATATCAGTGATGTGGCGGAACTCATCGATATTTTTCCCGAATACAAAAGCCAGATACTGGCAGGAATGAGCAACCACAGGGCAGTCGGTGTATTTAAGATTCTGGATATTCCTGCACAAAAACAAATCATCAAAGAACTTCCTCCCAGTAAGACCGCAGAGCTTTTAAACGAACTGCCGGCTGATGATCGTACGGCCTTTCTAGAAGAATTGCCAAGCAATGCGGTAAGGGAACTTATCAAATTGCTTAACCCGGAAGAAAGAAAAGTCACCCTATCTCTGCTGGGATATCCTGAAAACAGCATTGGTCGTTTGATGACACCTGATTACGTTTATGTTTACCCGCATAACACCATTGATGAAGTGTTTGCAACAATCAGGAAATACGGAAAAGACAGCGAAACCATCAATGTTATCTACGTGATAAACGACAAAGGAGAACTGATAGATGACATCCGAATCCGTGACTTCATTCTTAGTGCTCCGGATAAAAAAGTAGAAGACCTGATTGATGAACGCTTTGTTGCTCTCCATCCGGAAGATGATCAGGAAACTGCAAACGAAGTCTTTAAAATGAATAACAGGGATGCACTTCCTGTTATCAGTAAAAGCAATAAGTTACTAGGCATTATCACCATTGATGACGTACTCTGGGTCGCAAATGAAGAGTTCAGTGAAGACATGCAAAAAATGGGTGGTACTGAAGCCCTCGATGAACCATATATCGAAACACCCCTCTTTAAACTTTTTAAAAAAAGAGTGGTATGGCTGATCATTCTTTTTTTTGGTGAACTGATCACCATCACTGCCATGCAGAGTTATGAAGATGAAATAGCTAAAGTTGTAATTCTTGCCACTTTCATTCCGCTGATTATTTCGAGTGGTGGCAACAGCGGGTCGCAGGCGAGCACGCTTATTATCCAGGCGATGGCTTTGGGAGAAATAACGATTGCCGACTGGTGGCGCATAATGCGTAGAGAAATTTTATCCGGATTAATGTTAGGCGCCTCCCTTTTTCTGATTGGTTTTGGCGTCATCACAATCTGGCATCTTTTGTCAGACAGATTTGGCGAACATTATCTGCGCATTGCCTTAACGATCGGATCCTCTCTGATAGGTATTGTTGTTTGGGGAACATTCATGGGATCAATGCTGCCATTGTTACTTAAGCGCCTTGGCTTTGACCCGGCTGCTTCTTCAACTCCATTTGTTGCTACGCTTGTTGATGTAACAGGGCTACTTATTTATTTTTCGATGGCTTATCTGTTTTTAAGCGGCGTGATGCTTTAACTGTTTAGAATCTTGGACAAAGACTTTGTCTCTTTAAATTCTTATCTGCAAAACCCTGCTGATAAAATCCATTTTTAATTAGAGAGAACTCGTATGCGCCCTGAGATGCATTAAATCTGCTGAGCGAACTAGTGGTTGCATCATACGTAAATGTAACCCTGATATTATTTTTTTCAAATCCAAGCATGGCAATACCGGCATCCTGCCAACGAAGATACCCGCCTGCAATCAAAACAAAATCTCCGTTTCCTGTTACGTTATACGCTGCATTCATACCGGCAACCCATTCATTGGCACGAGCCTGAGAAGAAAAATAAGTATTCGGATTGATAATCCAGTCTTCATTCAGTTTAAAACTTCCATTTAAAAACCCGATATAACGACGTGGAACCTGATTATCGCTGCTCACAAAAAATGATTCTCTTGGCTGATTAAGATGGTGAATCGAGAACCCTGCATTGATATACGTTTCTTCATTCGGGAAATAGGCGTAATTAACCCCAGCCTGTAAATCAAAATAAGAGATGTTATTATTTAATAATTGAAGTTCCCCGTTATTTAAAGAAGCATCAAAAAATTTTCCGTTCCACTGGTTATCAAAAGTAAACCTGTTGATATCAATTCTTTTTGAAACAAATCCTGCATTAAATCCCGCAGACAACAAACTGCTGTAACCAAGCATCTGGTGGTAAGCAAGTGATCCGTATACTTTATTGCTTCTCAGATTTCCTCTTCCTGCCACATCATTTAAAACTACAAAACCAGCTCCCATCCAACCGTTTTCCAGTTGATTTCTAAAGAGCTGAAAATCCCCGAAAATGCTCGCGGTTTTATAAGGTACAGGAACAGAAGTCCATTGAGAGCGATAGTGAACCCCTATACGGTAATCTGCCTCCGGAATGAAGCCTGTATTTGCGGGGTTGGTTGTAAGGGGAGAATTCATGAATTGAGAAAAATGCAAATCCTGTGCCACAACATTTGTTTGCAGCATGATCAAAAGGAAAAATATTCCGGTTTTAATCTTTAATATTTGAATAATTGACTTCAATTCATATCTGTTTAACGTATCAGTGTTACATCACCTTTTTTTCTAATCTTTTCTCCCGTAAAATATTCAAGATCCAGTGTCCAGGCATATGCGTCCATCGGCTGTGCGACACCTTTGAAGGTACCATCCCACCCAATTGACTGAGTTCTGCTTTCAAAAACCATTTGCCCTTGCCTGTTGTATATACGAAGAGTCATATCAACGATTCCAAATCCTCTCACTTTAAACACATCGTTTACTCCATCTCCATTGGGGGTAAAAGCAGAAGGCAAATCATTGTTGGTGGTTACAAGCGCTCTAACAGGGATGCATAGCGTATCCTTACACCCTCTGATATTTGTCACAACCTGACATACATTGTAAGTTCCATCAGAAGTATACTGATGAACAGGATTTGTTTGGTTTGAAGAACTTCCGTCCCCAAAATCCCAGTTCCATTGTGTTACGTCAGATGATGCTGCATTTAAAAAGCGAGTTGGAGTATTGTCCTGCGAAGGATTAGGGGTATACGTGAACCCTGCCTGTGGTGGCGCATACACTTCAATTGTTCTGAAAGCTGAATCGACCCCATTGCAACTGTTTGGATTATAAATATACTGGCGAATGGTGTAAGTGCCAGGATTGTTGTAAACAAAAGAAGGGACATTAGCCGTAGATTGTTGACCATCACTGCTGACCCATAAATAAGTGACTGCTCCAAATGAAGTATCACGCACCGATAAGGTGTAGGGAGAACAACCACTTCTGGTCTCAAAGCCTGCTCTGATTGTAGAAGCTACCTGAAAATTAGCGATTTTAAAAGAGTCGCCGAGATTACAAAAGTTGGAATCAATTAAACTCAATGTGATGTTATAAGTACCCGGTCCCGGAAATGTATGAACAAGAGGATTCGGTGCAAATCCGGGAATTGTATCGTTGGGGGTTCCGTCACCCCATTTCCATACAAAAGAACGAGGTGTAAAAGGAGGATTAGCGTTCAGGCGATTAGTGGTATTTGTAAACTGAAAAGTAAGACTGTTGCAGGGAGGTAACCGATCGGCAATAAAATTGAGTGCAACAGAATCTGTTGTCACGCGAATACGGAGAATGGATGAATCTTTGATATTGCAGGTATTGCTATCTATTCCAATAACTTTCACATCAAAGCTGCCTGAAGTAGTATAAGTATGCCGGTTCGGATTTGCTGTTGTGGTATCATTTTTTGATCCATCACCCCAGATCCAGATATATTGTTTAGCCTGACGAATTGTATCGGTAAATTCAATGGTGGCGGGCAAGCAGAAATTTAACTGACGTGCACCGACTGCTTGCAGCGATACATCTATACCGGCAAGGTCAAATCTAATTTTAGCCATCCCGAGATTACAACCGCCGCCCCCTGTTGCCGGATTTATATTTCCAAAGACACCGGCTGTGATGGGATAAGGAGTTTGAGAAGGCAAGCCACTTGGAACAAATTTACAGTTGGCACAGGATGCCTGATAAATCACACCCTGAGCATCAAAGCGACTAGTTCCTCCATCTACATGTTCCAGACCACCATTTCCTCCTCGCTGACCGAAATAACTTCCGTATAAAATATCAGAAGCGTTTTTCTTCAAAACAAAAAAATAGAAGTCACTGCCATCTGTGGCAGATTGAATTGCATCAGGTGTGGTAGGCATTCCATTCGTGCCGGAAGTCGGGTAAATGGGATTTGCAAAATTATTGGCACCCCCTCCCCATCCCGACACGTAAACGTTTTCGCAGTTGTCAACTAAAAATGCAACCGGAGAAATATTAGGCGACAAAGCATTTGTAGAGCCAAATGTGGTTGAATAAACAAAACTGCTTAAATCAGGTCGAAGCTTAGCAATAAACTGCCTCGCATTTGTATTAGAATAACTTGCGTTTATCACCGGCCAGTTACCGGTTGAAGTGCCCATCACATATGGAAATCCTTGCTTATCAAACTGCACACCATATACAATGTCTGTCTGACCGGTTCCGAGATAGGTTGAACGCACTAACGAAACAGAACTTCCATTGTCTCGAAGCTGAGTAAGATATCCATCTGCAATACCGCCTCCAAAAGTGGGTTGCAATACCCCGGGAACTGTTCCGGGAAAAGAGGATGAACCTGTTCCTCCTGCTACATAAACATCATTGTTTAGCGGATCTGTTGTAATGACAAACGCTGCATCATCGCCTCCCCCGCCAAGATAAGTACTCCATACGGGAGCAGTGCAGTTCGGATTGATCTTTACAACTACTCCCTCCTGGTCGCCTCCGGCAGTTGACTGAAATCCATTAAGTGTATAAAAGTTACTGCTTCTAGTACAGGAAGCAAGTAAGATATTGTTCGCCCTGTCAACGATCACTTCACTACGACCATCATCGCCATAGTTTCTTAATAATGATTGAGGTCCGTTTGATCGCTGGTCTGAAATATTAACACCATCATCATTTGTGCCACCTATTTTTATTGCTCCGATAAGTGCAGTTCCGCTCGCATTAAGCTTACAAACAAATATATCATAACCTCCTCCCGGCCCAAAAAGGGTGCCAGGAAAACTTGCACCCGAACTCGTTCTTCCGGCAATAACAAGGTTGCCGGCATCATCCGCAACTAAACTGTGAGGCTGTTCTAAACCAACTCCACCTATATAAGTTGCATAAATCCGTGTACGACCATCAGGAGAAAGTTTAATAATTCCAATATCAGGAGGAACAGCGGCAGCTGAAGGACCGCTTCCGGCCGACTGAAAAGCACCCGGTGAAACCGGAAAGCCGGTTACCGAAGCTATGCCTCCGCCAAACATACTGCCATCAGGGCCCGGTGTAGCTGTAAAACCCCAGTTATCGGTGGTTGAACGTGAAAAAGATGAAAAAACCAGGGATGGATCAATAATTAATGTTTTTGATTTATCTGCTCCTTTCACATCGAAGCGTAATATATTGCCCTCAAGATTGTAACGACATGTCACTTCTTGCTTTACTCCATCGACAAACTGATAGGAATAGGGTTTTAACTCTCTGGCTTCTCCAACTGATGTTTTTATAACCAGCTGCTGATCTTTTACACGAATATCTTCAGCGCCTTCATAATGCAATCTTATTCCTGAAATATCCGCACCCGGATGCACAATCAGGTCATATTTCAACTGATCGTTCAATACATAATAACGCAAGTCTACATTAGCATAGATATTTTTGTAAGTAATTGCCTGGTAAGAACGACATCCGGAGGCCCATTTTCCGGGATCATTTCCAATGAAATAATTTTCATAGCCGGAGATGACCTTTTCTTTGATGATTTCAGGATTGGGCTTTACCCCGGTAAAACGAACACGATAAGCATGGCTTCTCATTACAGGAGGTGTTCCCTGCAGCATGGCTTGCTTTGCGGTAAGATCCCCATGATTATGCCCATGGATATAAGCTGCATAAGCCTGATAGTCTGCCGGGTGATGCTGCAAAACAGTATAACCATCAGGCGACAAAAAAAGTGAAGCATTCCCTGTAGTGGTTTGAAACAAAACCCTCGGGTCCCACTGACCTTTGTTTTCAGTAAAGGAAAGCTGTGTGTATGCTGAAGTAAACGGATAAATTGTGATTACCCCGAAAAGGAAGAATAATATAGAGATTCGGCTAATTAACATTCAGATCGTAAAGTAACGGAAATAAGACACCAAAACTATGTTAAAAGTTTAGCCCAAAAGGTAAGATTCTTCAATATTTTTGAATTCAGGTTTTTTTATTTAGGGTAATTATAGCCGATACGCAGGACAGCTGGTGATACTGAAAATTTGTTTACCGAGAACAATAACACAGGATAATTAAAATTATCTTTGACGCTCACTGATTTAACTGAAAAAAGAGATTGATGCTCAAAAACATAGCTTCCTTAGCCATCAAATTTTTTGGTGCATTGGTTTCTTATTTTCTCACCATTTATCTTTCTAAGGTATTCGGAAATGAAAAACTTGGCTATTTCAGCTTTCTGCTTTCATATTCGCTGATTTTTTTACTTGTACTAAAATTGGGGACTGACATTTACATGATGAAATGGACAAGTAAATTTTATTCATCCGGAGAGCCGGGTAAAGCAAAGTATTTATATTTTAAACTCATTTCATATCACTGCATTGCCGGATTAGTTCTAACCTCAGTCGCTATAGGGATAACCCCGTTCCTGATCCGAACTTATTTTGCCAATTACACAGATTACAAATACTTTCAAATCGGACTAGCAGGCGTTTTTTTTATGAATTTGCATATCCTGAATTATGAATTTCTTCGAGGTACAAGAAGAGTCATTTCCTATACTTTTTATCACACTGTTTCAATTTTTCTGTTTACAGTCATGTTGAATCTCCTTGTAGATCTGCTTTCTTTTAATTTCGAATTCAAATTTGTCTGGTGTTACTTGGCAGCTATTGTTATCAGTTTTGTTATTTCATTTTTTGAAGTAGTCTCGAAAATAAAAAAAGAAAAAACAATCAGGATAGACACCCTTCGCATTAAAAATATAATCAGTGATTCTGTTCCTTTTTTTTCCAATAATGCCGTGTTCGTACTCATAGGCACTATGGATATATTTATACTTAGCAGATATATCATGCCGGCTTCTATAGGAGAATATGCCTTAATTCTAAAAATTGCAACATTTATCTCTTTTCCATTAACAGTTATGAGTGCCAATTTTGCCCCTAAAATCCCCGGCATTTCAAGCAAACCGAAGCTTATAAAAGAAATTAAAAAAAACGGAAAAATCATTATCGTCTTTGCCTCTCTTATTTATGGTGTGATTTTTTTACTTTTCCCCGGTATAACCGACTTTTTATCACTTAAATCAGATAAGAATCTATTAATATTTGCAACAATCGGACTTGGCTTTCTGATTAGTTCATTGTTTGCACTAAATGAAGCCTGTATGGTAATGCTCGGAGAAGAAAAGCTTTATCAAAAAATAATGCTTGCCGCATGTGTCATAAATTTAATTCTTAATTTACTTTTGATTCCGGTATGGAAAGAACTAGGAGCTGCATTTGCTTCTTTGTTAACAATAGCAAGCTGGAACTTAGCAGCCACCTATTACACAAGAAAAAAACTTCAACTGCCAACAGGCATAATAAATAGCATATGATTGATAATGGTTCAACTGAGATTCATCTGAACGACCTTGTCAGGTCTACATTTATTAAGATTTTTCGAAATCTGAAACTCTTCTTCCTGTTCCTTATATCATGGGCTGTATTGACCTTTTTATTACTGACGATTCCCCAATCTAAATTTTTTCTGACTTACTCAATCAGCTCAGATTACCTGAGCGGCCAGAAAATCGAATTGATTTATTCGGATATCAAAAAAATGATCTCCTTAAAACAATACCAATCATTATCTGCTCTTCTGAACCTGCCGGTTGAAGAAGTAAAAAAAATCAATGACTTTGAAATTGAAATTGAAGAACCATCTGCCTCTCTAATATCAAATAACGATATCAAACCTGCATTTCACTTCAATGAAACCAATACCACAATTAAAATTTCGCTTTCAGATACAACAAACAGCGCCTCACTTGTGCCTGCTCTTAACCAGTTTATATCCGGATCAAACTATTTTAAAAAAATAAAGAAGAATGAATTAATCACCATTCAAAAAATTAATCAGCAGCTGGAATTTGAGAAAAAAGAGCTCGACTCAATTAATCAGATTAATATCCGAAAATTCACTCAATCGACGGGAAATCTGCTTTTACTGAATGATCTTTCACAGATCAAACAAAATATCTATAACATTGAAGAAAGACTGATAAACAACAATCGTGGTTTAATTATGCTTGAAGATCCTATAAATATTATTAGCCATCCGATTGTATATAAACAGTCCTTTATAATCAAACTTTTAATTGCTACAGCAAAGGGCTTTGCTGTAGCAGGCTTGGTATTTTTACTATTGTCAGCTGCAAAATGGATAAGAACAACATATAACGGATTTAAACTAAATTCCTAAATAAATAGATGACGGCAATCACCAACAGAACCGTTCTTTTTTCAAAGAATATCACACTGTTACTGGACTGTTGCCTTTTTTTCATTTTTCTGACAGCTTCTTTTGACACATTTCTCAACATTAAATTATCCGGCTTCTCAATAAGAATATGCAACCTGTTAATGGTTTTTTTCATTGCATCCGTCTTTCTTATCTCAATTTCAGGCGGTACTAAGCTTAAATTAAGACTGATCGGATTCTGGTCTTTTCTCGTTTGGATTATCTTTCTATCTTTTTTTGTGAAAAACAGCATCATCATTCAAAGAGGTCTTGGATATCATCTTTGGTTGATGATCTTTTTTGGATTTATCCTTGCCCTCGCTCTCTATATAAACCATCTAGCTCATTTTGAAAAGATATTGATCCTCTACTTAAACTCTTTCACAGTTGTCGCACTTCTTGCACTTTTTCAATTTACATTGGCATTATTCGGCATTGAAGCTTTGATCTCTTATTATTTTCAAAGCGGAATACCCCGGGTTCACGGACTTAGTTACGAGCCATCCTATTTTTCTACTTATCTCATTGTGCCTTGGACTTTTCATTTTCTGCTTTACTTTAGTAAAAACGAATACCTAAAAAAGAAAACAAAAAACAATTTTACGCTGCTGCTTTTAACTCTGGTGATATTTCTATCATTTTCAAGAATGGGGATTTTACTTGTTGGGCTGATCGTTGGATACAAATCACTCACAGTAATCTGTAAAACAGCTGTATCAAAAAAAATCCGGATCACTGAAGTATCTTTTATAAGTATCGTACTGGTTGCTGTTGTAGGCATTGTAACTGTAGCTTTTATTTACAGCAAAAAATTTATTTCTGTTTTTGAAGGTCTTCCTATTTTCTCCAATTATGCTCATTCCGCCTCTATTAGGCTCGATGATTTCATGAATACATGGAAGATATTTCAGGAATCTCCGTTGGCAGGTTACAGTTTAGGCGGAATTGCCCCGGCTATTGCCAGATTGAAAGGGTACGGTTCTCTGACGCAGGATGTCGTGAAAAATACAGAAGGAATGTGCATACTACTCGAGGTGTTAGCGGCATCCGGCATCATCGGATTTCTTTTTTTCTGTTTCTTTTTGGGAAAAGTTCTTCTTTCTTCAAAACAACTGACACGCTTAACTAACCCTGCTTCCACCAGCGGTCTGTCTTTTTCCTTTACCGGGCACCGACTCCTGATTGCCGGACTAATTGCCCAATTGATTTTACTGTGTATGAATCAAAATATTCTGCGAAATTATTTATGGATACATATCGCCATTGTGAATATTTCATTCTTCAGTCTGAAAGACGCTTATAAAAACAATAAGCAAAAAGAGAATGAATAGTCTGATTCAGCATAATAAATATGAGCAGTTCAAGAAACTCTTGCTGTATTCTTATGCACTTTTTCTTCCCTTCTCCGATTGGTTTTCTTTTCGTTTAAACAATGCCATTCTGATTTTATTGAGCATCATCTGGTTCGGAGAAACTATCGTTAAGAAATTCAGATTCGATAAAATACATAAATCGTTTTTGCTCTTTTCGGGAGGAATTTTTCTGATTCAAATCGTTGACTTGTTACACCAGGGAAATTTGCAAAAAGCGGGAGCGAATCTGTTCATGAAACTGCCTTTCCTTGTGTTTCCGCTAGCCTTATCTGTTTTTTCGCTGACTGAACAAATGATCAAAAGAATACAGCATCTATTTGTTGCAGGATGCTCGTTGGCAATAATAATGAGTTTCAGATTTTTACTTTCTCCTGAATGTGCCGATGCCGACTGGAAACAGTATGCACAGTACGAAGAATACTTCATCCTTCATCGTCCATATTTTGGCATTTATATTTTACTCGCTATTTGTGTCCTTTATGGAGAGCTCAAAAGAAATTTTAATACTATATCGATTTTTCTGGTTGCTGTTTTTATTGCCTTCATTATACT
>Ga0315902_10012234_pt1 | contig 11191 bp, 8 predicted proteins | sample LakEriMetagenome_9_FD_203523 | JGI IMG/M metagenome (GOLD analysis project Ga0315902, IMG submission 203523) | Freshwater fungal communities from buoy surface, Lake Erie, Ohio, United States - Buoy 12 MA117 | ecosystem: Environmental > Aquatic > Freshwater > Lake > Lake biofilm | place: USA...
TTTCATAAAGTTGTCAGGAATCCATAATGCCGTGAATAAGTCTCTCGCTCTCAACTCATCTTTACCTGTGTTCTTTTTGATATCTAATAAATCAAAAATATCTTTATGCCAAGGTTCAATGTAAATCGCAGCACTACCAGGTCTTCTTCCTTGTTGATTAAAGAATCTTAATGATTCATTAACTATTTTAAGGTATTTTAACAACCCACCTGCGAATCCTCCTGATGTTGTAATACGACTTTCTTTACTTCTTTGATTTGACATACATAAACCAATACCCGCAGCATCTGATGAGTATGTTGAGATATCATTCAGAGTCCCTAATAAACCTTGTCTTGAATCTGAATTGTTGTAATGTAATACACAAGACGCTAACTGAGGGATTAACGTCCCTGAGTTAATCATAATTGGGGTTGCTTTAGAGATACGTTGTTCTGACAATGATTTGTAATAATCTATCGCCTCCTCATACGTATCAGTAACCCACAACGCAATTCTCATATACATATGTTGTGGTCTCTCAATAACTTTACCATTTGGTAATTTTAACAAGTACATTTCTTGTAATGCTTTCCAAGCGAAAAAGTCAAAGTTATAATCATTTTCGTGATTAATAACTGAATCAATATTACTTGGTCCGTATTTCTCAATAACACTCATTAAGTTATCGTGAACGACACCTTCACTATGTAATACGTGCATAGTCTCACTGAAACTATCAACAGTGTCTTTGTGATATGCCGAAATAGCAACTGAAGACGCCAATCGTGAATAGTCGTGATGACTACCAGTGTATGAGGACGCAATCTCATACACCAATTTGTCTAACTCTTTTGTTGTGATATAACCTTCAGTTGGAACTGAAGTTATCACTTTAATAAAAATCTCATCAGAATTAACATTCAATCCTTTTGACGCTCTTTTAACTCTGTTGTAAATCTTTTGTGGATTGAAAGATACTTTTTCACCACCTCTTTTTTTAATCTTTAATGACATCATATTAAATATAATATTTTATTAAAACTCATCCGTAAAAGTAATTGTCTCGTTCAATTTCGCCTTTTGATATTCAAGGGTTCTATTTTCAAAGAAATTACCTTTTGTTTCAACTGCAATCTGTTCCATAAACTTGAAAGGTTGTTCAACGTTAAATTCTTTACTACAACCTAATTTATATAATAAACCATCAACAACAAATTCCAAATATTGTTTCATTAAATTTTGGTTCATACCAATTAACGAAACAGGTAATGATTCAGTAATAAATTCTTTTTCAATCTCTAACGCTGACAATAAAATTTCTTTAATTCTTTTCTCACTTGGTTTGTTTACAACGTGATTGTTTAACAAGTGAATTGCAAAATCACAATGTAAATTCTCATCTTTAAAAATCAATGCGTTAGCATCACATAATCCTTGCATAATACCTCTCGACTTCAACCAAAATATTGAACAGAACGAACCTGAAAAAAAGATACCTTCCACCGCTGCAAATGCAATCAATCGTTCTTGAAATGACGCGTTTTCAATCCAATCTAAAGCCCATTTAGCTTTTTTCTGAACTGCCGGTAGTCTGTCAATCGCGTGGAAACAATCGTCCTTTTCTTTTGAGTCTGTGATATAAGTATCAATCAATAACGAATAAGTTAACGAGTGTTCATTCTCCATCGCAATTTGAAACCCATAGAAAAACTTAGCTTCAGGGTACTGAACCTCTCTTGAGAAGTTCTCAGCGATATTTTCATTAACAATACCATCCGATGCCGCGAAAAATGCTAAGATATTTTTTATGAAATATTTTTCATTATCTGATAAATTACTCCAATCTCTGATATCATCACTTAAATCAAATTCTTCAGCCGTCCAAAACGCCGCCTTGTGTTGTGCATAAAATTCCCAAATATCGTGATATTGGATTGGGAATACTACAAATCTGTCAGGATTCGTTTCTAAAATTGGTTCTACTTTATTTTCCATATTATTCATTATCATTTTTTTTATCTTCATCTTTTTTCTTCTGAGCATCACGTTCTTTACGTCTCTCTAATAATTCACGAACTTTATCACGTTGTTTTTGGTCATTTTGTTCTTCAAGACCTAAGAAAGTAACAGATGATTCAGTATCAATTTCCAACATCCCATTGTCAAATTTACAGTTTTCAAACACAACACCGTCATCACCAATACGAGATTTAGTAATCGCAATTGTTGCTAATTTCATTTCTTTTTGTTGTAATGACTTAGCCACTGATATAATAACGTGTCCTACTTGTGCTTTCTTAATAGAACCACCCATTTGGTCAGTTGTTACAACTTCAGAAGAAATAGATTGTCTATTACCTTGTGTTGCCGTCCATCCAACTAAATTTAACTCGTGACACATAGCTTCAAACGCTCTCATCACAGAACCTTCTGATTTCCACTCATCACCTAAGTTTCTATCAGGTAATACACAGTCAATGTAGTCTAACGATATCATATCAATCTTAATCCCATCAGCAATCATCTTTCTAACTTGATTCTTAATTTGTAACATTGTCATGGTATCTGACGGTAACTTTTTCAAGATTAATTGATTCGGCATTGTCGTTTTAATCTCAGTAACACGTTTCATTACCTCATCTTTCTTCAAAGTTAATTCATCAGGATGAACTTTCGTCCACAAAACTATATGTTTTCTTTGAATAATCTTAGGATTATCTTCAAAAAATATTTGTAGGACGTTATAACCTAAGTTAAATGCGTGATTTGTAATCTTAGTCATTAGGGTTGTTTTACCAACACCTGTTGGTGCTAATACAACCCCAATTTCACCTTTAGCCAAACCACCTTTTAAGAGTTTATCTATACCTGAAATACCCATTGGTATCGGATGTCTATAATCCTCGTTTAAAACATCATCTAAGTTAGAGAAAACGTTGGTCATACCATCTTCTCTTTCTCCAACTTGTAATGCACTTCTTACTAATTGTTCAACTTTGTCGTAGTTTTCAAATTCACCACCGTCAATAATTTTTTGGGCCTTACCCATTACTTTTTGAAGTTCTTGTTGTTTACAAAACTTCATCGCTTTTTCTTGAACGAACTCAGCACCTTCTATTGGTGCGTCTTTAATTTTACCAATTGTGTCAATAACTATTTTTGAAGCCGTCTCTTGTTGTAACTCCGATTTAGTTATTTGTTCCAAAGTATCAAACGTTGGTGTGTGTTCGTATTTTGCATAGTATTCTTTAACCATCTGAATGATTAATTTGAAATACTTGTTCTCAAAATAAGTCACGTCAATCACGTCGATAATTGACCTAGAAAAGTCTTTATCTAAAATAATTTGGTTTAATAACTGTATTTGGAAACCACTTCCTAAGTACTCAAAATTTTTATTTTTACTCATATATCTTTTTGTATTTTTAGATAAATATTACGCCTCTAAACTAACTTCAGCATATTCAAAAGATAAATTTTTTGATGAAAAAATGTCAGTTAATGATAAAAGTAAATTTTTTAGGTGTGGTCTTACATCCACGGTATATCTTATTTTTGGAGGGTAGATTTTTGCGTCGATTTGTCTATGACAAATTGTCACATCACCTTGTTTGATGAAGACGTTAAAATACTCAGGACCTTCAGTATATGATGTATCCATAACCGCAGGATTGTTAATAATTTCATACATATTATCCAACATATATGTTGCAGTTTTCATTTTTAATTGACGTTCTAAATCGTGTTTGAAGTCTTTAATTAACTCATATAACTCAACCGAATTTTTTGATTTCGGATTGAAATCTTTCACGTTAAAAAAACGTTGTACGATGATATTTTCATTAACCATCATTAAAAACTCTAACTTTGTTGATTCATTTTGTTCTTTCATAATTTTACTTTTTAAACTTTCTTTTTTCTTTTCTTGTTAATTTTAAAAAGGGTGTTAAAAAACTCACCCAAGCATTATCACCTTTCGGTAGGAACTTAAAGAATCCGTCTTCCATCATCATCTTAATTACGTTCCTGTGACCTCGACCATCTGGGTCCAAGGTTTCTGAATAATATTCATTTACTACGTTTTTCCCATCTTCAGTAATTAAAGGGTTAGACAAATCAACTATTTTTTCATTAATAACAAAAAACTCATCACCAAATATACCACTTTTAGTTTTACCCGTTAAAAGATTTTGTAAAACTTTGTTGTCTTTATCTTCTTTGTGTAGAAGTTCGGCCTTTTGTAAAATATCGGTGAATTTTACTTCTCGGTCAAGTAGCTCAGGAAATAATTTTACCAATGTCTTATCCCCAAGGTAATAGATACCATCAATATTATCCGATTTATCACCGGCTATTATCTTGTAAGTCTTAACATTATAGTGGGGAACTTCAATTTCCTTAAACTTAATCTTATCACCAAGTTTATAGTATTGTTTTAAATCAGGTAAATATACTCTTACCTTATCAGATATTAATTGTGTTAAATCACGGTCACCTGAAAATATAGTTTTCTCTTCATCAGGGGAGATTTGACAATAGTAAGCAATCAAATCATCAGCTTCGTTATTATCTACCAACACCTGTCTTATAAACAACTCTTCCAAGTATTGTTTAACACGTTCTTTCTGTTCTAAAATTGAATTTTCTTTATCAGAATCAAAGGGACTCTTTCGATTCGCTTTATATTGAGGATATAATATTTTTCGTGATAATGAATTTTCATCACCATCCCAAAATACAACAACTTTATCAAACCCTTCTGTTTCAATAAATCGTCGTAATGTGTTTATAAAGTGCCACACCCCACCTATGTGTTTTCCGGAGTGAAAGAAATCTTTCACCCCATGAACACCAATTTTAATTAGGTTGTTTCCATCAACCAATAATGTTTTAGTCATTTAATACCTATTAAAGGTTCTACACTAATCTTCATATTCTTCTTCCTCTGTAGGAATAAACACTTCACTAAGTTTAAAGTCACCCTCACCACCTAATTTTTTATTCCAATAATCAGAATATTCTTTTTTGTATTTCTCAATAGCGGCTTTATCATCTTTGATATAACCTTGAGGAACTGCTAATATTTTACCATCTTTATATGATAAACCATTAACGTGGTTCTTCAATATTGATATTTTTGTTCTTGTCGCATACACAACAGTTCTACCGTTTTTAGTTGCGGTAATGTGATTGATGCCGGCTTTCTTTTGATTACCAAATAAGAACACTAACGAAGATGCTAACCATATCGCCTCACCACCTTTTGCTTTAATCTCAGGTTGACCGAATGGATTGTCAGGTAATTCAACCCAAGGTTGATTGATTACAACCATACTTGCCCAATAAGGAACATCCTCTTTTTTAGTTTTAGATATTCTCGCAGAAATACCCATACCTATTTTGTCGGCAAATGTTGCGGCGTTATGTTGTTTACCACCTTTACCATCAAACGTCATCTTACAAGGAATTGAACCTACTGAATCCCATAAAAATAGAATGTTGTACGGAATCTCACCTTTGTCTTGAGCATCCAAGATTTGATTAATGAAATCTGTTGCTTGTTCAATATAATCAAAACTGTCGTTGAAAATAAAATTACCGTCCCATTCACCCTCAGAGTTTTGTTCCGCCTGAAGACCTAATTCAACCGCGTGTTCCCAATTCCATTTTCTTTCAGTGATAATGAAAACAGGTAAATCACCTTGTTTTTGAGCATTAGCCGCAGCTAAAATCATTGCAGTTGTTTTAGATGAGTTTGAGTGTCCTAAGAACATATTGATATGCCCTTTACTTGGTCCAGGTAGACCACAAGCGTCAGCAAACTCCTCACCACAATCATAAAAACTATCAGGTTTATATTTTGTTTTAGTTGAGAACTTACCTTTAATTGAATCTAATGAGAATTCTTTTTTCTTTACTGCCATATATTGTGTTTTTAAAATAAAAGATAAAAAAAGGTAGTGATTAAGTCAACCACTACCTATCTATAGGTTTTTTTATTTAGAATGGTAAATCCTCATCAGAATCGTCATTCACTTGTGGGTCAGCATAAACCTCAGTTTTCGCTTTAGAACCACCAAAAGATTCTTCACCTTCTGTTGAATCTCCGTAAGTGTATTTACCCAATTCAGTATTCCATTTTGGAGTCTCTCCACGAGCGATTGCTTCAAGATACTCAACAGGTTTTTTAGAGTAAACGTCTTTCCAAGTTAACTCATCGTTAGCCCAAGATTTTTTTGTTTCCTCATCTTCGTGTAAAGGTGTTGGGTCATCATACATAATTGTTTGAATAACCGTGTATTCTTTACCTTTAGGTGTTTTAGCTTTAGTCAATTCAAGGATTAAATCACGACCTTTTTCAGAATCGGTAACATCACCTTTGTTTCTCCAAATAGGGATGATTTTATCTAAAATCCCTTCGTTTTTGTAGTTGTGTTTAAAACGCCAGAATTTAGGTCCGTCTTGTTCGTTATCACGGTCAATAACTTTAACAATGTAAAATTTACGAGATTTGTATTCTGAAGCCAATTTTTTATCACCTTCAATTAATAACTCCTCATAAACTTCATTTAACGGAGAACGTTCATTGTCCATTGCCGGGTCGTATAATTTAACATACTTACCATCAATCAACATTTCGTGAAACATTGCTTCTTTAAATGGTGAAGAACCATCACTTGTTGGGAGAATTCTAAGTCTTTTTTGACCTTGTTTTTCATTGTCTCCTAAGATAGCCGCGAAGTATCTTTTTAATCTGTCCTCTTGAGAGATTTTTGGGGTGTAGTTACCCGTTTGTTGTGCTTTCTCGTACTGAGCCAACACTGCATCTAAACTGTTTGTCGCCATAAATTTTAATTTATATTATTTGTTTATCTAATTATAAGCCCGCCTTTTTGTATTGTCAAATCGTAAGGAAAAAAAAACCTGTCGTAAGACAAGTTTTTTTTCTCATACATATATAAGTATTAATATTTCAATTTAAAAACATTATCCTCTTCACCATCTTTATCGTAATCAGTGAATGTTTTTTGAATTTCTTTAGGTGAAAAATCGGTCACCTCGTCATTAGTAAGGATATATTCATCTCTACCTAATTTTTCAAACTCATCTTCTTTATCCTCAAAGTATTGTGATAATGTTTGGTCAAATGGACCTGAATCATAAGTTCTTAATTTTAATTTTTCTTCAGGTGTTTTAGTTCTATATTTCTCAACTTTAGCCTCTAAACTATTTAATTGATTGACAATATTATCCATTTCACCTAATTTACTTTCTAAATTTTCTAAGTGAGAAAATAACTGTTGGAAGTATTCTTCTTGTTTCTCCTCAGTATTTTTTTGTGACTTAACTAAGTCAGTAACATCTAATTCTTTAGTATCACCATTTTCCTCACCAACTTTTTCAACATCAGGGTCATTTTCAATATCCACAGGTTGTGGAATATCACCTGTTGGTGCTTCAGGTGCTGGTGGGGCTCCTGCCGCCAATGGGTCAGCCGGTGGTGCTCCCGCTGCCGCAGGGTCCGCTAATGGGTCCGCAGGTGGTGCTCCCGCCGCTGCAGGGTCCGCTAATGGGTCTTCAGCCGGTGGTGGAGGTAATTCTTGTTCATTAATATATCTATTAATCGAATTAAATCTTTTAATTTCTTCTAAAATCTTTTTTTCTACACTCATAGTATTATCCGTTTAACAATTGTTTTACCCCGTTATGTGTTTCCACCTGAACTCTTCTGTTAGTTGCCATTGTGTTATCAACTCTTTCAATTAGTCCGTCTTTCATTCTAATAGTATAACAGTCACCTGTTTCTAAATCACATACTTGTTTAAACCCGTTACCGGCATCTTTTTCAGAATATTTGGTATTCTTACCCAAATAATTATCTAATATTAATTTTGTGTTCATAATCTTTTTTATTTATAAATATCTTTATTTTATAAAATAGTATATTTGTTATACTTTTAACGAATCAAATAAATTAACCGAAGATTCTACTTTAGATTTCAAATTAGATAATACTGTAGCGTCCATTTTAGTATATGTTGTTTCAGGAATATCATTTTCCGAATTTAATATTAAGAATTTAGTAATATCCTCCACAAAGTTAACAGGATTTTGATTTGTTGATTTAATTGTCACCATTCTAGATTTATATCTATTTAGTAAATAATCAATATTACCATCAATCGTATTAAAAACCATAAATGGTGTTGTGGTTTGAGCAAAACCAGTTCCCATATCAGTTGAAACAATTTTACAGAAATACTTCGTTGTTGGTGTCGTACTCCATTTTGAAATTAATTTATGGTTAGTAAAATTACTTTCGTAAGCTTTAAATGAAACACCCTGAAATGACGACATATACATTGATGCGAATACAACATATTTTAATTTACCATCATCACTTAAATTCATATTTGCCATTCGTGATATAATCTTACCTCGAACATCTTTAGGTGTAAATTCTTTTTCAGTTGGGTTTTCAACTAATGTGTATTTTTTATAATCAGTATATAAAGAACCTCCACAATTTCCTGATTCATCTAATTTATTATTTACCGATAACCCTTGTTGTGAGGCCATTTGATTTGTAATATCCGTATTAGTTTTAGGGTTAGAATTATTTGTTGCTAATGATGTTTTAGCTCTATCTTGTTGTTGTTTTTCAATAATTGATTTTAATAATTTAACTCTAAGTGTTTGAATTATATTATCAATTTTTAATACCGCCGCCGCGGGTTGTCTAATACCTTCAACAATTGTCTCAAAAGTACCAGGTGCTATAGTATGGTTAACTTGTGTTATCATATATGGTCCGTGGAACATTGGCACATACCTTAAATTAAAATACATTGTTGGTTGTATTAACGCGTTTCCTACCATTGAAACTGTACAAGTATAACTTCTGTTCTTATAGATATTGTATAATGATATTGATTGTGTTGCGGAATTTTTACCTGAACTCATATTCGCCATCATATTCTCAATTTCAAGAGATTCCGCAGTTGCAGTTCCCGATTCTTGACCAACACTAAAATTGTAAAATATTGATTGATTTTCTGTTCCGATATCAACGTTAAACCCAACAACTTTGTTTGACTTATCCCAATCCTCTTTATTTTTTTGGTCTTCTAATAATGGACTTGGTTTAGTAATATCAAAGGCATCATCTCTAAATTTAAAATCAACGTTTTTAACATCTAACACTTCACTAGCCTTAGACGCATATTGACAAACCAATTTAGCCGACGAATTTCTTATATCAACATTTAAAAATGTTCCAAACATAGTATTAGCGAAATCAGAACTTTTTTCAAGTACAGGTGTTGGTTTTTTAGACGCCTCCTGTACATTATAGAAATTAACGTATGACGGTAAATTCATAACAACAAAGTTATTTTCAACCAATATAGACTCAACAAACCCCATCATTGATATTTTAGGGTCACTCGTATATAAAGTATCCAATCTAGCCTTTAATGCGTAAACATCAACAATAATTTGGTCCCCAATATTTCTTGACGCTCTATCTAATAACAATACGTCTTCAAATAATGTTTTATTATTATATTCATAACCCGCAATCCATTTATCATTAATCGCTTTAAAACATTCCCAATATTCCAACTTACCAATTGTTGTATCAATAACAACCCCACTCATTTGTTCAGGTGTGTCAACAACACTCGGTAATCCACCAACAGGTGATTGTAATCTTACAAATAAGTTATTCAAGGCTTTATCTTGAAACTTAGTCATATTATCAATGTACTCATCGACCAAAGTTTTAAAGTTAATAAAATTAAAGTCTGATTCAAACGGTACATCTAATTTTAAACCTGAAGGTCTAATATATGTTGTTGTTATTGGATTATCTTGTATTCCAAATTCACCATAATAATCCGTAATAGTTTGATTAAATATTTTAATTTCAGGATTACCTCCAAACAATATTTTAGGTCCCCCGGTAAACAAAATAACTTTGTTAGGGTCATATAATACAGGAGTTACTTTAAATTTATTAGTCGGTAATAATTCAATAATATTACCATCGGACAATACCGCATATGAATTCTCATTAGGTTCGTCTGATGGAATTATCGCACTATCATTATAATCAATTAATTTTTGAGTTGCATAAATTTTGATTATTGGTGAAAAAGTTACAATGTTTTCAACAGTAAACGCAACATTTAAATCAACAAAGAAATCGGTAATATAAGACCCGTTATCACTATACGTTAATTTTTCAATTTCAGAATAACCAATATAAGTTTCTAATGCTTTCCATTCATTAGGATATTCGGTTTTAGAATATGATAAAGTAACAGTACCACCCTCAGTTGGTAATGAATTAGGTGTGTCAACTCTATATTTAGTCCAAACATATGGGTCAGTAATTTCATAATTTGAGAAACTTAAAAATAACTTTCTATCGAAATTACCAGGATTACCATATTTTACATACATATTGGTATCAATAAATTTGGTTAAATATTCATTAATATTCGATAATTGTTTTTGTTGCATTTTTGAAATGATTTGATTTGATGTTGTACCTGTCTGTACAGGAATCTTCATCATATCAACCATTAATTTTTGAAAATTCATCCCATAATCAACCTCTGTATTAATATCATACATTGATTTACTGAAATTTAAAAACTTCTCTTCAAATAAATCTAAAATATCTTTTTCGAAAATTGAAAACATTTCACTTATATCAGCATATTTTGTACTATCCCCTTTGATATTAAAATTCGGTTGGATAACAACTTCATTAGGGTTTTCAGGTTTTGCCAATAATATTTCTTTTAGATATTTTTTTGGATTGTTTTTCAATACTCTTGAGTTATCAAAATATCCATACGTTGGTAATCCCCAAAAATTTCTAACCGTACCATTAAACATTGAAGTATTACCTGTTAATTCAACTTTCATCTGAATTCCTTGAAAACATTCAGATTCCGCTTGATTTATTAGAGAACCCATAGATGGGAACGGATATACAAATTTCTCATCCGAAGTTGTTACATATACACTCCAAGGAATAACTCGAATATCTCTTTCAAGATTTTTTTCATCAAATCCTTTATCACCAGCAATTAAGGTTTCTCTAACAAATTTTAAATTTAACCCTAAGTTATTTATCGCATTTTGAATATTACTATTAGTATAACCCGGTAGATTAGTCTCAACTTTAAAATTAACC
>Ga0315902_10012236_pt1 | contig 11190 bp, 8 predicted proteins | sample LakEriMetagenome_9_FD_203523 | JGI IMG/M metagenome (GOLD analysis project Ga0315902, IMG submission 203523) | Freshwater fungal communities from buoy surface, Lake Erie, Ohio, United States - Buoy 12 MA117 | ecosystem: Environmental > Aquatic > Freshwater > Lake > Lake biofilm | place: USA...
GGAGCGAGCCCCGGCCCATTGGGCTGCAGTCTCCCGAGTCGTGCCCCGAGCTGGTCCGCCGACCCGGGACCGACCACCTGGTGATGATCTGGAACAACAGTTACGACCCGGCGTTCCGCTCGCACTACGGCAAGCGCAGTCCCCTGACCGCGGCGATCTCGCGGGACCACGGAAAGACGTGGCAGCGGGTCGGCGACATCGAGACCGATCCCACCCGGGCCTTCTCGAACCCCGGCTGCCGGTTCACCAAATCGGGGCGGGCCATCGTCAACTACTGGACCTGCGAGTATCTCCCCGACTGGGCCATGCAGGACGTCATCGACCTGCGGGTGGCCGTGCTCGAACCCGAATGGTTCCAATAAGGGGACAGGTCCATTTTTCGCGGTGGGGGGCCGTTTTCACCTCCCGGCGCGGCGGCTTGCTCTCCCGAAAGTTGGTTCCATGCCCAACCGGCCCGAATCTCTCCCGCTGCACGACGCGCCGCCTCCCGCGCCGCAGGGGGTGGCGGTCAGTGGCATTGTCTTCGCGGTGCTCTTCAGCACCAGCCTGCTCCTGCTGCGGCTGGCGGTGCCGGCGGATCCGGCCGAGCCGGGCGTCTGGCTGGCCGATCCCGCCGCCCGCCAGTGGCTGGGCTGGTCACTCAAGCTCATTCCCCTCGCGGGAATCGCGTTCCTGTGGTTCATGGGAGTGATCCGCGACCACGTCGCCAGCCGCGAGGATCGGTTCTTCGCGACGGTCTTTCTGGGCAGCGGCATCCTGCTGGTCGGACTGCTGTTTGTGGCCGGGGGGATCGCCGAGGGGGTGCTGCGGATGTTCGACACCTCTCCCCACGAGACCGAATCTTTGGCGGCGGGCTCACAGGCGGCGTTTGTTCTCGGCCGGCGGCTGGCGGCGTCGATCATGAACACCTTCGCCTCCCGCATGGCGGCGGTGTTCCTGTTTGTCACGTCGTCCATCGGCCTGCGAACCAAAGTCTGGCCGCGCTGGATCTCCTTCGCCGGTTATGCCTGCGGACTGGTGTTGCTGCTGTTGATCAGCGAATACGCGGCGATGCTGTTCCTGTTACCCGCCTGGGTGCTGCTGGTCAGCCTGCAAGTCCTGCGAAGCGCTGTTCCACCAAGGGAACGGGCTCGCTGAGCGAAGCCACCGTCAGCACCTCAGTCTCTCCCAGCGGTGGGGGCGGACCTGTCGCACGTTTCCCGTTTCCAACTCGATTTCTCCCAGCGACTCTGCAGAAGTGACATGTGACCACCGGTCCGGGAGGGGGCTGTGCCGCGGCGGATTGGAGAGTATCGGGTCCTGAATGAATCGCTGCGCCGGCGGCTTTCGCAAGTCGACGGGACAGGATGCGATGGCTGGCCGACCTACACCAAACTGTTCCGGTTTGTGCGCTCCCGGCTGGGGCAGGGAGGTTCGGAACGGGAGTACGCTGCGTTGAAGGCCTCGGGTCAGGGACCGGCGGTGTTGGTGCGGGGCCTGCTGCTGTACCTGCAGCAGTTCCAGCCGGTGAAACTCGCGATCGAGGCGAACACGATCGGTCGGGAGACCTGGACCACCGCCGATGCCGCGGAACTGGTGGAGGCGTTCAGCACGATTTGCCTGGAATCCCAGGTGCAATCCGACTGGAGCCTGTCAGACGCGTGGCGGGCCATTCCCGAAGTGATGGCCTTCGCCGCGACTGGGGGGACCGAGAGCCTGCTCTGCACCAATCACACCGAGGTGGAGACGCTGGCCCGCGAGATCTTTCTGGGAGTGGGGCGGTCGGTGCGGAAGGAAGTGGCTCCGGATCAGACCGATGACGAGCCCCGGCTGGTGGACCTGGCCACCCGGCGCATGCAGCGGACCCTCGCCCAATATCAGGCGCAGGCCCGGGGTTGGTGGGGAGCGTGTGAGTGGGCTGTGCTCAAGGCGATCTGTGGCGGAATACCGGTCGGAGGGAGTGTGTTTCTGCCTTTGTATGAATCGGTGTATCGGAAGCTGCGCGAGGGGACGAGGAACGATTTGGAGATTGGTCCCGACGACCTGATGTTTCCCAGCCGCTGGCTGTTCATGCATGGACTGGTGGCCCGGCCTGTGGACGGGGTGAATGCCCGCATTGGCTGGGTCACGGCCCGCCAATTGTTGACGGTCTATTATCAGGGAGCCCGGTTGGCCTACACTCGCGATCCCCACGAGGGGGCGGGGCAGCCGGTGCGGATCCTGTGTGTCGGCGGGACGGAGTATTCCCGCCAAAAGCTCGAACGGCACGGCTATCAGCGTCTGGGGAACATGCACGGGTTTGATGTGCCCCTGTATGAAATGGTCGCGCCGGCCCCCGAAGCACGTCCCTGGCTCCCGCGGACACCCGCCGAGACCCTCTCGCTGGTGATGGCGGCGTTCTTCCATGAGATCGGGGCCCGCCAGTGACGCCTGGCTGCGGAGCCCAAGAGTCAGGCATCGGGGCTTGGTTGGCCGGGGTTATGCCGCGGGCAGATTCAGTGAAAAACGCGCACCGCCATCAGGGTTCGCCTCTTGAGATCCCAGGCCGACTGTCAAGAATCTGTAAGAGCGAGTTTCAGTGAGCATGGGTTGTCGCGACCGGGACCCGGAAATGCCGTTCTCCAGCCCGGTCCCGTTTCGCACCGCCGCGACAGGAGAGTCCAGCATGTCCAAATCCTCGATCCCCAAGACCGCCGACAAGGTGGAAACCAGCGATTCACTGCGTTCGCATCCCACGCGGTCCGAATTGCTCGCGATGGGCAAGAGTCTGCGGGAGAAATGTCCCCGGCAAGACCACGCACACTGGACGCTTCCCCTCAAGCGCCCTGACCCGGTGCAGTTGATCCTGGAAGCGAACGAGGGGCGGATGCCGCATTTGATTCCAATCCGCCATGGCCGGCTGCTGCATTCTCCCTTCAGTTATTACCGTGGGACGGCGCTGAACATGGCGGTCGATCTCGCCGGCACGCCCAATTCGGGGCTGCAGGTGCAGGCCTGTGGAGATTGCCACCTGATGAATTTCGGGGCCTTCGCCACTCCGGAACGCCGGATCATCTTCGACATCAACGATCTCGACGAAACCTTGCCGGCCCCCTGGGAGTGGGACGTCAAGCGGCTGGCGGCCAGCATTTACATCGCGTCCCGTCATAATGGGTTCCGGGAAGATCAGGCCCGTGCGGCGGTGCTCGAATGCGTTCGCTCGTACCGCGAACGGATGGACGAGTACAGCCAGATGACCATCCTCGACGTGTGGTATGCCCGCATCGACGTGGAGGATCTCATTCCGAGCATCGTCAATGAAAAAGCGCGCGCCCGGGCGCAAAAACGCCTGAAGAACGCCCGTGAACGCAGCGTGCTGGAGCACGAGTTTCCCGAGCTGGCCATCAGCGAAGGGCTGACTCCCTCGATTCGGGAGAATCCCCCCCTCATCTTCCACCTGCGCGAGGCCAGCCACGAAACCCAGATGGCCCACTTCCACGAGGCGTTCGCCCAGTACCGCGACACCCTGCAGGAAGACCGCCGCCTGGTGCTGGATCGGTTCAAGGTTCTCGACATCGCGGTCAAGGTGGTGGGGGTCGGCAGTGTCGGCACGCTCTGCGGCATTATCCTCCTCATGGCGGGCGATCGTGATCCCCTGTTTCTGCAGGTCAAGCAGGCGCGGCGATCGGTCCTGGAAGATCACGCGGGAAAGAGCCGACATCCCAACGATGGCCAACGCATCGTCCATGGCCACCGGATGATGCAGTCCGCCAGTGATCTGTTCCTGGGTTGGGCCGAAGGGCATCAGGGGGCGCACTTCTACGTGCGGCAACTGCGGGATATGAAGGTCAAACCGATGGTCGAGGTGTTCACTCCCATCGACATGGAGCAGTACGCCGCCTGGTGTGGCTGGACGATCGCGCATTGCCACGCCCGCTCGGGAGAACCAGCGAAGATCGTCGGGTACCTGGGAAAGAGTGACCGCTTCGACGAGGCCATCGCCGACTTCGCCGCCGCCTATGCCGACCAGACCGAACAGGACTACGACCTGCTGCTGAAGGCCGCCCGCGATGGCAAGATCGAAGTGTTCATCGAGCAGGAGTGAACTGTCTCCCATCGGGCCGAGTGCAGCTCCCCAATGGACGGCGAGAGGAACCGATCAAGCCAGTCAGGTTCCCCCTGACCTCACTTGGTCGCCACGGGAATCTGTCGGGGATTGGTCTCACGGCGTTCCCGGATGGTCAGTCCGGAGGGGGTTACCTCCACCGACTGGACCCCGGTGAAGTCCTGCGGAATCTCCACCAGAAACATCAGAAACTCGCGGGTGACCGTCTCGTCGGGCTCCAGCCAGGCGAAGGTCGGCCGGCCCAACCGCTGGCCCCCCTGCTTCAGCAGCTCAGCGGGGGGACGGTGAATGCCCGTGGTGCCAAACTCCAGCCCGCGGGCCAGCCGTTTGGTCCCGTCGCGGAACCGCCAGAGGTTGAGCCAGGGATAATCGGCCGTTCGCCAGGCGTATCCCAGCAGCAGCCCCTGCGCGGGTTGAGCGGCCGTCACCCAGCCCCATTCAACCCCGTCGGCAAACACGAACGACGTGACGTCCGACTTGGCCCCAGGCTGCGCATCGACCTCGAGGTGCCGGAGGTCGACCACCTGGGTCCCGCCCGGCAGAGCCATCCGCGGCCACGTCCCCTCGTCGAGATCGGCGGTGGGAGAATCCTGGCAGAATCCCCGGGTGGCGTTACTGTCGACCAGCGTGTGCTCGTCGAGAAACGGCGGGGCAATCGTCGGGTGCTGGACCATGTTGTACAGCCGGCCCAATGGCCCGCGGTTGGTGACGGTCTCGCGGACACGCGCCACGCCCCCCGCTTCGAGCCTGACCTCGCGGGTCACAAACAACTGGGCGAGGGGCAAGTCGACGTTCATCGCGGTCCGCACGCCAGCGGGAGTTGCCTGGGGCGGGGTTGTCACCTGCCAGGCCCGCACCGCCGCCTCCCCATGAAAGGGCATGCCCCGTTTTCCCTCGGCCGCCGAGGGAGCCCCCCAGCGGTCGAGACAGAGAAAGTGACCGCGCGGGGCCGGCTTGGTCTCGGCCTGCGTCTCGAAGTTGTCCGGGACTTCCCAGTTGAGGGGATTCAGCGGCTTTCCCTTCAGGCGGAACCCGGTGATGGTTCCCCCCTCGGGGCTGATCACCAGCTCGGCCCGGTCGGTCTGCAGCCGCAACGGCTCGCGGCTCCAGGCGGCGGACGGAATCCACGACAGGCAAACGGCGATCGCGAGACAGAGTCGAGTCAGCGACATGGCGAAGTCCTCCGAAAGGGGGAATCGTGCGTGATGGACCGGGACCGACAGAATCACGAGGGACGTGCGGCGGGAAAAAATGGACCTGTCCCCTTTTCTCGGCGGCGGAAGACCAGAGTGCCGCCGATGGTTTCGGAGGTGAACGGCACGTCGAGGCCGAACAGGCTCTCGGCCGAGCCCAGAATCAGCAGCCCCCGTGGCGCGAGCGCCTCGTGAAACCGCTCGCAGAGCCTTTGCCGCGCGGCCGGGTCGAAGTAAATCAGCACATTCCGGCAAAGGATGATCTCGAACGGACCGAGCCCGGGCAGCGAATCCATCAGGTTCAGCCGGCGGAACTCGATCAGTTGCCGCAACTCCCGTCGCGCGACGGCGTGGCTCTGATCCCGATCGGCTTCGAAGAACCGCCGGAGCTGGTCGGGAGTCAGCCCCCGTTCGAGATCCCGGCGGGGGTAGCGCCCCGCCCGGGCAGTGGCCAGCGAGCGGGCCGAGACATCGGTCGCCAGGATGGGAAACTGGTCGGCCCGCAACTGCAGGGCGGGGTTCCCCCCCACGTAGTCGAGCACCGCCATCGCCAGGCTGTACGGCTCCTGCCCGGTCGAGCAGCCGGCCGACCACAGCCGGGCGGTGGGATGGACAAACCCGCTCTCCCTCCGCCGGCGCAGCGTCTCCCCCAGTTCGGGCAGCAGAAACCTGCGAAAGGCGTCATAGAGATGACTGTCCCGATTGAACGACGTCTCGCCGGTGGTGAGGGCCTCGACCAGTTCATCGCGCAGCAGCACGGCATCGACCTGCTGCACGCACCCCAGGTAATCGCCAAAGTGCTGAAAGCCCCGCGCCCGGACCACCGGCTCGAGCCGGGTCCGGACGAGGTACGCCTTGTCATCCGACAGCACCAGCCCACAGAGGCTGCGGACGAGAATCTGGACGTCGCGAAATTCCTGGGGGGAGATCTCCATGGGTGCTTCAGTCTCCCATCCCCAACAGACGGCGTACAGTATCACCCAGTTGCGCGAGGGAGAGGACCTCATCGGCGGCCCCCATCTCGACGGTGGTGCCGGGCATCCCCCAGACCACGCTCGATTCCTGGTCTTGCACCAGCACCCGCGCTCCGGCACGCCGCAGGGCCACGGCTCCCCGGGCCCCATCCTGGCCCATGCCGGTCAGTACCACGGCGAGCGCCCGGTCGCCACAGGCGGCGGCGGCCGAGCGGAACAGCACGTCCGCAGCGGGGCGGCAACCATTCTCGGGAGGCGAATCACTCAGCCCGCAGACCAGATGGGTTCCGCTCGCCCGCAGCACCAGATGGCTCCCCCCCGGCGCGACGTAAATGCGGCCGGCCACCGCCGGTTGTCCGTCGTACGCCTCGACCACCGAGGCTCCCACACGGCGTGACAGGCTCTGGGCGAAGTAGCTGGCGAAGTCGGCCGGCAGATGCTGGACCAATAAAATGGGCACCGGAGCCTGCCGGGCGAATTTCGGCAGCAGTTCCGAGAGCGCTTCGGGCCCCCCGGTCGAGGAGCCGATCAGCACGGCCCGATACCGGCAGACCCCCCGCTGCACGGGTGGGGCGGGCACGGGGGGTGACGGTGTCGGCGCAGGATCTGCTCGGCGGCGGGCTGCAGGCTGACGACTGGTCCGCCACAGCTCGAGCTTCTCGAGCAATTGCCGACGGAGCGTCGCCTCGTTCGCGCGGGGATCGGGCGAATCGGGCTTGTGCAGGAAATCGAAGGCCCCTTCCTGGAGACCTTCCACGGTCACGGCCGCCCCCTGGCGGGTGTGGGCACTGACCAGCAACACCCCCAGCGGGTGCCGGCGCTCCACCGCCAGCTCCCGCAGCGCCTTGAGTGTGGCAATGCCCCCCAGCCCGGGCATCTGGATATCGAGGGTGACGAAGTCGGGCAACTGTTCTCGGGCGAGTTCCAGCGCCTTTTCGCCACTCCAGACGGATCCCACGACGCGGACCCCCGGCTGACCGGCGAGAGCCGTCTCGATGTTCCCGCGAAAGATGCGGGAATCATCGACAATCAGCACTCGCAGGGGAAACGGGTTCATTCGGGGGTCGTGTCTTCCGTGTTGATCTTGAACCGGCCAACCAGCTTGCGAAGTTCGCGGGCAATGCGGTCGAGGTGCGTGGCCGACTCGTCGACGTGGGTCGCCGAGTCGTTGGTCGCCCGCGATGCCGAGCTGACGGTGTGGATGCTGGAGGAGATTCCCCCCGCCGCCTTCGCCGCCTCGCTGACATTGCGGGAAACGTCGGTCGCCCCGCGGGCCGCCTCGGCCACGTTGCGCGACATGTCTCCGGCCGCCTTGGCGACTTCCGAGATCGAGCGGGCGATGTCTCCCACGCCCCGGTTCGCCTCCCCGACGTTCCGCGAGATCATACCCGCCGCCTGCGTCTGTTTCTCTACCGAAGCGGTGATCCGCTCGGTCGAGGAGTTGATGTCCTTGATGATCTGCGAGACGCTCTGGATCACCTCCACCGCCTGCCGGGTGTCTTTCTGCACCTCCTCGATCTTGCGGGCGATGTCTTCGGCCGCCTTGGCGCTCTGGTTGGCGAGCTCCTTGATCTCGTGGGCCACCACGGCGAAGCCCTTGCCGGCGTCCCCCGCCGAGGTCGCCTCGATCGTGGCGTTGAGGGCCAGCAGGTTGGTCTGCAGGGCGATCATCTTGATCGTCTCGGTCACCTTGCTGATCTCGGTCCCCGACTGGTTGAGCTGCTGGATCGTCTCGGTGGCCGAGTCGGCCATCCGGCGGGCTTCCCCGGCGACCCGCGATCCCTCACGCACGACGCCGAGCACATCGCCGAACGACCGCGAGATTTCCTCGACGGCGGACGACACGACATTGACGTTGTTGGAGGTCTGTTCGGCGGCCGAGCTGATGGTGCCGACGTTGACGCTCATCTCTTCACTGGCCGAGCTGATCGACGCGACCGAGACACTCATCTGCTCGGCGGCGGCGGCCATGGTGCCGATGTTGGCGGTCAGTTCTTCCGAGGCACTGGCGACGTTGGTCGCCTGCAGCGAGGTCTGCTCGCTCTGCGAAAGCAACTGCTTCGAGACTCCCGAGAGATCTCCCGCCGACCCCGCGAGTCCCGTCGAGACCTTCTGGATCTCATGCACAATGGTGCTGAGCGAGTCGGCCAGCAGGTTGGTGGCCTTTGAGAGTTCGCCCACCTCGTCCTGCTGCTCGAGCAGGGCCCGCTTCCGCAGGTCACCGGCCGCCATCGACTGGGCCAGATGACAAACTTCGGCCACGGGCAGAGTCACCGACCGGGTCACGAACCAGCCCACCCCCAGACCGGCCAGGGCACCCAGCAGGGTCATCCCCAGAATCCACCAGCGGGCCATGCTGTAGGCCTCCTCGGTTGTGGTCTGCCCCGCCGCCGCTTCCTCGTCCAACAGGCGGTTCAACTCGTCCAGGTCCTTGGCGCAGACATCGACGGCCGTCTTGGTCTGATTCAAAGACATCTCAGACGACCGGTTGTTGCTGTCGGTCCGTGAGAATTGATGCAGCTTTTTGAGGTGTCCCCGAATCTCGATCAACCTGTTCCTCGCTTCAACCCCGGCCGCACCGTCCCCGAGGGTTGTCAGGCTCTGCTGGATCTGGGACAGCCGGGACGTGGTATCGGTCTCGAGGCTGGTCATTTCCTCCTGACTGGTCGACGTGAAGTGCGCCAAAGCGAGTTGGGGAATGGTCTCCACGTGGCCGATCAGGTCGAGCAGTGCCGCAGGACTGGAATCCAGTCCCGACTTCTTGCCCCACTCTTGCAGCCGTTCCAGCAGTGTCATCACATCGGGAACCAGCGACTTGATGATCACATCGCGTCCCTTGAGGGTGGTGTTGAGCACCGCGAGATCGAGGGTGTCCTGGTTGACTTTCTGGAAGGCTTCCAGGTCTCGACCGAGCCGTTCGATGACGGCCGACTGCCGTTCGCTGGTGGTTCCGCCGAGTGCTTCGCGAAGCTTGTCGTACTGGCCCCGGGCCGCGTCCAGGTCTCTCTTCGAGACGTTCGCATACTCGATCGACTTGGCATCGTCGGGGGCCAGGATCGCGTTCTTCTGCGCCCGCACCGCACTGAGCAGGCCAATCTGCAGCTGCGAGGCGGTCGACCGCTTGCGCAACGTCTGCTCGACGAGATTCTTGACCTGGGTGTTCACCTCCGCCAGCCGGTTGAGGGCCACCAGGGCCACCATCAGCAGGGTGGCAATGAGGATGATGGTGAGGACCAGCATCTTGCTGGCCAGTCGCAGGTTTTTCATGGGACACCTCGGCGAAATCGAAAGTCTGCCCCCGCATCGTCAGCGGGTGTCAGGAAATGGTCGGAAGCAGCAACGGGAAGCAAGCTGGTTCGCGGGGCGAACCCGGGTCAGAAGCGCAGCGTTTCAGGAATGTGTGGCGAGGACCTGCTCGACGAGGGGCAGAAACCGCCGGGGATCGAGAATCGCCAGCAGTTCGTCGGGCAGCTTGCAGAGCCGCGTCACCAGGTGCCCGCGTTCGGCCAGAGCCAAGTCTCCGGACGAGGAGGTCAGATCCTCGGCCTGGGTGTCGTCGACGGAAACGATGTCCCCCACCTCGTCGACCAGCACTCCAAACGCGGTCCCCACCCCGGCCTGGAACAGCACCAGCCGGCGATGCTGGCCATTGGCGCCGGCGGGCAAACCCAGCAGACGACGCAGATCCAGGGCCAGATGAATGTGTCCCCGGATGTTGACATACCCCGCCACTTCGGCTGGTGCGTGGGGAATGCGGGTACAGGTGGTCTCGGTGGTCACTTCGCGGACTGTGCGGATCGGCACACCAAACAGGCGGTCGGCCACGCGGAACGTGCAGTACAGGTGCGGTGTGCTCATGGGAATCCTTTCACCGGCGTGGGGGAGGCCGTCCTCCGCAGCAGCCGGCGAACCGCCCGCAGCAGGTGGTCGTGGTCGAGTTTTTCCTGGAACTCGCTGAACCCGCCGGCCAGCGCCCGCGCCTCATGCTCGCTGCGGGAGAGGGAGGTGAGGGCCAGCAGGGGCAACTGACAACCCCGCTCCCGCGCCTCGCGGGCAAATCCCCAGCCGTCGAGATTGGGCATCTCGATGTCACACACAATGAGGTCAAAGTTCCCCTCCGCCAGTTTCTGCAGCCCATCAAGGCCGTCGACGGCGGTTGTGATCTCGATCCCGTCGGCTTCCAGGTACCGCTTCACCACTTCACGAAAGAACGGGGTGTCGTCAATCAGCAACACACTCCGCCCTGCGGGGGCCGGCACCGAGGGATTCTCCTGCGGATCCGACAGCAGCGGATTGATGCCAAACACCTCCTCGCGGATCTTCTGCACATCAAGGAACAGCGACAGCCGATTGCGGATCAGCGCCGTCCCCAGCACCCCGGGTTCCTTCCCGGCCGCCTGCTGGAGTTCGATGGCCAGGGTGTCGGTGTCGATGATACGGCTGACCAGAATGCCCATCGGTTCCGAGACGAACTTGGGGAGGATCAGGTACATCTGGCTGGCCGGGGCGGGGCGCGACGCATGCAGCACCTGATCCAGCCGAACCACCCGCGTCGCCATTCCGTCGAGAGTGACGAACTCGTTTTCGCCGATCGTCTCGATCTGGCTCGACTGGATCATTTCCAGCCGGCGGATCTGCACCAGGGGGAGCGCGAACTGCTCGCGTGGCCCGTATTCGAAGATCAGCACGCGGTGCACCTCGTGCGGGTCGCGGGCCTGGGAGACCGTCTCGCTGGTCGCCGACCGCAATCCCCCGGCAAAGCAGTTCGAGTGGTCGACAATTCCCTCGACATTCGCAATGAGGGCCACCTGCCCATCCCCCATCAGCGTGGCTCCCGAGAAAACCCCCACCCGCTTCATGGCGGGATGCATCGGCTTGACGACCACTTCCTGTGTGCCGCGCACCTGGTCGACCAGCAGGCCGAACCGCCGGCCGCGCG
>Ga0315902_10012238_pt1 | contig 11189 bp, 7 predicted proteins | sample LakEriMetagenome_9_FD_203523 | JGI IMG/M metagenome (GOLD analysis project Ga0315902, IMG submission 203523) | Freshwater fungal communities from buoy surface, Lake Erie, Ohio, United States - Buoy 12 MA117 | ecosystem: Environmental > Aquatic > Freshwater > Lake > Lake biofilm | place: USA...
CCTGCGCAGGCCCGCGGGCATTTCGAGCGCGTGGTGCGGGAATTTCCCGGGACTCCGCAGCGGGTGCGCGCGGCGCTCTGGTTGGCGCGCAGCTATGTCGAACAGCGGGAGTTGGTGAACGGCTGTCGGGCATTCGCTGCACTCGATCGCGTGGAGATTCCGCCGGGCGAGCTGCAATTGCAGGCGGACGAATTGCGCCGGCAGTGCGCCTCGGTGCCCATCGACAGTGTGGCGGTCGGCATCGATTCCACCCGGAAGGGGTCCCTTACAGCGACGAATGCGACGGGAGCGGCCACATCGTCCGCGAGGCCGTCGACTACGACTGCGGCGGTACCCGTAGGCCGCTATGCGGTGCAAGTGGGCGCGTTCCAAACGGTACAGGAAGCACGGGATGCCGTGAACCGCCTGACGGGGCGCGGTTTCGAGGCGCGCATTGACGGCGAGCAGCAACCGTTCCGTGTGCGGATTGGGCGATTCGCGACCCGCGCCGAGGCCGCGAAGGTGCTCGTTCAGGTGAAAGCCACGGTGAAAGACGCATTCGTGGCGGAGTTGCCCCAGTGAGTGGTGGCGGATCGGCTACGCCAAGTGCGGCTACGCCATTGATGCAGCAGTATCGGGAGATCAAGGCGCGGCATCAGCACGCGATCCTGTTTTTCCGGATGGGCGACTTCTACGAGATGTTTTACGAGGACGCGGAGACCGCGTCGCGCGTGCTTGGTCTCACGTTGACCTCGCGCAACAATGGGGGCGCGGCGGAGGTGCCGCTCGCGGGCATTCCCGTGAAGGCGGCCGCCGATTATCTCCGCCGTCTGGTTGCGCAGGGCCATCGCGTGGCCATCTGCGAGCAGGTGGAAGACCCCAAGCTCGCCAAGGGGATCGTCAAGCGTGAAGTGATCGAAACGATCACGCCCGGTGCCGTCTTTGCCGACGATCTGCTGGATGGTGCCCGCGCGAACTACGTGTGCGCAGTAGCCGCCGCCAAGGATACGCATCGCGGCGCTGACGGGGCGCAGGTGGGCATCGCCGCGGCCGATCTCTCGACGGGTGAGCTGCGTCTCTTTGTTGTGACGCACGCCGACGCCCCAGCCGTGCTCGCTCGGCTCGCGCCCCGTGAGCTGCTTCTGGTGCGGCAGCGTGAGGCGGGAGTGCTCGAGCCGGCGCTGCAAGCGGCTGACGGTGCGCTCGTCACCGAGCGTGAGGGATGGGAGTTTGACGCGCAGCTCGCCGCCGATGAACTCGCGCGGCAGTTCACGGTCGCCAGCCTTGAAGGGTTTGGTCTGGGTGCCGACGACCAGGCAGCGATCGGTGTGGCCGGCGCGCTCTTGCGCTATCTCCGCGAATTGCAGCCTGGTGGATTGCCCCATCTCGCGCGTCCGGTCGTCGAGCGTCCGGGTGGCGTTATGCCGCTCGATGAGATGACGCGCCGCAATCTCGAACTCGTGGAGTCGCTGCGCGGTGGTGACGTGGCGGGCACGCTGCTGTCGGTGCTGGATCACACTACCACGCCGATGGGGCAGCGACTGTTGCGGCAATGGTTGCTGGCGCCACTGCTCGAGCGTGCAGCGATCGAGCAGCGCCAACGGGCGGTGATGGTGCTGGTGCGCGACCCTGTGGGGCGTGCGGCGTTGCGTGATGCCCTCGATGGCGTGCGCGACGTCGAACGGCTTGCCAGCAAGGCGGCGGCGTCCCGTGCCACTCCGCGCGAGCTTCGTGCGCTCGGCGATTCACTCGCCCGGCTCCCTCGTGTTGCGTCGGCGGTGCGGGCGCTGCTGGGGAACGCTCCGACGGGTGGGGTGTTGGCCGAGATGATGGCGGCGTGGGACGATGGCGCCGACTGTGCCGCGCGCATCACGACGACGCTGGTGGAGCGACCCCCGCTGATGATCGGCGAGGAGGATACGATTGCGCCTGGTGTTGATGCGGAACTTGACGAGCTGCGCGCGTTGCGCGACGGCGGCAAGGATGCGATTGCGACGATCCAGCAGGAGGAGCGTGCACGCACCGGGATCACGTCGCTCAAGGTCGGCTATAACAAGGTGTTCGGATATTTCCTCGAGATTTCGAACGCCAATCGGCATCTGGTGCCCGACGATTACCAACGTCGGCAGACGCTGACCGGCGCGGAGCGGTACATCACACCGGCGCTCAAGGAATACGAGGAGAAGGTGTTGAGCGCGGCCGAGCGGATCGAGTCGCGCGAACGGGAGCTGTTTGAGCAATTGCGTCGTGAGGCCGGCGATGCCATTGCGCGATGGCAGGGTGTGGCGCGTCGCGTGGCGACGATTGACGTGCTCGCGAGTCTGGCCGAAGTGGCGGAACGGGCGCAGTACGTGTGTCCCGTGCTGCATGATGGTTTCGATCTCGAGATCATCGCCGGTCGGCATCCGGTGGTCGAGCAGATGATGGCGCGCGAACAGTTCATTCCGAACGACCTCCAGTTGGCCGAGGAGGCGCAGTTGATCGTGCTGACCGGGCCCAACATGGCCGGCAAGAGCACGATCCTGCGGCAGATCGGGTTGATTCAGCTCCTCGCGCAGGTGGGATCGTACGTGCCGGCGCGCGCCGCGCGGTTGCCGGTGGTGGATCGGTTGTTCACGCGCGTTGGTGCGAGTGACAATCTGGTCCGCGGGCAGTCCACCTTCATGGTGGAGATGAGCGAGACGAGTGCGATCCTGCACTCCGCCACCAAGCGGTCACTGGTGCTGCTGGACGAGATCGGCCGCGGTACCAGCACGTACGATGGCGTGTCGATCGCGTGGAGCGTGAGTGAGCATCTGCATGATGCGATCGGCTGCAAGACCGTCTTTGCCACGCATTACCATGAGTTGACCCAACTCGAGAGTGAGCTGAGTGGTGTACGCAACTTCACAGTGGCGGTCCGTGAAGTGGGTGATCGGGTCCTCTTTCTGCACCAGCTGATTCCCGGCGGTGCGGATCGGTCGTATGGCATTGAAGTCGGACGTCTCGCCGGGTTGCCCGCCCCCGTGATCACGCGCGCCAAGGAAGTGTTGGCGCTGCTCGAAGGCGAGGGAGAGCAGATGGCGGCGCGTCTGACGGCCGATGGCATGCAGGCGCCGTCGAGTACGAGGCGGCGCGGGCCGCGGATGAAGCATCAGGTGCCGAGTGATCAGTTGGGCTTCTTCGGAGAGGCACCGTCGGTGCCGGCGCCGGTTGATGAGGCGGCGCAGGCGCTCAAGGCGACAGTGGCCGCGCTCGATGTGGACAGCATGACGCCGTTGCAGGCCTTGACGACGCTGGCGGGGCTCAAGCAGGAGATCGAGCACCCGATTGGGGGCTCGTCATGAACGACCGCCCGCTCGACACGATGCGCGTCACCTTGGTGGTCCCGTGCTTCAATGAAGCGGCTCGTCTGGATCGTGCTGCGTTCGAGCAGGCGCTCGTCACCACCGGATGGCTGGACTTCTGCTTTGTCGATGATGGGAGCACCGATGGCACGGGCGCGCTGTTGGCGTCGATCGCTGCGGCGCATCCGCGTCGGGTGCAGGTGCTCACGCTGTCGCACAACGCCGGCAAGGCGGAAGCGGTACGCCGTGGATTGCTGCATGCGGCCACGACCAGTCCGCTGGTCGGCTTCTGGGATGCCGATCTCGCGACGCCGCTGAGCGAGTGCGAACGATTGCGCGACACCTTCGCGCAGGCGCCACAGGCCGATTGGATCTTCGGCATCCGCTTGCGTTCACTCGGGCGTACCGTCGAACGTCGCGCGTTGCGCCACTATCTCGGTCGCGTCTTCGTGACGGCCACGTCACTGACGCTCGATGTCTCCGCGTACGACACGCAGTGTGGTGCCAAGCTGTTCCGCGTGACGCCGCTGCTGTTGGCGGTGCTGTCGGAGCCGTTCCGTTCGCGCTGGATCTTCGATGTGGAGATGCTGGTGCGCGCAGCGGCCCTGTTGGGGGAGCGCACGGCACCATTGGACCAGCTGGTGTACGAGCAACCGCTGGCGCGTTGGGCGCATCAGGGCGGATCCAAGGTACGGCCCACGGACTTCCTGAAGGCGCTGCGTGACCTCGTGCGCCTGCGCGTCGATCGTCGCCGCTGGGAGGAACGACGCGCGACGCTGGGACCGCTTACTTCGTGGGAGCCGCCGGCATCGTCAGAGTCGGCGGCGTAGGCGACACCGGCGCTCGCGGTGTTGTTGGTGCCACGGGGGCAGACTGGCGCACATGCACGACGGCCACCGAGTCACCATAGAGCCGTCGCCAGTTCGGCAGATGATCCAACACTTCGACCGCGGCCGAATTCGTTGCCAGCAGCGTCCAGGTAATCTGGTGCTGGTCCAGCAGCGATTCCAGGCTGTGTGGCGTCTTCAGCGTCACCGCTTGGTCGAGTGCCTTGAGGAACGGATCGCCGTACATGTCGGCGCGACCATCGATGAAGACGGGGATATCGCGAAAAATGAGATAGCCCCCGAACTTGTAACTATTGAGGAGGCGTCCGGGTCCAAGCCCCGCCGCTTGATAGGCAGCCAGCGCGCGCTGCGGCACGATGTGCGTGACCGGCTCCGACGGCATGCGGTCGCGGGCGACGACGAACCAGACCGATGCCAGCACCACGGCGAGGCCGATGGCGAGGGGGCGTGTGGCGGCACTCAGTCGGCGCATGATGGCGTCGAGCGTTGCGGCCTGCGGCTCGGATCCCGAGGCCCCACGCCGAATGCGCAGGGCGATGCCGAGCGGGGTGGCCAACAGAAAAATGGACGCCAGAGCGAGCGTGGACTGGTAGCGCACATGCTTGAGCGCCATGTACAGCAACCCGAGCAGCAACACCGTACGCACCGGAGCGAGTCGCAGGCGTCCCGTCAGCGCCAACCCGACGACCACGAACATCCAGACCAGAATCAGCTGGAATTCGTGGAAGTCGGCCGATTTCCATTCGCTGATGAGGGCCAGCATCTCCTTCATCTGCATCATGTGCACGGCATGCTGCAGCGTGCCGAGTCCATTTGGATTGATCGCGCAGGCGACCAGCGTGCCAAGGCCGAACAGCCCCCAGCGCCGCAGAATCTGCTGGCGTCGGGCTGCGGACGGTGCCGAGACCAGCGCATCGAGTGCCAGCGCCGCGGCGATCCCCAGCGCGAGGGTGAAGCTGGCGTGCAGGTTGGCCCAGGCGAGGAGCACCAGCAGCAGCCACCAGGGGGGCGAACGTTCCTCGTCGACGGTGGTGACCAGCGTACCGGTCCAGATCGCGAGCAGCGGCCACGCCATGACGTGCGGGCGCGCGAGGAAGTGCGTTTCCATCATTCCCAGGACCAGCAACGCCACTGCCGGCACCTGCTGCGGCTCCATGCGCGTACATAGGTAGCGCACGATATAGGCCGCCGTGAGGGCGAAGCAGGCGGTCACCAGGATGACGACGGCGTGGAATCCGCCGGTGGCCCAGACGCCGTAGAGGATCACCTCCGACAGCCATTCGTGGGCGGTCCAGGGCGTCCCCGGCATCGACCAGGAGAACATGTCGGTGGCGGGAAGCTGCTGGTGCGTCACGATCCACCGCCCCGCGGCAATGTGCCAGAGGGTATCGGGGTCGGCGAGCAGCGCCGGATTGAGGCTTCCGAGCACGAGGACGAGCATGGCCGCGAGCAGGGGCCACGTCATCCAGGCGGACGGCGTTTCGATCTCGTCGTGATTCACGGCAGGCATCCGCTAATGCTGAGCGGCAAGCAGGTGGCGCGCCAGATGCAGACCGCGCGCACCGCTGGAAATCAGGGCTCGTGCGTCAGCGGACCAGCACCGCCGAGGTGATCGGCCCCGGAAGGTTGCTCCAGGTATTCGTACCAGCCGGCGGCAGATTGACCGTCGTGAAATACCCGGTCACGGTGGTATTCGTGCGTGCCGTCCAGACGAACGTGGCGATGTACTTGATCACGTAGGTGGAGGCTGCTCGCCCTGTGCCGCCGGTTGTGGTCGAGACTGTGCAGGACGCGTAACGAACAACGACGGTTGCGGCACTCCTAGAGTAACTCTGCACGGTACGGGTTCCCGTACAGGTGAATGTTGAATTTCCGCTCGAAAAGGTCGCTGGGACTGCAGGTAATCGGGCGACCTCATTACTACACTGACTTAACGAGAAGAAGTTGGATCCCGTTCTGTCGAGACCTACCAAACAACCGTTACTCACGGCGGTCAATGTGAAATCATACGTCTGATTGGTGGTGGTGGTGGTGGTGCCACCTGTACCGATGTTGGTGCCGCTGGTATAAATGGGCACTAGGATCTGATTGTTGCTGCTGCACGTGGTGGCACTACCGCACAACGTGCTGGCCTGCGCCAGAACGGACGCATCGCTCTTTAACGCCGGGACTGCCTGTAAGCTGCTTCCCGCACCGAGCGTGCCGCTGACGCAGCTGGAGAGGGCGGCTACAATGTCGGCGGCCGCGCCCGCTGATCCCTGCCGCGTGTTCGCCCATCCGAACGACAGGGTGTCGGCAGTATTCACCGTATCCAGCACGGTATAGGAGGTCGTGGTCGTGAGACCACGCATCGTGAAAATGTTGGCGGCCGTCAGTGAGGTCGTGTCTGTCCACGGCGTTATCCCCAAGCGCTTCCGCAGCGCGCTGTAGGGAAAAACAAAGGGGCGGAGACAACTGTGGGAGGTTCGCTGACCGAACGCCGCGATGCTCGTGTCTTGCAGCGTACGTCCGGTTCCCAGCTGGAGCAGTTGGGCCAGGATCCAGTTCATCGAATGCCGCGTGACGACGCGTACGGCGTTGGCGGCATTCCAGACCGGTGTGGCGGTCACCGTGTTGGTCGTGAAACTCCAGGTCACGGGAGTGACTTCCACGACGGTGGCCGTCGCAGCGTTGCCGATCGCGTTGCGTGAGACCAACGTCGACACATTGCTGGTGGCGACCGCTTGCGACTGCGCTGCCGCCAAATCGAGGGCGGCCGACATGGCCGCCGCATCCGCAATGCCCTTGAGTTCCGACTTGTAGTGCGTCAGTCGTGCCACGTCTACCGCCAGCGCGGCGAATCCGATCAGGATGAAGATGGTGATCGACACCAGCACCAGCGTCACGCCACGCCGCGGCGGTACCGCCGCGGGTCGTCCTGAACGAACCGGCATGCTCAGAACTGGGCCGCCATCTGCATGACGGCCGGCGCGAGCAGGACAATGAACATCGTGGGGAAAATGAACAGCATCAAGGGAATGAGCATGCGCGTGGACGCCGTGGCCGCGCGCTTTTCCGCCGCCGTGCGCCGCTTGTGGCGCACCTGATCGGAATAGATCCGCAGCACGCTACCCACCGACGTCCCCCAGCGGTCGCTTTGAAGCAGGTGCGAGGCGAGACCCCGCAGCTCCTCGACGCCGGTATTCACGTACAGCATCTGCAACCCCTGCTCGCGCGGCATCCCCGCGGCGACGCGACGCGTCATGTGTAGGATCTCGCGCGACAGAATCGGATGGACCTGCATCAGCTCACGGGCCACCCGCTGCAGGGCCGAGTCGAGGGGTACCCCCGCCTCCACGCAGACGACCAGGATATCGAGCGCATCGGGAATGGCGCGCCGGATGGCCCACTGCCGCGTCTGCGCCATCTGGTTCAGCAGCATCGGCGGGATCAGCAGTCCACAGGCCACACCGACGGCCAGCCCCACCACCAGCGTCACCACATTGCCGGACGAGACGAGCACCAGCGCCCCGGCGGGAAACACGAGGAGGCTCACGACGCGCAGCAGTGCATAGATCGCCTGATCGGATTTTCTGATATAGCCCGCATGGACCAACCGGCTGGCACTCACCTCATTGGCGCCGAGTTGGGCGGGGACGCGCGCCGCCAACCAGTCGGTGAGTTCCACCCACAGGGCGCGACTGGCCTGCGTGCCGCTGCCCTGCGTGACACTGCTGACGGGTGCCGTGTCACCCAATGCGCGGCGCAACACCGCCCGCCGTCGCCGCTGAACGAGCAGGATCCAGCCGGTGATCCCCAGCGCCAAGGTGGCGAGGGTGATCAGGAGGACAATCGGGATGAGCCACGCCATCCTACTGCTCCACGCGACTGAAGCGGTTCAACAACACGATGCCGACGGTAAGCGACATCAGACCGTACAATAGCAGCAGCCGACCATTCGCGGTCTCGATCAGCACCCGGACATACTCGGGATTGCTGACGCGAATGGACAGGAACAGGAGCACTGGTAACGCCGACAGCATGTAGGCCGAGGCTTTCGACTCTGCGGTCAGAACGGCCACCTGGTCGCGGAATTTCATGCGCTCGCGAATGACCGCAGCAATGTTGGAGAGGACTTCGACCAGATTGCCGCCCGTCTCGCGCTGGATCAGGAGTGCAAGCACCACCATGCGGGCATCGACCGTGCCCAACCGGTCCTGGAATCCGAGGAGCGCCTGCCGCATTTCCACGCCGAGCCGCTGCTCGTCATAGACCCGCGCAAACTCGGGGCCGACGGGCGCCGGCAATTCCCCACCGACGAACTGGATCCCGGCGTGCAGCGACAACCCCGCGCGCAACGCACTGACCAACATGTCCAGGGCTTCCGGCATCTGCGATTCAATCTGCTGTTCGCGACGCCGCCGGAAGAAACCGATGACGACAAGGGGCGAGAAGGTACCGATCCCACCAAGGAACAGCGTAAACCACCACGGGAAATCGACCAGAACGCCGAGCATGGCGCCCCCCGTGGTGCCGTATACCAGGAACCGGGCGATATCGGCCGCCCGCCACCGGAGGCCGGCCAGCCGCGCGTCCGCTTCCAGCTCTTCGAGGATGGAGTTGATGGCACGCAGTCGCTCGAGCACACTGCGGCGCTCATCGACCACCCGGAGGATCTGCGTATCGCTATCGCGCGCGCTGTCGTCGGTCGGGCGGACGCCTTCACTGAGTCGCTTGCGCAGGACCCACGCACTGGTGAGGCGCATGCGCTCGAGTACCGCCGCCCCGCCGACGACGACCAACGTGCCCGTCGCCAGCCCGATGGCGACCGAGAAGAGAACGGCCCACATGGTGAATCAGTCCACGTGCGCGAACATGGTGGGCGACAGGCTGATACCGGCGGTCACGATGCGATCGAGGAACGACGGAATCTGCCCGGTCGCCTCGAATTGACCGAGGACCTGGCCGTCGGCATCGATACCCTGGCGTGCGAAACGGAAGATCTCGCGGGTCTGTACCACATCCTGATCGAGGTCTTCGATCTCGCAGATGCTCATCACCCGTCGCGTTCCATCCGACAACCGATTGACCTGCACGACCAGATCCATCGCCGAGGCAATCTGTTCGCGCATCGCCCGATCGGGGAGTTCCATCCCCGAGAAGAGGATCATCGTTTCCAGACGCGATAGCGCATCACGCGGCGAGTTGGCATGAATGGTAGTCAGCGATCCCTCGTGACCGGTGTTCATGGCCTGCAGCATGTCCAGCGCCTCGGCGGATCGCACTTCGCCAATGAGGATGCGATCGGGGCGCATGCGGAGCGCGTTCTTCACGAGTTCGCGCATCGTCACTTCCCCACGCCCTTCCGCATTGGGTGGCCGGGTTTCGAGCCGCAGCACATGCTGCTGCTGCAACCGCAATTCGGCCGCGTCTTCGATGGTGATGACACGCTCCGTCGACGGAATGAAGGAGCTCAGGGCGTTGAGCAGCGTGGTTTTGCCGGAGCCGGTTCCGCCGGACACCATGATGTTGAGCCGTGCACGCACACAGGCACTGAGGAACATCAGCATGTCGGACGTCATGGCGCCGAGGTCGACGAGCCGATCGGGGGTCAATCCTGCGCCGAATCGCCGGATCGACAAGATCGGTCCATCAAGCGCCAGCGGCGGAATGATGGCATTCACGCGCGAGCCATCGGGCAGTCGTGCGTCCACCATCGGCGAGGACTCGTCGATGCGTCGCCCGACGCGACTCACGATGCGGTCGATGACGGACAGCAGGTGCGCGTCGTTGCGGAAGAATGTGGTCACCCGCTGCAGACGTCCGCCCCGCTCGACGTAGATGTCGCGCGGTCCATTCACCAGAATGTCCGACACCGACGGATCGCGGAAGAGCGGTTCGATCGGCCCCAGTCCAATGACTTCGTAGACGATCTGATCAACGAGCGACTCCCGCTCCGACTGCGAGAGCGGGGTCCGCTCGCTGCGCAGCAGATCGCCCACGGCCTTGCGGATTTGCGCGGCGATTTGCCGCTCGTCCTTGACCCGTTCGAGGGCCTCGAGGTCCAGCCGCTCGATCAGCCGATTATGAATGGCGCGCTTGAGCTCCTCGACCGGCGTCAGGAGCTCCTCGTCCACGCGGCGCCCGCTGAACATGCCGGAGGCCCGCTCGTTCACGGTGGAGACCACCGGAACATACGGGGCATTGGCGTCCGGCTTGGCCGGCGTCACCGCATCGCCGACGCGCGCCTCCGGGGCGATCGCGCCGCCGCTCAGTCGCTGTCGCAGAGTGTTGGACATGACGACTGCCCCGATCAGCGGAGGCCGAGGAGACGCAGCAGCTTCGAGCCTTCTGACCGCGGAACCGCCGGGATGGCCCGATTCCCTTGCACGCCCGTCAGGACATCCGCCATGGCCGCGAAGGCAGACACCAGCGGCGAGTTCGGGGCATGACGCTGCACGAACGTCCCGGTTGTGATGGCATCCGCACAGGCGAGGTAGTCGTTCGGCAGGGTCACGCCGACGCTGCGGCGGAGCACCTGTTCGGCATCCTCGAGGAGGATGCGGTCGCGATCGCTGCGGCGATTGATGAGCACCACGATCTTGTCCGAGGCGTAGCCGAGTCGCCCCAATACGCCGAGGCTGCGCTGGGTACTGCGGAGCGCCGATACGTCGAGCTGCGTGACCAGAATGATCCGATCGGCTGCGTCGAGGGCCGCGATCGTGGGCTCCGCGAAATGATGGTCCGTGTCCACCACCGTGAACGCGTATTCGCGACGCATCACGTCGAAGAGCCGGCTGGCCGTCGCCAGGTTCAAGGTATCGGCGGCATCGACTTCTTCGGCTGCGGCGAGGATGGAGACGCCCTCGGCATCCGGTACCATCACGGAGCGGATGAAGTCGCGGTCGATGCGATCGGTCTGTGTGGCGATGTTGCCCAGGTCGTACAGCGGATTGATGTTGAGCATCACGCGCATGCCGCCACCGGTGGTGGTCAAGTCGGCGAGGGCGACGCCCTGCTTGCCGTTCCGGTTGGCGAGTTCCCACGCCAGGGAGGC
>Ga0315902_10012239_pt1 | contig 11188 bp, 8 predicted proteins | sample LakEriMetagenome_9_FD_203523 | JGI IMG/M metagenome (GOLD analysis project Ga0315902, IMG submission 203523) | Freshwater fungal communities from buoy surface, Lake Erie, Ohio, United States - Buoy 12 MA117 | ecosystem: Environmental > Aquatic > Freshwater > Lake > Lake biofilm | place: USA...
GCAGCTGACTCGCGATAGAATCAGGCGGTGTGGTTTGTCGATGGCCGCAAGCCGCTGATTGCCTCCGTTCTGCCAAGCAATCATGCAATGAGTCCTCCAGCGGATCACAATCTGGCCCCGCCCGGCGCCGGGCTGCCCAGGCTCGAGTTGCTGGTCGCCCGCGCCTTGTTTGGCCTGCGTCGATGGACAGGGAGCCGCCGGTCTTTTGACGTGCGCTTTGCCCGCGAGCGTGAACTCGTTCGCGCAGTCCTTCGCACATGCGATGCCGAAGCAGGGGCACGCCGGGTGCTTATTCGTCGTATTGCAGGGCTCGAGGACAGCAGTCGTTATTGGTCGGTGTGGATGACGCTGGAGCACCTGCGAATCGTCCACGAATCGTTGGCACTCCTGATCAGAGAACTGGTGCGTGAAGTCACTCCGGCCGGTGCGGCCAGCACTGCGGCTGTCAAGCCAAGCGCCGACGTAGGGCCGGAGGTTCTGGCGGCGTTCGAGGCGTCATGTGATGCGCTCGCTTCGGCCGTAGCCGCATCGCCGAGCCTCAACACACACGCCCGGTACCCGCATCCATGGTTCGGACCCCTCAATGCCGCTGGCTGGCATGCTCTGGCAGGCATGCATATGGGCATTCACCGTGTACAAATCGAGCGTATTCTCATTGGACTTCGCAGCGAGGACAGTTGGAAAGCTGGAGACCGTTCGGGTCACTTATGATGGTCGCGCTGCGTCGATCAGCACGCTGAACCATGCAATGCAGCGGACTCGCGATAGAATCCGGCGGTGTGGTTCGCCCAAGATCGCGAGCCGCTGATTGCAACCGCTTAGATCCACGAACTGGGATTCACGGCATGGTGCCATTGCGGAACTGCCGTGACCGCGGCACTCGGTTGCCTCGGCTTGCTGCTCCTCAACACTGACAGTTGCGTTCCTGGTCTTTTTCGTTAGCAGGCATACAACCACTCATGCGCAACGACAAGCTGCCCCCTGTTCTTCTCCGCCTCGCTCTGTGGGCGGGCGTGGCCTATTTTTGCTGCATGGCCGTGGCCCATTTCTTTGGCCTCAAATATCCGCTCTTGTTCGTCTATTACGACGTTCCTTTCCACGCGTATCAGGACAAAATCATCTCCTTCGCAGTGGTCGCGTATGTCTGCCTCTTTGCGAACGCCGCCTTGCATCGAAGCGGGGTGCCTGCTGCGCTCGTAGCGCTGGGCGTCACCGTGCTCGGATTGAGCGCCGTGAATGCTTCCGACGCGCTCGGCTCGGTGCTGGACGGCAGGCCCACGCTCGCCTATTGGCTCCAGACGGGCCTCATTGCCGCCTATTTCGCGTTGCTGCTTGGGTTGTATGCAGCGGACTCGCGGTTCGGCACCACCGACAAACGGTGAGAAGAAAAGAAAGAGGCTCCGGTCGGAGTCGAACCGACGATGGCGGATTTGCAATCCGCTGCCTTAGCCACTTGGCTACGGAGCCGCTGTGAGACACTCTCGAAACGCTACGGCAAACTGGGCCGGATGGTCAAGGTCTTCCCGTAAGGCAAAACCTGCCGATCGTGCCGCACGTGGCGACTCTTCCGGCCACGCCTACCATCGGCCAAGCGATGGTCGCGGCTTCAGTCGCGGCGTTTTGCCCATGAATTTTGGCCGGTTTGGCCGCTTTCCGTATCGGCCGATAAAGTAATCGGTTTTCCTATCCTTCCGGCCCCACCAGGAGTGACCCGCGGATGACGACGCAGGGATCGTGCGACATCGGACTCATCGGCCTCGCCGTGATGGGCGAGAACCTCGCCCTCAACATCGCCAGCCGCGGCTACTCGATCGCCGTTTACAACCGCACGACCAGCGTCACCGACGCATTCACGGCGGGCCGCGGCCAGCAGCCGAACGTGGTCGGATGCCACACGCTTCCGGATCTGGTGGCCTCCCTCAAGGCCCCGCGCAAAGTCATGATGATGGTCAAGGCCGGCCCGGCCGTCGACGATCTCATCAAGACCCTCATCCCCCTGCTTTCCAAGGGCGACGTCATCATCGACGGTGGCAACACCCTCTATTCCGACACCGAGCGTCGAACGAAGGACGTCGAGGCGGCCGGCCTCCTCTACATCGGCACCGGGGTATCCGGCGGCGAGGAGGGGGCACTCAAGGGCCCGAGCCTGATGCCAGGCGGGTCCAAGGCCGCCTGGCCTCTCGTGCAGCCGATCTTCCAGGCGATCGCTGCCAAGGTCGGCCCGAAGGGCGACATTCCCTGCTGCGATTGGGTGGGGCCCCGCGGCGCCGGGCACTACGTGAAGATGGTTCACAATGGCATCGAGTACGGCGACATGCAGCTGATCTGCGAGGCCTACTGGCTGCTCAAGCACGGCGCCGGACTCTCCAACGACCAGCTCGCGAAGGTGTTCGCCGACTGGAACAAGGGCGACCTCGACAGCTACCTCATCGAGATCACGCGGGACATCTTCACCGTCAAGGATCCCGACACCGGCGACTTCATGGTGGACAAGATCCTCGACAAGGCCGGCGCCAAGGGCACCGGCAAGTGGATGAGCCAGCTCGCTCTCGACCTCGGCGTGCCGAGCACGCTGGTGACCGAGGCGGTGTATGCCCGGTGCCTGTCGGCACTCAAGGAGGCCCGCGTGCGGGCCAGCAAGGTGCTCTCGGGCCCCGATCTCGCGAGCCACGACCGGCCCGCGGAGTTCATCGAGCAGGTTCGACAGGCGCTCTATGCGTCGAAGATCGCCAGTTACGCCCAGGGCTACGTCCAACTCGCGGCCGCCGCGAAGGAGCACGACTGGCCGCTCGACTACGGGGCGATCGCCATGATGTGGCGGGGCGGCTGCATCATCCGCGCCCAGTTCCTCGAGCGAATCTACGAGGCCTACAAGGCTCAGCCGGATCTCGAAAACCTCATGCTGGCCCCCTACTTCGCCGATGCCCTGACCAAGGCCCAGAAGGCCTGGCGGCACGTCGTCGCCACCGCGGCCACGATCGGCGTGCCCGTGCCTGCATTCATGACGGCGCTCGCCTACTACGACGGCTATCGGCACGCGAACCTCCCCGCCAACCTGCTCCAGGCACAGCGAGACTACTTCGGAGCGCACACCTACGAACGCACCGATAAGCCCGGAACGTTCCACACCGAGTGGCTCGATCTCCGGCGGCCGGTGGGATGAAAGTGAGGCACGACGTGGCCAACTCCTATCTCGAAAATCTCTTCAGCATGCAGGGCCGCACGGCGGTGGTCGTGGGAGGCACGGGCGTGCTGGGGGGCTCGCTGGCTGAAGGGCTGGCAAAAGCGGGCGCTTTCGTGGTGGTGGCGGGTCGTGGTGCCGACCGGGGCACTGCGCGGGTCGAAGCGATCAAAGCGGCCGGCGGGGACGGCACGTTCATCAGCGTCGATGCCATCGATCGCGAGAGCGTGAAGGCCTTGCTCGAGGCGACGATCCACGCCCGCGGCCGCGCCGACATTCTCGTCAATTGTGCGGGCGTGAACTCTTCGGTGCCCTACTTCGACATTCCGGACGACGATTTCGCGAAAGTGCTCGACACCAACCTCAAGAGCACGCACCTGGGCTGCCAGATCTTCGGAGCCCACATGGCCTCGCTCGGCGGCGGCGCGATCCTGAACATTGGAAGCGTGTCGGCAGACAAGCCGCTGTCGAAGGTGTTCATCTACTCCGCCTCGAAGGCGGCGGTGGTCAACTACACGAAGAACGTAGCCAGGGAACTCGCCCCCAAGGGGGTCCGGGTCAACGTGCTGTGCCCCGGGTTTTTCCCGGCCGAGCAAAACCGCAAGATTCTCTCCCCGGAACGGACTGCCGCGATCATGGCCAAGACGCCGATGAATCGATTCGGCAACCCCGATGAACTGATGGGGGCCGCAATCCTGCTCTGCGCACCGGTCGCCGGCAGCTTCATCACGGGCGCGGAAGTCTACGTGGATGGTGGTTTCACCGGAATGAGCCTGTGAGATGTCGCACTCGTTCGTGATCTTCGGCGCGTCGGGGGATCTCACGAGCCGCAAGCTCGTGCCCGCGCTCTACAACCTCATGCGGTCGGGCTCGCTCCCGCCCGACACGCGAATCGTGGGCTTCTCCAGGACGCCCATGACCGACGACCAGTGGCGGGCCAGCCTCCGCGAGACGACGGCCAAGCACTGCGATTGCGGTCCGCTCGACGTCGCCACGTGGAACGCATTCGCCGGCTGCATCCACTACCAGCCGGGAGACATCGGCCGCCCCGAGGATTTCACGGCGCTCGAGAAACGGCTGGTGGAGCTGGAAGGGGGGGGCGAAGCCGCACGGGTGTACTACCTCGCCACCGCTCCGCAGTTCTACGAAACGGTCGTCTCTTCGCTCGGCGGGCACGGCATGGCGGCGGAGACGAGCGGGCCGCGACGCATCGTCGTCGAAAAGCCGTTCGGCACCGACCTCACGACCGCGCGGGCCCTCAACGACCACCTGCATACGGTCTTCCGCGAACGGCAGGTGTTTCGCATCGACCACTACCTCGGCAAGGAATCGGTGCAGAACATCCTCGCGCTGCGGTTCGCCAACACGATCTTCGAGCCGATCTGGAATCGCCGCTACATCGACCACGTGCAGATCACCGTGGCGGAGGAAGTCACGGTGGGCCGCCGCGCCGGCTACTACGACACGGCCGGCGTGCTCCGCGACATGTTCCAGAACCACCTGCTCCAACTGCTGATGGTGACGGCCATGGAGGCGCCGGTGCGGTTCGACGCCACGGCCGTGCGGAACGAGAAGGTGAAGGTGCTCGACGCGATCCATCCGCTGACGGCCGGCGACGTGGCGACGGCCGGCGTTCGCGGACAGTATCGCGGCTACCTCGGAGAGCCCGGGGTGCCCGCCGCGAGCCAGACCGCCACCTTCGGCGCGATCCGTCTCGAGGTGGACAACTGGCGCTGGCAGGGGGTGCCGTTCTACCTCCGCAGCGGCAAGGCGATGAGCTGCCGCACCACGCAGATCGTGATCGGCTTCCGCCAGCCGCCGCTCGAACTGTTCGCCGAGGGGCGACGGACGTTCCACCGCGAAGCCAACCGACTCGTGATCCAGATCCAGCCCGCCGAAGGCATCCAGCTGCACTTCCACACGAAGGTGCCCGGGGCCGGCATGAAGCTGCGGCTCACCGACCTCGAATTCAGCTATTCGCGGGAATTCGCCGGCCGGCTCCCCGAGGCCTACGAGCCCCTGCTGCTCGACGTGATGGAGGGGGATGCCAGCCTCTTCGCCCGGGCCGACGAGGTGGAGAAGTCGTGGGAGATCATCGATCCGTTCGTCCGGGCCTGGGGCTCCGCCGACATGCCGCCGATCGCCACCTACGAGCCCGGCGACTGGGGACCCATGGCGAGCGTCGAGTGGATGGCCGCCCAAGGACGAACCTGGTTCGACCAGTGCCCGGTGCTCACGTGACTCCGGCGACCGCCTCGCCTCGAGGCCTGTCGATCGGTGGTGTCCGGCTCGACGCCCCGGTCGTTCAGGCGGCGTTGGCCGGCTACAGCGACAGGGCCATGCGGACGATCGCCCGCCGTCATGGGGCGTCTTATTCCCTCGGCGAAGTGCTGCTCGACCAGTTCGTCGCGACCGTCGGCACCAACCGCCGGAATCTCGCACGCCTGGCGCTGGCGGACGAAGAGCATCCAGTGGGCGGCCAGCTCATGGGCTCGAACCCCGACGACTTCCCGCCGGCGGCACGGCGGCTCGTCGCCGAGGGCTACGACGTGATCGACATCAATTTCGGCTGCCCCGTGAAGAAGGTGCTCGGCCGCTGCCGCGGCGGCTTCCTGCTCTCGCAGCCACAGACGGCGCTGGAGATCGTCGAGAAGGTCCGGGCCGCCGTGCCGCCGCAGGTGCCGGTGACGCTCAAGATGCGCCGCGGCCTCGACGATTCGCCCCGAAGCGCCGACAACTTCTGGACGATCTTCGACGGCGCTTTCGCCCGAGGCGTGGCCGCGATCACGGTGCATGGCCGCACGGTGCAGCAGCGATACGTCGGCCCGAGCGACTGGGAGTTCCTCGCCGCGGTGAAACGGCACGCCGGCGACCGTACGGTGCTCGGCAGCGGCGACCTCTTCTCCGCGGAGGCCTGCGTCGCGATGCTCGAACGCACGGGCGTCGACGGGGTGAGCGTGGCCAGAGGGGCGATCGGCAACCCCTGGATCTTCGCCCACACGCGGGCCCTGCTCGCCGGCGGACCTCCTCCTGCCTGGCCGTCCATTCATGAACAGCGGGACACCCTTCGCGAGCACTGGCGCTTGGCCGTGGACCTTCACGGAGAGCAGCTTGCCGGCCGCACGATGCGGAAGTTCGCCATCAAATACGCCCGCGTGCACCCGGAATTCATGGCCGTGCGGGACGCCTTCATCGGCGTGAAGGTCAATGCCGATTGGCAGGCGGTGCTCGACCGCTTTTATTCCGCCGACGGCCCCGGCCGCGACCCCGGCGGCGACATCGACGAGACCTGAGCATCGCGCGAGGCCAGCGCGGCGAGGGCCTCGTCGGCCATGACCCCGCACTCGATCCACCGGCCCAGCGCCCACGCGGCGGCCTCGCGCACGACCGGTTCCGCGTCGCGCAGTGCCGCGACGAGCGCGGGAAACGCGGGCGGATGCGGGTGATTGCCGAGAGCGATCGCGGCCGACCGGGCAAGGCCGTGACGCTTGGCCCTCGCGAGCGGCGACTGCCTGAACCGCCTGCGGAAGCCGGCGTCGTCGAGCGAGAGCAGGTCGGCGAGGTCGAGCGTGGCGTTTCCCTCCCGCGGCTGAAACGTGGGCTCCGGCGATCCGGGGGCGTGTCGGTTCCACGGACACACCTCCTGGCAGATATCGCAGCCGAAGATCCACTGCCCCATGCCGCCGCGAAGTTCCGCGGGCACCTCGCCGCGATGCTCGATCGTGAGGGCGCTGATGCATCGGTTGGCATCGAGCACCCTGGGCTCGGGAAAAGCGCCGGTCGGACAGGCATCGAGGCAGGCGGTGCAGGTTCCGCAGTGATCGACGGCCAGCGGCACGTCGGCGGGCAGGTCGATGTCCGTGAGGATCGCGGTCAGAAAAAAGTAACTGCCGGCCTGCGGCGAGATGAGCATCGTGTTCTTGCCCACCCAGCCGAGCCCTGCGAGCCAGGCGAAGTCGCGCTCGGCCAGCGGAGCCGAATCGACGACGCCCCGCGTACGCGCCCCTGGCAACCGTTGCTCGAGCCACGTTCCAAGGTCGTTCGCCCGTGCCCGCAGCAGGTCGTGGTAGTCGTCGCCCCAGGCGTACCGGGCGACGCGGCCGCGGCCCGATCCGGCAAATGAGGTTTCGCCATCCCCTGCCGGTGCGCGGACGGCATGGTCGGTGGCGAGCATGATGACACTCCGCGCCCCGGGGAGGAGGCTCGTGGGATCCGCCCGCAACGGATCATGGCGGGAAAGCCATTCCCGCATCGGACCCGCCAACCCCTCGGTGAGCCACCGCTGAAAGGCCTCGTGGTGCGGCGGCCGCCCGACGGCCGCGATGCCGATGCGGGCGAAGCCCAGCCGCCCTGCCTCGCGGCGGAGTTCCTCCGCGAGCTGCACGCCGGCGTGCCGATCGTCACTCGAGGATGCGGGAGAATCGACCACGACGACCACCGAACGAGGAAGGCAGGGAATCTGGGCAAGCAGGCGATGTATCGACTTCCCGCGCGGCCGGGGGAGGAATTGATCTGGACCCAGCCGTCGCGGTCGCTATCGTCCGCCCCCATTGTCCCCGACGGCGGAGTCTTTCCAAACCGTCTCCAAGCGGAGTGAATGCCGTGCCCCCCGACCACCAGCTCGCATCGGCCAACGAACACCGCTCGTATCTCTGCCTGGCAACCGCCGCGATCGCGGCCATCGCCCTGCTCTGCCTCGCGGGCTGCCAGACGCCCAACGCCGGCACGGTGCCGCCCCCAGCCACCGGCATGATCGGACAGCCGGCACAGTACGGCAGCTGGGCCACGATGCCGCAAGGAGCGGCGTACCCAGCCGCATCGAGCGCCCCGCCGATGCCGGGCCCGGCAACGCAGTGGCAGTCGACCATGCCGGCGGCCCCGGCGGTCCCTGCCGCCCCCCCAGCCAACACCTGGTCGTGGTCGCAGCCGGCCGCTCCGACCTACGCGACTCAACCGGCGGCTCCGGCACCCAATCTGAACGCGCAGGCGCAGCAATATGCCAATCAAGTTCAGGCCATGCCGCAGCAGTACGCCAACCAGATGCAGCAGTCGCTGGCGAACCAGCAGCAACAGCTGACCAACCAGGCTCAGGCCACGGCGAACCAGTATCAGCAGAGCCTCAACAACCAGTGGCAGCAGATGAACAACCAGCTGCAGAACCAGACCCAGCAGGCGTTCAACGGGGCCCAGCAACAGACCCAGCAGTACCTGAATCAGGGGCAGCAGGCCATCACCAACGCCCAGCAGCAGGTCACGGCCCAGATGCCGCAGCAGCCGGCGCCGAGCACGACGTGGAACCCATTCGCCACGAGCGCCTCGTCGATGCCCCCGGCCCGCGCCACGCCGCTGACGACGGTGCCGCGGTACTAGGTTAAGCGCCCGCGGGGCCATCCATGGCCCCCGCGGGCTTCCGCATGCGGGGCGAGCCAAGGTCGCCCGCGCATGCGGCGGCGGCCATCCCGGCCGCCGTCGCCTGAGCCGAAGCAAGCCCCCTTGCAATACAAGTCCCATCCAATACAAGCCCCCATGCGCAAGCAGGGGGATAATGCGGCGTCCATCCCGAAGCCACCCCAATCATCCCCCGGCTCGCGCCTGGGGGCTTCTATAAAAACACGTGCCCCCGATCCGCACCCCCATCCAATACAAGCCCCCATGCGCAAGCAGGGGGATAATGCGGCGTCCATCCCGAAGCCACCCCAATCATCCCCCGGCTCGCGCCTGGGGGCTTCTATAAAAAGACGTGCCCCGGATGTGCGTGCGGTGGCTCGTCTGAAAGAGCCGGCCCCGGCGGGCTGTTATCATGCGTTGCAAGGCTTCCGCAACGTCCTGACGCACGATCCCACATGCTCGACTGGCTGAAAGGCATCGCACCAGGCAGGCGACCGGCCATCACGGCGGCGACGCGGCGGCAGGTGCAACGCATCGAGGAACTCGCCCCCGCGATGGAGGCCCTCGACGACGTCGCCCTGAAGCGGCTCGGACGCTCGCTCTCCTATCGCGCCAAGGCGGGCGAGCCCGTCGACTCGCTGCTCGTCGACTGCTTCGCGGCGACCCGCGAGGCCGGCCGCCGCCGGCTCGGCATGCGGCACTACGACGTGCAGCTCCTCGCCGGAACCGCGCTCGTGCACGGCGCCATCCTCGAGATGCAGACGGGCGAGGGCAAGACGCTCGTCGCCACGCTCCCGCTCGCGCTCTACGCCCTCGCCGGCAAGGGCGCCCACCTCGCCACGGTCAACGATTATCTGGCCCGGCGCGACGCGGAATGGATGCGGCCGATCTACGAGGCGCTCGGGCTTTCCGTCGGGGTCGTCGAATCGCAGATGGATTTCGACGCGCGGCGGAAGGCCTACGCCTGCGACGTGACCTACGGCACAGCGAAGGAATTCGGCTTCGACTTTCTCAAGGATCGGCTGATGAATCGCGAGATCGCCGAGGGCCGCGGCGACCTCGGCGGGATGCTGACCGGTGCCACGGCCGGCTCGGCTGCCAAACTCCTTCAGCGACCGTATTGGTTCGCCTTGGTCGACGAAGCCGACAACGTGCTGATCGACGAGGCCCGGACCCCGCTCATCATCGCCTCGCCCCCGGGCGAAGCCCAGGCGGTGCAACAGGCTCTCTTCCGGTTCGCAGCCCACGCCGCCCAGCTTCTGGAAATCGACGAAGACTTCGAGCAGGACGTGCAGAAGCAGACCTGTGAACTGCTCGGCCGCGGCCGGAGTCGCGTGCGGGCCCTCGACCGCCCGCCGGCCCTCGATGCCACGAGCCTCCTCGAACTCTACGATGCCGTGGAACGGGCGCTGCGGGCGCGGCAGTTCTTCAACCGCGACCGGCAGTATGTCGTCCGCGACGGCAAGATCGTGATCATCGACGAGTTCACGGGCCGGGCCGCCGAGGGCCGCACCTGGCGTGACGGCCTGCACCAGGCCGTCGAGGCCAAGGAGGACATCGAGGTGACGGTGCCCTCGGGGCACGCGGCCCGAATCACGATCCAAGATCTCTTCGCCCGCTGGCCGCATCTGGCGGGCATGACGGGCACGATCGCCACGAGCGCCGGCGAGATCTCCCGCACCTACGACGTGGCCGTCGGTGCCGTGCCGACGAACAAGCCGGCGATCCGCAAGCGGCTGCCGACGGTCGTGTGCGGCGATTACCAGGAGAAGCTGCACCGCATCGTCGCCGAGGTGCAGGAGATGCACGCGATCGGGCGTCCCGTCCTCATCGGCACCCGGTCGATCGACAAGTCGGAGGATTTGTCGCGACTGCTCGAGGCCGCCGGCCTGCGGCACACGGTGCTCAATGCCCGACACATCGAAAAGGAGGCCGAGATCGTCGCGCAGGCCGGGCAGCTCGGGCAGATCACCGTATCGACGAACATGGCCGGTCGCGGCACCGACATCAAGCTCGGACCCGGTGTCGAGGAACTCGGCGGGCTGCACGTGATCTGCACGGAGCTCCACGACTCCGCCCGCATCGACCGGCAGCTGGTGGGACGCTGCGGCCGACAGGGCGACCCCGGCACGTGGCGACTCTACGTGGCCTGCGACGACGAGATTCTGATCGCCGGCTTCGGCCCCAAGCGAGCGGCCCGCATCGCGGCCGGACTTCGGCGGCGGCTCGGCGGCAATCCCGAGCGGCTGTTCGCGACGTTCAAGCGGGCCCAACAACGCGTCGAAGCGCGGCATCGCCGCCAGCGGCGGATTCTCGAGTACGTCGAGCGTCAGCGGGCCGAGGCCCACGTGCAGATGAGCCAGGATCCGTACCTCGACGCGGCGAGCTAAATGGAGCGCCCGCGGGGCCATCCATGGCCCCCGCGGGCTTCCGCATGCGGGGCGAGCCAAGGTCGCCCGCGCATGCGGCGGCGGCCATCCCGGCCGCCGTCGCCTGAGCCGAAGCAGGCCCCATGCAATAAAAGCCCCCATGCGCAAGCAGGGGGATAATGCGGCACCCACACCGGAAGCGGCCCGGACCATCCCCCGGCTCGCGCCTGGGGGCTTGTATGAAAAAACA
>Ga0315902_10012240_pt1 | contig 11188 bp, 10 predicted proteins | sample LakEriMetagenome_9_FD_203523 | JGI IMG/M metagenome (GOLD analysis project Ga0315902, IMG submission 203523) | Freshwater fungal communities from buoy surface, Lake Erie, Ohio, United States - Buoy 12 MA117 | ecosystem: Environmental > Aquatic > Freshwater > Lake > Lake biofilm | place: USA...
GTGCAGGAAATTGTCCGCGCCAACGGAGGCTACGTGTCCCCGTATCCATGGGGCGAGGGAGTGGCGGATGCCATCCGCCATTTCTCGACGGTCAGTTGATCAAACCCCAGCGTCCGAGAAACGGCCAATAAACAACGAGCCCGCGTCCCACCACGTTTCCCTCGGGCACCGGCCCGAAGTAGCGGCTGTCGCTGCTGTGGTAGCTGTTGTCGCCCAAAGCGAAGTACGACGCGCGCGGCACGGTGTATTCGGCTTCCGGTGATCCGAGGATGGGGAAAGCTCCGCCCCCCGCGCTGCTGTTCGAGTAGCCGGCGTATCCGTCCCGGCAGGACATGACGCGCTGAAAGACAGGCGACTGCGGCACCTCGCCGTTGACGTAGAGATTCGGCGGATCGATGCGCAAGGTCTGACCACCCTGCGCGGCCAGGCGCTTGATGTAATACTGCGATCCCATGCCGGGCGCTATACCGGCTTCGATGCGGCGGATGCCGGTCGTGCGGAAAACGAATACGTCGCCGGGTTCGGGGCGGACGAAATTATACGAGACTTTGTCGACGAAAAGCTGGTCCCCGCTGTCGGCATGACCGCGCACGATCGGTTGGCCGGCGAGGAGTGGGCGCCCGGGGTAAATCTTGAAATCTGTCCTCACCACATTGAGCGGCGCCGGAACATTGTAGGTGCGCGTGCGCGTGATGACTTCCGTCGAGGTGAAAAAGTGGAAACGTGTCACCTCGCGCAAACCGATGACCGAATCATCCGCGTCCGCCGTGACATCGATCCAGGTGCGACCGCGCAGGACAAAGTCCGCGATGCGCACCGGCCAGGAAGGCAGCGGTTCAACCGTCGGGGTCCCCGTCACGCCATAAAGCGTCGGCTGCATGGAGCCCGTCGGGATTTTGAAGGGCTGCAGGAAATAGGCGCGCACCCCGAGGGCGATGACCAAAGCAACGAGAATGACCTCGGTGTTTTCCCGCAGTCCGGCCAAGGGCGGTCGCGGCGCTGCTTGGTCGAAGAGACCGTGCAGTTTCTCCGTGGCCGCCGTGATGTCCTCGCGCGAGTTTTTGCGCATCGCGACTTCCAAGCGTGTGATGGCTTCGCGCAGTCCGATGATCTGTTTGTCCGGCAAGATGTCGCGGCGGTAGCGAAGGAGCTTCCGTGCCGCGCGCAGAACGAGCTTGGCCTCTTTGCGATAGCTGGGGGTCAGGAAGAGCATGGGTAAAAGCGCGCCAGTTTCGCCGCTGCCGGGCAAAAGGCAATGCGGCGCTGCTCAGGCCATTTCCTCGCTGTCATCCAATCGCGCTTCGTCGATCTGGGCGGCTGCGGTGGCGATGCTGGACAGGGCGTGGTCGATCGAGTCGAGGGCCGAGGTGACCGGTGAATGATGGGAGCGCGGAAGGTCGGCCAGCGCGATTTGCGCGCCCTGCAGGGCGAGGCGGGCTTGTTGCAGGGATTTGTCGGCCGCGCGGAAGCGTTTGGCCCGCGGGTCGAGGGAGTTCACTGCGCTTTCGGTTTCTCGTCGTGCTGGCAATTGCAGCTGGGCGAGCACTTTTCTTTGCAGCCGCAGTCCTTGCACTGCGCCTGCGCTGAAAAGGCGGCCAGAGCCAGGATGCCCAAGAAGGTCAAGACGGCTTTCATGAAGCTTAAACGTATTCCTGTCGGTGGCGGCTGACAAATCTCCTTTTGCCCGGATTATAGCTTGAGCGGGCGGCCGGATTTGCCGCGCAGCACCATGAGGATCTCAGCCACGATGCTCACGGCAATCTCCGCAGGCGAGTCGGAGCCGATATCGAGACCGACCGGAGCGTAAACCCCGGACAATTGCTCGGCGCTGAAACCGTCCGATTTGAGTCGATCGTAGACCTGCAGCACTTTGCGGCGGCTACCGATCATGCCCAGGTAACCCGTGCCACCTTGCCTCAGCGCGGCGGCTAAAGCCTCGCGGTCGATGTCATAGTGCCGGCTGACGATGACGATCGCGTCATTTTTGTCCCAAGTGCTTTTGCCGATATAATCGGGTGCTGGATCGGTGAGGCGTCGGTGCGCGGACTCGCACTTGTCGAGGACGTCTTCGCGGTCCTCGAGCGCAGTGACAAAAAATCCGCACTCGGCGGCGAGTTTGGCGATGGCGCGGGCGCAGTGTCCTCCGCCGACGATGAGAAGCCGGTGGGTTGGAACTTGCGGTTCGATCAAAACGGTAACCTCACCGCCGCAGATCGCCCCGAAAGAATCAGGTTGGTCTTCGCGTAGGGGCCAAGTTTTCAGCAGTGGTTCTTTCCTGGCCAAGCATTCGAGTGCCTCGGTAATGACCAGCGACTCGAATTTTCCTCCGCCGACCGTTCCGGAGATGAATCCGTCTTCATAAACGATCATTTTTGCGCCTGGGTGGCGCGGGACAGAGCCCTTGGTGGCGGCGACCGTCGCGACTGCGCAAGGGCGGCCTGTCCTCTTTGCGTCGAGCAACTCCTCGAGCACGTCGCTCATGCGGCGGACAATATCAGTTAACGCGGCTGAAGGCCTCGTCGAGGACCTCCAGCAAGAAATCGGCGTCGGCCTGCGTAATGCACATCGGGGGGGCGAAGCGAATGGTTTGGCCGCGCAACCCACCCTTGCCGAGAAGGAGTCCGAAGTCGCGGGCGGTTTCCAAGACCTGCGCGCATTCCGCGGTGGCCGGTTCCTTCGTTTTGCGGTCTTTGACCAACTCGATGCCGAGCATGAGGCCTTTGCCGCGCACATCACCGATGATCTTGTGCTTTTCCTTGAGCTTGTTCAGCCCGGCCAGGATGTATTCGCCCATCTTGCGGGAATTCTCCTGGAGGTTCTCTTTCTCGATAACCTCAATCACGGCCTTGCCCATGGCACTGACCACGGGATTGCCGCCGAAGGTGTTGAAGTGGACTTTGCCGACTAGGGATTGCGCGATCTCGTGCGTGGTGACCACGGCGGCGAGAGGACAGCCGTTGCCGATACCCTTGGCCATGGTGACGATGTCGGGGATGACGTCCTGCGTCTCGAAGCCCCAGAAATGCGTGCCGGTGCGACCGAAGCCGGTTTGGACCTCGTCCGCAATGCAGACGCCGCCCGCAGCGCGGACGTGTTCGTAGACATTTTTCAAATAATTCGGCGGGAATTCGACGAATCCGCCAACGCCTTGGATTGACTCGGCGATGAAGCCGGCGATGCGGCCCGAAGTGGAGAAGTCGATCAGCTCTTTGACGTCATTGGCGTATTTCACGCCGGCATCCGGATCATCGTAGCCCCAGATGCCGCGGTAGGGGTAGGGAGCGAGCGCGTGGTGCACGCCGAAAGCCTGTGGGATGTTGTATTTCCACGTTCCGTGCGCGGTGACGCCCATGGTGGCGTGGTTGCCGCCGTGGTAGGCGTTGCGCAGGGCGATGATGTCGAAGTTCCCAGTGTAGGCCCGCGCCATGAGGATGGCGAGGTCGTTGGCTTCGGAGCCAGAATTGACGAAGTAGCAGGCCTTCAGCTTGCCCGGCATTTTTGAAGCAAGCTTCTCGGCGTATTCCGAAACGTTCGGATGCAAATAGATCGTCGTGGAGTGCTGGTAGAGTTCGCTCTGTTTGTTTCCGGCCGAAATGACATGCGGGTGGCAGTGACCAACGCTGATCGTGACGATGCCGCCGAGTCCGTCGAGGTAGCGTTTTCCTTTCTCGTCCCACACGTATTGCCTGTGGCCTTCCACGACCATTAGGGGCTTCTTGTAGTAGAGGAAGATGCCGGGGTTCATGAACTGCTTGCGCAGTTCGAGAACTTTGTCGGGAGAAGGCCCGGTGTAAGGCCGAGGCTCGTGATCGCAGGGGGGGAGGACGGGTTCTTTCATTTGTTGGGAAACAGCGGTCTGACAACACTATACAGCGCAAAGCCCAAAGCAAACCCGACAAACCATGCATAATGATAGCCCGCCACCAGCCACGCGGGAAATGCATCGGCCGGGAGGACCTTGATCGTGACGAGAAATCCCGGGAGGTTGGGTAACACTGAGGCGATGAGAGCACCGAAGCCGACGAGGCTGAACCCACCCGTGTAGCGGTAGACGCCGTTGCGCTTGTACAGTTGCGCCGCATCGAGTTTCTTGCGCCGCCAGACGAAGTAGTCGGCGATCATGATTCCGGCGATCGGTCCGAGCAGAGCGCTGTATCCGATCAGCCATGTGAAGATGTAGCCGCTCGGGTCTTGGTAGAGTTTCCAAGGCATCATGAGGATGCCTGTGAACGCGGTGATCAATCCGCCGGTGCGGAAACTGATGCGTTGGGGGGCCAAGTTGGAGAAGTCATTGGCCGGCGAAACGACGTTCGCCGCGATGTTGGTCGAGAGCGTTGCGATGGCGAGAGTGACCAGGGCCAGAGCTGAAACCCACGGATTACCGAACTTTGCGATGACCTGCACCGGATCCCATATGGCCGACCCGAAAATGACGATGGTCGCGCTGGTCACGACAATGCCGATGAAGGCGTAAAAGGTCATGGTCGCCGGGAGTCCGAGCGCTTGGCCGACCACCTGGTCACGCTGCGAGCGGGCATAGCGTGAAAAGTCGGGAATATTGAGCGATAGCGTCGCCCAGTAGCCGACCATTGCGGTCAGCCCCGCGCCGAAGACCGGCCAGAAAGCCGCAGGGGTGTCCAATTTGGCCGGTTGGGTGAAGATCGGACCAAAGCCATCTGCGGCCTTGTAAGCCCACCAGACAAGGGCCACGCCTACAATCAACAGAAACGGTGCGCTCAATGTTTCCATCCATTTGATCGACTCCATGCCGCGCACAATGAAGTAGACGTTGATCGCCCAGAAAATCATGAAGCAAAGAAACTCTCCGGCCGAAATGCCGAGGACGGGCAGGCTTTGCTTGGTTGCAGGATCGAACCCGAAAATCACCGCCGCCGTGGCGTAGATCGCCGCACCCCCGACCCATGTTTGGATGCCGAACCATCCGCAGGCGACGAGTCCGCGCATGAGCGCGGGGATGTTCGAACCGAACGTGCCGAACGACGCGCGCAGCAGGACGGGGAAGGGGATGCCGTAGGCCGTGCCCGGATGCGCATTGAGCATCATGGGAATGAGCACGATGATGTTGCCGAGGAACACGGTGAGCGTGGCCTGCCACCAATTCATGCCCTGGTCGATCAGGCTGCTGGCCAGCGTGTAGGTGGTGATACAGACCGCCATACCGACCCAGAGGGCGGCGATATTCCACGTGGTCCAAGTGCGCCGCTCCTGCGGCACCGGTGCGAGATCCTCGTTCCAGAGGCGCGCGTCGTGGGATTGCGCGTATTCGTTCATGCGGGGGATGGCGCTTTACTCAACGGACGATTTGTCGATTTCCACGGTCACGCCCGGTTTCGCGACGGGTTCCTCTTTGTGTGTGGTGCGCCATTGCTTGAATTTGTCGCTGAAGGCGGAAAGCAGGTAGATGCCGGCGACCAAAAGAACCGGCAAAGCCACGCTGACCAGGAGGAGTTGCAGCGGACACGGAAACCTCCTCTCGCAGTGCGGGCAGCGGAAGAGCGTGGCCCATTGCGAGTGGCAGTGTTTGCAGCGTGGCATACCTGCGGGGCAGCATCCCGAGATCGGACTTCCTTCTCAAGGTCAATCCGAGCCTGCTCCCGCAGCTAGAAGTGCGAGGGCTGACGCTTGAGGAAGCGTCCCCGTCCGACCTTGCCGACAAACTTGCCGTCGCGAACCGCAATCTCGCCACGGACCGTGACCACCGCCGGGCGCCCTTCGATTTCCCATCCCTCGAACGCATTGTAGTCGACGTTCTGGGTCTGGGTTTTGACCGAGAGTTTGCCGCGATAGTCTGGGTCGTAAATCACGAGGTCGGCGTCCGCGCCGGGTTGGATCACGCCTTTGCGCGGGTAGAGGTCGAAGATTTTCGCCGCGTTGGTGCTGGCCACGGCGACGAACTGCTGCAGGGTGAGGCGTCCCTTTTTCACGCCGTGCGTGTAAAGGAGACTGATCCGGTCCTCGATGGACGGAATGCCGTTTGGGATTTTGGTGAAGTCGTCGTTGCCCATCGGCTTCTGGTCTTTGAAGTCGAACGGTGCGTGGTCCGTGCCCACCGTGTTGACCAATCCGCTGGCCAATCCGTCCCAAAGGATTTGCTGGTTGGAAATGTCGCGCAGAGGCGGGGACATGACGAATTTGGCTCCTTCGAAGTTCGGTTTCTCGGCGTAGGTTTTGTCCAACACGAGATATTGGATGAGTGTCTCGACAAACACCGTCACCCCGCGTTCCCGTGCCTCGATGGCTTCACGCAGGGCTTCGACGCAACTCAAATGCACAATGTAGGTGTGCGTGCCGGTCAGGGCGGCAAAAGACATGAGATGGTGCACGCCCTCGGCTTCGACATAAGGCGGACGGCTGTCGTGGTGCGCCTCCGGTCCGGTGCGACCCGACGCGAGGAGTTCCTTTTGCAACTGCGCAACGAGGGTTTCGTTCTCGCAGTGCGCGGTGACAATAACACCCAGTTCCTTGGCCAACTTGAGTGTTTCCCAAAGCTCCGTGTCGTCGACGCCGAAAGCGCCTTTGTAGGCGAGGAAGACTTTGAAGCTGCCGACGCCTTGCTTGACGATCTCGCGCAGCTGTTTGGCCGAGTTCGCATCGAAGCGGGTCACTCCCATGTGGAATGTGTAATCGCAGCAAGCCTTGCCTTCCGCCTTGGCGAGCCAAGTTGCGAACCCGTCGGCCGGCGACATGTCGCGCGATGGACAAACCATTTCGAAAATCGTCGTTGTTCCCCCGACCAGAGCCGCTTTCGTTCCCGTCTCGTGGTCGTCCTTCGCGCAGGTGCCCATGAAGGGGAGGTAAATGTGGGTGTGCGGATCGATGAAGCCGGGGAAAACGTATTTGCCCGTCGCATCGATGACCTCCGCCCCGGCGGGCGGTGCAATGTCTTTGTCGATGCGCGTGATCGTCTCGCCCTCGCAAAGAATGTCCGCGGTGTAACGCGTATCCGCGTTGATGATGTCGGCGTTTTTGATGAGGAGAGCCATGAATTCTATTTGTCACTCCAGATCGATCCCTCGCCGTAACTGAACCAGCGGGTCGTGGTGACTTTTTGCTGGGTGTAAAAGGCGACGCTTTCGCGGCCTTGGATATGTAGATCGCCGAAGAAGGATTGGTGCCATCCGCTGAAGGGGAAGAAAGCCATGGGGGCAGGGACGCCGATGTTCACCCCGACCATGCCGGCTTGGATGCGATGACGGAATTCGCGGGCGGCTTTGCCGCTGCGGGTGAAGATGGCGGCTCCGTTGCCGTAGGGGGAGCGGTTGGCCAAGTCGATGGCCGCGTCGAGATCCTCCATGCGGACCACGTTGAGCACCGGGCCGAAGACCTCTTCTTTCATGGTGATCATGTCGGGGAGCACGTGATCGAGAACGGTAGGGCCGACGTAGAAGCCTTTGGGGGCGGATTCGACTTTGGTGTGGCGACCGTCGGTGAGGGGCTTGGCCCCTTGGTCAGCGGCTTGCGTGATCAGATTGCAGACGCGATCGGCATGCTCACGGGTGATAACCGCGCCCATCTGCGCTTGCGGGTCGCGGTCGGTCGGACCGACGCGGATTTTCGAGACGACATCGACCAAGGCGGGCAGCACGGTGTGCGCGGCATCGCCGATGGCGATGGCTGTGGAGCTGGCCATGCAACGTTCGCCGGCACAGCCGAAGGCGGATTCAACCAACCCTGTCGCCGAGTTATTGACGTCCGCATCGGGCATGATGAGAACAAAATTCTTTGCCCCGCCGGCGGCTTGGACACGTTTCCCGTGTGCCGTGCCGGTTTCGTAGATGTATTTGGCGATCGGCGTTGAACCGACGAAGGAGACGGCTTTGATTAGGGGGTGTTTCAAGATGGCGTCGACGGCATCGCGTCCGCCGTGAACGAGATTGAGCACTCCGGGGGGCAGTCCGGCTTTTTCCGCAAGCTGCGCGATGCGGATCGAGGTGAGCGGAACCTTTTCGCTCGGCTTGAGAACGAAAGTATTCCCGCAGGCGATGGCCATGGGCCACATCCAGAGCGGGACCATAGCCGGGAAGTTGAAAGGTGTGATGCCGGCGACCACGCCGAGCGGTTGGCGGATACTGTCGCAATCGATGCCGCGGGCGACATTCTCCAGCGACTCGCCCATGAGCAAAGAAGGCGCGCCGCAAGCGAACTCAATGTTTTCCAGTCCGCGCCGGACGTCTCCGCGCGCTTCGGCCAGAGTTTTGCCGTGTTCGCGCGTCACGCTCTGGGCCAATTCCTCGAAGTGGTCCTCGAGCATGACCTTCAGCTTCATCAAAATGCGCGCGCGTTCGACCGGCGGGGTTTCCATCCATTTCGGGAAGGCATCCGCGGCGGCGCGAACTGCTTGATCAACCACATCGGCTCCGCAGAGCGGAGACTCGGCGATAATCTCGCCGATGGAAGGATTGTGGACGGGTGTGGTCGCGACGCCGGACACGTTGGTCCACTCGCCGCCGATAAACAGCGGAACGGGAAGTAGCTTGCTCATAAAACTGTCAGGGATGCGCCGGGATGGGCTCCATCTCACCCCTAGCCATGCGTGTTTGGTAATCGTCCCAACTCATTTTATCACGGCCGGTTTCAATTTCCACCATGGTGATGCAGTCGTCGACCGGGCAGACCAGCGAGCAGAGGTTGCACCCGACGCAATCTTCCTCGCGCACTTTCGGCACCGGTTTGCCGGGCACGCGGCCGGGTCCGAGTGCGTAAGGCGCGCTGTCGACCAAATCGATGCATTGATGCGCCCCGTCCTCGCAGGCGATGTAGCACAGGTTGCAACCGATGCACTTGTCGTAATCGATGCGGGCAACCCGTTTGTAGTGCAGGTCGAGATATTTCCAGTCGGAGAGATGTTTTACCGCGGCGCCGGAGAATTCGGCCACGCTCTTGTAGCCTTTCGCGTCGAGGTAGTCGGAGAGCCCCTCGTTCATGTCCTCGACGATCCGGAAGCCGTAATGCATCACCGCGGTGCAAACCTGCAGGCTGAGCGAACCGAGTGCGATGAACTCCGCCGCATCGCGCCAGTTGCTGATCCCGCCGATGCCGGAAATGGGGAGCCCGACCTCGGGGTCGGCGGCGCAGCTTTGCACCATGTTGAGGGCGATCGGTTTGACCGCGGGGCCGCAATACCCACCGTGCGAACTCAGTCCACGCACGTAGGGCTCGGGGGTGAGGGTGTCGAGATTGACGTTGGTGATGCTGTTGATCGTGTTGATCAGCGAAATGGCGTCGGCCCCGGCACGTTTGGCCGCACGTGCCGCGTAGACGACATTGGTGATGTTGGGGGTGAGTTTAACGATGACCGGAATCTCCGCGGCCTCCATAACCCAGCCGACAATGGTTTCGGCCACGTCCGGGTTTTGTCCGACCGCGGATCCCATGCCGCGTTCGCACATGCCATGCGGGCAGCCGAAATTCAGCTCGATGCCGTCCGCGCCGCAGTCGGCCGAGCGTTTGACGAATTCATGCCAACGCTCACGCGTGTCGACCATGAGCGAGGCAATGACCGCATGATTCGGCCAGCGGTCTTTGACTTCTTTGATTTCGCGGAAATTCGTCTCGGGCGAACGGTCGCTGATCAGCTCAATGTTGTTGAAACCGATCATGCGCTGTCCGCCGAGATTCAGCGCGGAATAACGCGAGGCGACATTGACGATGGGATCACCAATTGTTTTCCAGACCACGCCGCCCCAGCCGGCTTCGAAGGCGCGATGAGATTGGTACGCGGTGTTGGACGGCGGACCGCTGGCGATCCAGAACGGGTTGGGGGATTTGATTCCTGCGAAGTTGATCGAAAGATCGGCCATGGGAGGAAGAGAAGGTTGAGTGGGAAACTTGAAACCTGAGTTATTTGGCCATCGCGGCGATAAGTTCGGGAACGCGGATGGGCTTGTTGAAGCCTGAGCCGGTGGCGCCGCCTTTGATCCCGTGGCGGGAGGGTTGGACGGGGCCGACCACTTTTTCATTGGTCAGGAAGGCGTTGATCCCGCGCGCGGCTTTTTTGCCTTCGGCCACGGCGTTGACCACCTCGCGTCCGCCATTGGCGCAATCGCCGCCGACGAAAATTTTCGGGACGCTCGTTTCCATCGTCTCCGCGTTGTGTTCGACGCGTCCTTTGACATCGAGTTTGAGCTTGGGAAACAGCTTGGTCAGGACACCGGTTTGTTTTTCCTGTCCGACCGCTTTGAGCACGAGATCGAATTCCTCGACCCATTCGGAGCTGGGGAGGATGTGCATCTTGCCGTCGCGGATTTCCGTCTTGGCCAAGCGGAGTGCTTTGACGTGTCCGTTCTCGGCAAGCACTTCGGTCGGGATGGTGTGGAAGTGGAACGTCGCGCCGTCGTTCTTGGCCAACTCGTATTCGAATTCGTAGGCCGGCATGTCTTCCTCGCCGCGGCGGTAGATGATGGAGGCCACTTCCGCGCCGAGGCGTTTCGATTGGGTGACCGCGTCGATCGCGGTGTTGCCGCAGCCGAGCACGGCGACACGGCGTCCGACCGGAACTTCATGCAGCGGACGGGTGTGGATCCACTCGATGAAATCGAGAGCATCGACGACCTCGGGAAGATCTTCGCCCGGAATACCGAGGCGGTTGGCCCCACCGAGACCCAGGCCGACAAAGATGGCGTCGAAATCTTTTTCCAGTTCCGCGGCGGGGACGTCTTTGCCGATCTCTACGCCGTAGCGGAATTTCACGCCGAGACGCTCGATCATCTTCACCTCGTCGAGGCTGATCTCCGGGGGCATCTTGTAATAGGCGATGCCGTAGGTATTGAGCCCGCCGCCGGCTTTCTTCTTGTCGAAGACGGTGACCTCGTAACCGAGTTGGGCCAGTTCGGCCGCGCAACCGAGTCCCGCTGGTCCGGCTCCGAGGACGGCGACCTTTTTGCCATTCTTCTGCTTCGGCGCGTGGAGCACGTCGATGTTGTGCTCGAAAACGTAATCGGTGGCATAACGCTGGAGGCGTCCGATCTTCACCGGGTCGCCTTCGAGATCGAGGACGACGCAGGCGCCTTCGCACAGAACCTCGGTGGGACAGACGCGCGCGCAACTCGCGCCGAGGACGTTGGCCGTGAGGATGGTGCGGGCCGAGGCGACGGGATTCTTGTTGGCAATCTTTTTGATGAAGGAAGGGATATCGATGCCCGTCGGGCAGGCCATGATGCAGGGGGCG
>Ga0315902_10012244_pt1 | contig 11186 bp, 8 predicted proteins | sample LakEriMetagenome_9_FD_203523 | JGI IMG/M metagenome (GOLD analysis project Ga0315902, IMG submission 203523) | Freshwater fungal communities from buoy surface, Lake Erie, Ohio, United States - Buoy 12 MA117 | ecosystem: Environmental > Aquatic > Freshwater > Lake > Lake biofilm | place: USA...
TTCTGCCTGAGCGCCGCGCCGGGGCGTGAATCCCGGCTGCGGGCGCATCTCGGGGAGCCAGACTGCCATGCCTGCCCATCGCCTCTTCCGCAACACCTGCCTGGTCCTGCTGGCGCTCTGCGCCTCAGCGGTTCGGGCTGAGGACAAGCCGGCCGAGAAGGTCACCTTCGTCGACCACATTGTCCCGATCTTCCGCGCCAAGTGCGGCAACTGTCACAGCGCCGGCGAGGCCAAGGGGGGGCTGGTACTGGAAAGCTACGGAGCCACGATGCAGGGGGGAGCATCGGGAGCGGTCGTGGAAGCCGGCGATGTCGATGCCAGTCGCCTGTATGACCTGGTATCGCACAAAGAGCAGCCGGCGATGCCCCCGAAGGAACCCAAGATGTCGGAGGAGTTGCTCACCACGATCCGCAAATGGATCGAAGGCGGGGCGCTCGAGAACAAGGACAGCGTGGTGAAGGCCAAAAAGAAGGCCTCCTTCGCCCTCTCAACGACGGCGGTTTCCACCGACAAACCCGAAGGCCCGCCTGCCATGCCGGAGAATCTGGCGACCGAGCCGTTGCTGGTCTCGAAGCGGGGCAATGCAGTCACTGCGTTGGCGGCGAGTCCCTGGGCACCACTCGCGGCCGTGGCCGGACATCAGCAGGTGCTGCTCTACGACCTGACCAACTTCACGCTGGCCGGGGCACTCCCCTTTCCCGAGGGGACGGTGCATGTGCTGCGGTTCAGTCGCAATGGATCTCTGCTGCTCGCGGCTGGTGGACGTGGTGGACAGTCGGGGCGCGTTGTGGTGTATGACGTGAAGACCGGAAATCGTGCCTTCGAAATCGGCAGTGAGACCGAAGTGGTTCTGGGGGCGGACATCTCACCGGATCACAGCCAGATTGCTCTAGGTGGACCCCGCAAGATGGTGCGGATCTACTCGACTGCAGACGGTGAATTGCAGTACGAAATGAAAAAACACACCGACTGGATCACGGCTGTGGAATTCAGCCCGGATGGCGTTCTTCTGGCGACGGGAGACCGGAGCAATGGGCTGGTGGTCTGGGAGGCCAACACCGGCCGTGAGTTTTACACGCTGAATGGTCACGGGGCCGCAGTGACCTCGGTGAACTGGCGGGTTGACTCCAATGTGCTTGCATCAAGCAGTGAAGACACGACGGTCCGGCTGTGGGAAATGACCAATGGCACCCAGGTGAAGTCGTGGGGAGCTCATGGCGCGGGTGCCGCTTCGGTGACGTTCCTTCGCGATGGTCGGTTGGTTTCCACTGGACGGGACCGCGTTTCGAAGATCTGGGATCAGAACGGGGCACAGCAACTCGCCTTCCCGGCTCTCGCTGACCTGGGGTTGCGGACGGCGTTCTCGGAACCGCTGGGGCTGGTTTTGGCCGGCGATTGGACCGGAATCGTCAAGGTGTTCGATGCCAAGGACTCCCGAGACCTGGGAACTCTGGTGACGAACCCGGCAGCGGTGGCGGCGCGGCTTGAAGTGGCCAAGAGCGAATTGGCGGCATCGGAAGCCCCGGCGAAGGCAACGGCAGACCAGTTGGCCGCCCTGCAGAAACAGGTTGCTGACAAGCAGGAAGCAGCCAAGGCGGCCCAGAAAGCGCATGCCGACGCGGAGGCCTCAGTGCCTGTCATTGCCGCCGACATCAAGAAGGTCGAAGCGGAAATCCCGGCCAAGGCCGAACTGGTCAAAACGGCCGAGGGAGCGCTGGCCACCCTGACGGCTGTGGTCACCAAGACCAAAGCGGACCTGGAGGCTGCGGAAAAGGGGAACGATCAGCCCGGGGCCGAAGCGGCCCGAAAATCTCTCGAGACCCACGAGAAGGATCTCGCCACGGCAAAGAAGGCGCTGGAGGCTTCCCAGGGCGAGAAGGCGGCCATCGACAAGCAGCTGGCCGACCTGCAGGCCAGGCACAAGGGAACGGTGGACGGCTTGCCCGGACTCAAGGCGGCGGCTGACAAGGCTGTGGCAGAGATGAATCCCACGCCCGAAATGCAGAAGGCGATTGATGCCGCGGCTCTGGCGGCCCGGCAGGCTGCGGAAACTCTGTCCCGCCGTCAGTCGGCGGTGGCTCGCTTGACGGCCGATCTGAACCGCGGTGCAACCGCTGCCGGAAAATAATCGGCCGGAGAGACCGCTGTCTCGGCTGGCGGCCCAACCGAACCGGCAGTCCGATACCGGCAGTCCTATTTGTCGCGCCACAGGACTTCGTCGGCAATCCCCAGTTCGGCCTGGCGGGATTGAATCTCCCGGCGAAAGCGGCTGGCGTCGACCGGGTAGCCTGCCGTGGGTTTCAGTCCGGGAAGCTCGGCTTGCCACCAGTCGTTGAACTGATGCATGGCAAGTTCCCGCAGGTACTTCGCCAGCAGGGAGGCAAGAGCGGTCGGAAGGTGTCGTTCTGCCTTCGTTTGAAACCGGAATTCATACGGGCCAGCCCGATACCGGCTGCTGGCGGCCGATTCTTCCAGGCAGGTGATAAACGCATCGTCGACCACGATGGGCAGAAATTCCTGGTAGCGGTTCCTGCCTCCATGTTTGTCGGCCAGGATCAGAATTTGCTCGTGCTCACATCCGAGCGACTTCAGGCAGCCTGCGAGAAGTTGGAGGGAAAGCTGGGTGAGAGAACGCCCCTTGCTCCCGGTCTCCCGGTTGAGCTGGTTGAACCGTTGGGGCGAAACGACATCTGCAGCCAACATGCGGAGCCGAATCTTTTGATCGCGGCAAACCTGTCGCCATGCGGAGAGAGCTGGCAATGGGGCGGTCGCCGCGTTTCGCGGGAGTGGGAGTCCGGAGGCATACCAGGGCTCCCGGACGGGATCGATCGGAGGGCCCCGATGCACGCTGCGGAGGAGTTCCTCCCAGTTGGCGGGGAGATGGACGGGGAGGGCGGAATCACCGGTCAGGGCGAGGGCATGCCATACCGGAAATTCCAGACTGGCGAGTCCCTTTCCAGACGCATAAACCTGCTTGGAATCACCGATGACGAGGGGCCCGGCAGGCTGCTCTCCCGGCCGGGTGACCAGGCCGGCGAAATCGCTGTACAGGTCGTATCCGGCTGGGGACTCAGGGACCTCCCAGATGGTGGTGGCGATCAACAGGGGGCCCAGGTTGGGACCATAACCCGCTTCGTCGAGACCAATCAGCAGCGGCATGGAAAAATGAGTGGGCAAAAGAGTGGGGTCGGACAGGAGGTAACGGCTGAAGATAGGGTTCGCTGAGCGAGAATGTCAGGCTCGGAGTCTGGCGGATGGGGGGCTTGACACCGCCAGAGTCAACCCCGAAGATGCCTGTACAACCGGGGCAGTTTCTGCTTTTGGATCAGACCATTTCTGGGCTTGGGAACACGATGTCGACGCGCAAGATTGAAGTGGAAGAAGTGAACGGTGTCACGGTCGCCCGGTTCACCGACAAGAAGATCCTTGACGAAAGCAACATCCAGATTATCGGCAATCAATTGTTCAGTTTGATTGACGATGACCACCGGAAGAAGGTGGTTTTGGACTTCGCGAATGTGGAATATCTCTCCAGTGCCGCCCTCGGGAAGTTGATCACCCTCGACAAGAAGGTGAAGGCGGACAAGGGGGAATTGCGATTGTGCACAATCCGCAAGGACATCCTCGAGGTGTTCAAGATCACCCGGTTGGACAAGTTGTTCAAGATTTTCGACACCCGCGACAAGGCCCTGGCTGGGTTTTAGTGTTCCGGCGGGAACCCTTTTCGAGCCCCAGGAAGACGTTGGCCGGGGATGTTCCTTCCCCGGATATTTCTGCCCCGGGAAGACCTTGGGGGTGGGCTCTGGAGAGAGTCACGGGGAAGCATTCGAAGCAGAGGTTGCCTCATTTGTCCAACCCCTTCGATTTCCGACGCAGTTCGATGCTGGACACCGATCGCGATTCGGGGGCTGTTGTGAGTGGTGTTGCCAGTCGTTGCATGTTCTGTTCCTGATTCGGGCTTCATCCCGTGACCGCAGGCCAGCCAATTGAGACTGAGGTGACGATTCCCAGCGACACTGTCGCCGGGCAGTCGCTGCAGGAACAGATCATCCGGCAATTGGAAGAACGCGAATTTGGCGAGCACGATCTGTTTGGTGTCCGGTTGGCCCTGGAGGAGGCACTGGTCAATGCCATCAAGCATGGCAATCGTCTCGATCCCGCCAAGATTGTCCGGGTGCAATGGAAGATTGATGAAATCCGGGTCGTGATCGAAATCGAAGATGAGGGGGAAGGTTTCAACCCCATCGAAGTCCCTGACCCCACAGCCGATGAGAATCTTGAACGCCCGTGTGGCCGAGGGATTCACCTGATGCGCGCGTTCATGACCGCGATCGAATACAACGAACGCGGAAATCGGGTGATGCTGGTCAAGGACCGCACGGAACCGGAAGTGGAAGCGGCGACTGATTCAGCGGATCAACCTGACTGAAGCTGGGATTGACGCTTTTTTGTCAGTCCGATCCTGGCGTTCACAGGAATCTCTCTGCGCCCCGAACTTCCCGTGTCTGTGTTGTCTCTACTCCGATGCGCCGGGCGAGTAGTGAGAGAGTGGTGTGGGAAGTGGATCCGCTAGGCCTGCCTGGTGTCTGAACGCATCGGAGAGACCTACTCGGCGTCCTCGTCGACCGGTTCTGCAGAGCCCGTCGTGGACTGCGGTTCCGTGTGATCTTCATCGATGGGCTGTTGATTGCACGAGAGTCCCAGGACCTCGAGGCGTCGCAACAACCGCGTGCGCTGGATTCCCAGCATTGCGGCGGCCCGCGTCCGATTTTGTCGACAGCGGTTCAGGGCGAGCGCGACGACTTTCCGCTCGGCTTCCAGCAGGATCTGATCCAGGTCGAGTTGGGGGAGTTGCGCCATGGGTGGGGGAGTGGATGGAGCCGACTTCAACCAGGCCGGCAGATCTTCAATTCCAATCTGGGTTCCCGTCGCATGGGAATGGGCCGATCGCAGCAGATCCCAAAGTTCGTCGAGGTGTCTGGGCCAGGTCCAGCCGATCAGAAGCTGGATCGCGTCGTCGGTGAGACCAGAGACCTGATGACGTCGTTCGCCGTGCAATTCGAGGCGGTTCAGTTCTTCCAGGAAGTGCTGCGCCAGCAGGGGGATGTCTTCCCGACGCTCTCGCAGTGGCGGGAGTTCAATCACAAGGGGGGTCAGCGCAATTGCCAGGTCCTCCAGCAATCGTTCTTCCTGGACCAGCTGCTGCCACGGATGTTCGGTTGAGGCGAGGATCCGCAGTCGGGGGGCGGAATCGTCACCATCCGGGCTGGCAACGAGTTGGCACAGGCGTTTCTGGAGGTCGCGCGGCAGGTGATCGACGTCGGCCAGATAGAGGGTGCCCGGTGGAGCGGTTCCGCCGGAGGAGGAACTCCCCGGGTGCAGTTCCACCAGTCGATTGAGCACCCGTTCCAATTCCGTGGGTGTCAGTCGACGGCAATCGAGAGGAACATACCACCGCCCGGCTCCGGGACCACCGAAGTGAATCACGCGTGAGAGGTGCTCTCTCCCGGTTCCCGGTTCTCCCTGCAGCAGAACACTCGACTGGGTCGGAATCGCCAGTGCAATCTGTGCGGCGACCCGCTGCATTCCCCGGCTGACAGCGATGAGTGTCTGGGGACCAAACCTCCGTCGCTGCGACGCCCGCAAGGCAGCCAATTCGGCATGCAGCCGCAGCGACATGGGTGTCGCTGCCAGCTCCGCAGGGGGTTGGGGGGGACCGATCAGACCCAGCACCCCGGTGATCCCGGTTTCTCCATCCCTCAGCGGAAAGAAATGCAACGAACGGTTCAGGCGATTCCCGTCATGGGTCAGGATCTGGCCAGGAACAACCATTTCCTGACCCGCGAAGACCTCCGGGGGTGGACAGAGGCTTGCGGCCAGGGCCGTGCCGGTGGCGGTTTCCACGGGTTGGGTGTACTGGCAGACTTCTCCGACGACATCGGGTGGTGTCCACCCCGTCAGGGCTTGGCAACCGGCGTTGAACACCCGGATTCTGCGCTCGGTGTCGAGCACAAACAGTGGGGTCAGCGAGGTTCCCAGCCACGTGGCCAGATCCTGGGTTTTCCGCGATCGCCGAGGCATTCAGTTCACCTTTGGACCCGCCCCGAACCTCCCCCCTTCATGAGCGATTCAATTTCGGAACGGCTGGAATGGTTGAAGTCTCCCTTGATGCTGTGCTTGAGACAGCTCGCGGCAACCGCATACGCGATCGCCTGCGACGGTTCGTTCAGGCCCGGTGTATTGAGGGCGAAAATCAGACCGCCGGCAAACGAGTCTCCGGCACCCACCCGGTCGACAATGTTGTGGATCTCATACGGCTCGTACTGGCCCGCGGCATTGAGCGGAGCCGCATGCACCGAGTCGGTCGCCGCGTGGTAGAAAATTCCCCCCCAGTTGTTGTGGCTGGCCGAAATGCTCTCACGCAGGGTGATCGCCACTCGCTTGACGTTGCGGAACTGACGGACAATTTCCCGCGCCACATGCCCATATCCTTCGAGAGAAATCTCTCCCGCCTCGACATCACTGTGGGGGGCCTGGATTCCAAGACACATGTCGGCATCCTCCTCATTGGCAATGACGAGGTCCACAGATTGAATCAATTCGCGCATCGTCTGACGGGCCAGTTCCACCGGGGTCTTGCCGGCCTGCCAGCGCCACAACTTCTTGCGGAAGTTCAGATCGCACGAGACCGGGATTCCCCGTTGAGCCGCCTGTCGGACCGCTTCGAGGGCCGCCTTCGCCGCATTCTCACTGATGGCAGGAGTGATCCCCGTGATGTGGAACCAGGTGGCCCCTTCGAAGATCTTCTTCCAGTCGTACCCTTCCGGACCGGCCAGCGAGATGCAACTTGCATCCCGGTCGTAGGTGACAGTCCCGGCTCGCTGGTTCGCGCCCGTTTCGACAAAGTACACCCCAAAACGTCCCTTGGAGCTTCGCTGCACCAGCCGATGGTCCACACCCAGGCTCCGGATTTCAGAGACGAAGGCATCGGTGAGGGGATTGTCGGGCAGAACGGTTGCGTAGGCAGATTCACCCCCCTGCAGGGCCACAGAAACCGCCACATTGACCTCGCCGCCGCCAAAAGTCGCCTCCAGGCGACCTGGCAAGACCTGCGACAAACGCAGGAACTCCTCGGGGGCCAGCCGCAACATCACTTCGCCGAACGTCACAACGCGCATCGATCCAGTCTTTCTTCTCAAAAAGGGAACGGCAGCTTCACAGTCGGGAAGAGGAGTTCTGCCGGAGGTCCATGTCGCGATTCTGTCAATTGGCTCTCGGGGTCGCAATCCCCGGGGACTTTCTTTCGGCCACAGGCCCATTTATAACCGCAGAGAGGGACCTGCCCGTCCCCGTTGGAAACGATCTTCCTGCCGGGGCGAACCGTCGGGGATGGCGACCGATGAGGGCAGTACCGACCGACCTGTCATCTCTTCGACCGAGGATTCCCTGCATGCCCCGTCTGATCCCGTGCTGTGCGCTGAGCTGCCTGTTTTTGAGCATGGTGTCCGGGGTGGCAATGGCCGCCGACTGGAACCGGTTTCGTGGTCCCAATGGGACCGGTGCCGTGGAGGATTCCGCAGTGCCGGTGGTGTTCGGCGAGCAGGACAACCTGGTTTGGAAAGTGCCCGTGGCCGCGGGCAACTCGTCCCCCATCGTTTCGCGGGGCCGGATCTTTTTTCAGACCGCCAATGAAGATGGCAGCGAACGCAGGTTGCGGTGTCTGTCGCTGGCCGATGGAAAGGAAATGTGGGCGCGCCCAGTTTCGGCGAAGACTGCACACACCCACGCCAAGAGCAGCCTCGCCTCCTGCACGGGTGCCGCCGATGACCAGCGGATTGTGATGCCGTTCTGGGATGGGGCCGAGATTTCGGTCCATTCGTTTTCCCTGGACGGTGAACCACAGTGGTCCCGGAAACTCGGTCCGTTCACCAGCCAGCATGGGGCCGGGCATTCCCCCATCCTGGTGGATGGAAAGGTGATTCTGTCGAATGACCAGGATGGACTGGCCGAGGTGGTCGCCCTCGATGCTGAAACCGGGGCGGTCGTGTGGAAGACTCCGCGAACACCAACGCGGGCCAATTACGCCACTCCCCTGCTGATCGAACGGGTGGCAGGGATTCCGGAGGTGCTGATCGCCGGAACTCCGGGAGCTTCCACCTACGACATCCGCAGCGGTTCCGAGACCTGGAAATGGATCTGGAAGACCAACACCAAGCAGTTGCGTTCGGTCGGCTCTCCGATCGTGATCGACGGGCTGGTTGTCTTCAGCGGAGGAAATGGTCCGGGAGATCGCCAGGTTGCGGCGGTCAAGCTGAGCGGAACGGGTGATGTCACGGAAACGAACACCGCCTGGGAGACCCACAAGCTGTTTCCGTACGTTCCCTGCATGTTGACGCGTGGCGAGCACATCTTTTTTGTGAATGACGCCGGAGTGGCGGCCTGCTACGTCGGAAAAACCGGGGAACAGGTCTGGTCCAGACGACTTGGGGAAGGCACGTTTTATTCGTCCCCCGTCATGGCCTCCGGACGGATCTACGCCGCTGCGGAGAACGGGACAGTGTTCGTCTTTTCCGCCGGCCGTGACTTCGAACTGCTGGCAACGAATCAGTTGGATGATTCGGTGATTGCCAGCCCGGCCGTGGTTGATGGCAAACTGCTGATTCGTGGAAAGCAGTCCCTGTATTGCTTCGGAGCCCCTTGAACCAACGCCCCCTTGCGGCTGTTTGGGAGATGTGGGATTCCCATCCAAACATGGTGAAGTGATGCTGCAGCGCCGTTTGAGGGCGTGTCGATCGCTCGTGCCGGTTGTGGTCGGGGTGCAACTGCTCCTTGCGCATCCATTGAAGGCCGACGATCTGCTGGCGGGCCGAGAGTTGTTCGGCCGCCACTGTGTGGCCTGTCACGGTGCGATGGGGGAGGGGAGTGGGGAACAAAAGCGGGCCCTGGAGGGAGATCTCTCCGTGGGAGAATTGGCCGATCGAATCCAGCGGACCATGCCCGAAGATGACCCGGGATCACTGACTCGGGACGAGGCCCGCGCTGTGGCCGCCTATGTTCACGACGCCTTCTACTCTCCAGTCGCTCGCGAGCGTCTGCGGCCTCCCCGTATCGAGTTGTCTCGCATGACGTCCCGCCAATACCGGTATTCGGTGGCGGACCTCGTGGGAAGTTTTCGGGCCCCGCTCGGAGAGCGGGGAGAATCGGGACTCAGGGCCGAGTACTTCAAGGGACGTCGACTGGGGGATGAAAAGAGCCGGGTTCTGCAGCGGATTGATTCCCGGATCGCGTTTGAATTCGGTCGCGCTGCGCCGGTGACGGAGATCGAAGAGCCGCACGAATTTTCGATCCGTTGGGAAGGAACCCTCTGGGCCCCGGCAACCGGAGAGTATGAATTCTTGGTGAAGACCGAGCACGCAGCACGGCTGTGGCTGAATGGCGGGCGGCAACCGTTGATCGATGCCTGGGTGAAGTCGGGACATGACACCGAGTATCGAGGTACGGTCTTCCTGTTGGCTGGGCGACCGTACCCCCTGAAGATGGAGTACACCAAGGCGAAGCAGGGAGTCGACGACTCCAGCAAGCAGAAACAGAAGCCGGAGTCACAACCGTCGAGCATTACCCTGCTCTGGCACCCCCCTGGTCAGCGGGGGGTTGAGCCTGTTCCGGGACGGGTGTTGAGCACCGGTCGGCAGGCCGAGTCGTTTGCCTGTTCGGCTCCATTTCCGCCCGATGACCGCAGCTTCGGCTGGGAACGGGGCAATGCGGTTTCCAAGAGCTGGGAGCAGGCGACCACTGCGGCGGCACTGGAAACCGCAGACTACGTGGTGGCCCATCTTGATGAGCTTGCGGGGACCCGTGACGATGCCGGCGATCGACGCGACAAGGTTCAGGCGTTTTGCCACCGCTTTGCCGAAAGGGCGCTGCGGCGGCCACTGACCGAAATGCACCGCGAGACACTCGTGCAGCGTCCTTTTGGCAACGAGGCGGGGATTGAGGAGGCGGTCCGGCAGGTTGTGGTGCGGGTACTGAAGTTTCCCCAGTTCCTGTACCACGAATTCCGGCCTCGGGGGGACGATTGGGATGTGGCCGCCCGATTGGGACGGGCACTGTGGGATTCACTTCCCGACGAGCCTCTGCGGGAGGCGGCGGCGCGGGGCGAACTTTCCAGTGGGGAGCAGCAGGCGATCCATGCGGAACGCCTGCTGGCTGATCCCCGTGGAAGAAACAAGCTGCGGGAATTCGCCCTGGTCTGGTTGAAGGCGGATCTTCCCGTGGAGGTGGCAAAAGACGAAGCGTTGTTTCCCGGCTTTGATGAGTCCATCGTCCAGGACCTCAAGACCTCTCTCGAGTTGTTTTGGGATTCGGTGGTCTGGTCCGATTCCAGTGATTTCCGCACGCTGCTGACTTCAGAGGAAGTCTGGCTCAATCACCGGCTGGGGCCGTGGTATGGTGCGGAACTTCCCACTGGCAGCGAATTCCAGCCGGTGATTCGACCGGACGACCAGCGGGCGGGAGTGTTGACCCATCCCTATCTCCTGGCCCGACTGTCTCGCAGCAATGAGAGTTCTCCCATTCACCGGGGAGTCTTCCTGGCCCGTGGTCTCTTGGGGCGGTTGCTCAAGCCCCCTCCCGAGGCGGTCACTCCCTTGCCCGTGGAGGTGCGACCAGAGTTGTCCACTCGCGAGCGGGTCACGCTGCAGACCTCACCTGTCGCCTGTACCACCTGTCATGCATTGATCAATCCCCTTGGGTTCACCCTGGAGAGATATGATGCCATTGGCAGGTTTCGGACGATGGAGCGTGGTCAACCGGTGGATGCCACCGGTTCCTATGTCTCCCGTTCGGGAGAGGCAGTGACACTCAACGGCAGTCGTGAGTTGGGCCAATACCTCGTCTCAAGCCCGGAAGTGGCCCAGACGCTGGCCCAGCAATTGTTCCTGCATCTGGTGCAGCAGCCCCCGGGTGCATGGGGGCCGCAAACGCTGGAAAGCCTGACCGATGAGTTTCGGGAATCGGGATATCACCTTCGCCAGTTGGTGATTCGCATCGCACTCCGGACTGCCAGGCTGCCTGACACGGTAAGTCCCTGATACGGTGAGTCATGGTCGTTGAGGGTTGTCTGCACCGAGCAATCGGGCAGACAAGGAGTTGCGATGGCGGAAACTGTCCAAAATTCTTTTACTTGG
>Ga0315902_10012247_pt1 | contig 11184 bp, 11 predicted proteins | sample LakEriMetagenome_9_FD_203523 | JGI IMG/M metagenome (GOLD analysis project Ga0315902, IMG submission 203523) | Freshwater fungal communities from buoy surface, Lake Erie, Ohio, United States - Buoy 12 MA117 | ecosystem: Environmental > Aquatic > Freshwater > Lake > Lake biofilm | place: USA...
CCGGAGGTGCGGCAACTGCTCACCGAGTTGGCGGTGGAAGTGGTGACGCTCTACGACGTGGACGGGGTGCAAATGGATGATCACTTCAGCCTGCCGAGCGACTTTGGCTACGACGCCTACACGCGCGCGCTGTATCAGCGGGAAACCGGGCGCGCGGTCCCGGCCAACCCGCGGGATCCGGCCTGGGTGCGTTGGCGGGCCGACAAGCTCACGGCCTTTTTGCGGAGTCTGCGGGCCACCTTGAAAGCCCGCAAGCCAGGCCTGATCCTCTCCCTCTCCCCCAACTACGCCGACTTCGCCTACAAGTTGCAGCTGCAGGATTGGCGAAGCTGGGTGCGCTCGGGCCTGGTGGATGAGGTGGTGGTGCAGCTCTACCGACCGGATCTGGAGAGCTTCACCGCCGAGCTGGGCCGGCCGGAGTTTTTGGAGAAACGGGTGCCGATGGCGGTGGCCCTGATGGCGGGCCAGCGAAACCGCCCCACCCCGATCCCCCTGCTCAGAGGAAAGGTGGAGGCGGCCCGGCGGCGAGGCTTGGGCGTGGCGTTGTTCCACTACGCGCCACTGTGGGAGGCGACGGCGGATCCGGCGGGGCGGCTGCGGGAGTTGGAGGCGCTGCTGGGGCCCTCGCCCGGAGACTGATCCGCGGGCTTCCGGCCCACCAATCTGGTGTCCATTCCCCCCCCTCTGATGACTCCAAGAGACTGGCTCTGGCTCCTTCACCCCGCCCTGGCGGTGGCGGCGATCTACCCCCTGATCGGCATCGTGGCCCGACTGGGCGCGCAAACCCGCCAGCGGCGGGAGGGGTGGGCCAAACGACCGCCCACCACCGGCCGCGACCACAGCGATTTGGGCCGCTGGCTGGCCCTTGGGGTGGTGGCGATCGTGCTGGTGGCGCTCACGGTCGTGATCGCCACGGCGGCCCCGCCAGCTGAGTTTCGCGGCGGGGCGGGAAGAGCGGTTCAGTTGCTGCTGGTGTTGGCGGGCACGATGGCGAGCCTGGGGGCCCTGTGGTGGGCGAGCGCGAAGGGGGCGCGGCTGGCCTTCGCGGTGATCACCTGGCTAGGGGTGCTCACCCTTGGGGCCCAGCCGGAGGTGTTTCGCCGGGGCGACCACCCGTTGAGTGCTGAATTTTGGAGCTCCCATTACTGGAGCGGGGTGGCGGTGGTGGGGTTGATGCTGTTCTCCCTGGGGGCGAAAGCGGAGATTCTTCGGGAGCCCCGCTGGCGGCGGGTCCACGTGGGGGCGAGCGTGCTGGCGGGGGTGCTGTTTGTGGGGCTGGCGATCAGCGGCGCCCGCGACCTGTTGGAACTGCCCCTTCACTGGCAGAAGCCCGCCCTGGCGGCCTGCGACTGGACCGCCAAAGTGTGCGCGGCGCCGGCCCCGAAGGGCCACGATGGGAGTTAGAGCCGCTCGATGCCGAGTTCTGGAAGCGCCGCCTCTTCCACCCACACCGAAACGGAGCCCGCGGGGCAGCGCCATTCGGCCCAGCCATCGCCGTTGGTGGTGATGGTGTCGCGGATGTGGCCGGTGAGATCGCGGAAGGCGGTGTGCCGTTTGCCCACCTCCATCCACTTGGAGCCCGCGTCGCCATCGCTCATGAGCACAGCCATGGCCCGGGGATGACCCGGCGTGCCGAGGCGGGTCCAGCCGATGGTGTTGAAGTGGTCGATGTAGTCGTACTGGGGGCCATAGCAACAGTGGGTGCGGGCCAGCAGGAAACGGTCGATGAGGAAGCGATGGCTGGGCAACCAGATGTCGTATTCAGGACCCTCGCCGCCCTTCTTCTCCTTGTAGTGGGCGCCGTAGTAATCGGCGTGGAAGATGCAGGGGTAGCCCTGGTCGCGCAGGAGGATGAAGGCGTAGGCCAGGGGCTTGAACCAGGCCTCCACCACCGATTCCAGCGATTGCAGGGGCTGGGTGTCATGGTTATCCACAAGCGTCACCGCCAGCAGGGGCATGGTTTGCATCAAGGTGCCCTCAAGCAGACGACGCATGTCGTAGTGGCCCCCGCAGCGGCTGGCGATGTGGAAGTTGTTGTGGAGTGGAGCGTCGAAGAGATGCATGCGGCCCCCTGAGTTGGCGGCATACCAGGAGAGGGAGGCCAGGTCGTAGGTCCAGTACTCACCCACGACGAAGTGGGTGTGGTGGGCGTGGTGATCGAGGTCGTCGATCCAGTCGAGGAAGAAATCGCTGCTGATGTGCTTGATGGCATCCAGGCGGAAGCCATCCACTTTCAGGGTGTCGTGCATCCAACGGCCCCAGTATTTGAGCTCACCACGCACCTCCGGATGGTTGATGTTGAGATCGCAACCCATCAGGTAGTCGTAGTTGCCTTTTTCCAAGGCCACATTGCCTTCGAAGGCCGCGCCCTGGGTTTTCCAGATGGCCTTGTAGTCGGGCCGCAGTTGATTGCTGTCCACGGCGTCGAAGTGGTACCAGTGCCATTGCATGGTGGAGTGGGCGCCCCCGCGCTTGTCAAAGCGAAACTGGGTCCAGGCGCGGATGGGCTGCTCATCCTCAAGGGCGCGGTTGCGATCGGAGGGGTCGTAGGGGGTGGCCCGATAGTCCTCCGGATCGTCAGCCCACATCTTGTGATTGAAGACGGCGTCGGCGTACACCTGCATGCCAACGGCGTGGCAGGCCGCCACCGCTTCCTCGTATTCGGCCCGGGTGCCGTACTTGGTGGCCACGGTGCCTTTCTGGTCGAATTCGCCCAAATCAAACAGGTCGTAGACGCCGTAGCCCACATCCCAGCGGCTCCCTCCCTTGGAGGCTGGAGGAAGCCACAGGCCGGTGATGCCCGCCTTGGCCAGCTCGGGAGCCGCTTCTTTCAGGCGACGCCAGTGCTGGCCATCGGCTTCGCCGTACCAGTGGAACCACTGCATCATGGTGCCGTTGAATTCGGTGGGAACCGGCACGGCCTTGGCGCCAAGCTCGGCCTCATGGGTGGCGAGCCACTGGCGCATGAGGCGGACGGCGGCCTCGGCGGTATCGACGGCGGGATCACGCTCAGCCTCGAGCACCAGTTGTTTGAGCGACTCGAAAAGGGCGGCCATAGAAACAATCCATCCAACGTTCAGGTTAGGGTTGCCGTCGCCCGCCCACCCATCTCGCCACCAGACCCACACCATTGGCGCGGGGGGATGGCGCTACAGGCCAAGGGCCCGGGCGATGGCTTGGGCGACGGGCGGATGGGAGAGGTAGCCAGGAATGGCGTGGGCGTCGGCGCCTGGATTCTCGAAATCGGCGATGTTTTCGATGTTGGGGGAAAAGGGTGGGGCGGCGAGATCGCGGTTGAGGCTCACCACATCATCGGGATCGCGGGAATTGATCCAGCGGTCGATGCCCGCCGGTGTGGCGAAGGAGGGGCCGAGGGCCCGTCGCACGGTGGAGAGGGTGAGGGGCGAGCCCAAGGTGACGTAGAGGGGCACCCGGACCGGATGGCCAGCGGCGGCGAGCAGCCGCAGCAGCTTGAAGCTCACCACCGTGCCGAGGGAGTGGGTGACCAGCACCATGGCCCCCCCTTCGAGGTGGGGGCGCACCAGGGCATCGACGGCGACGGTGGCCCGGGGGTTTTTGAGATAGGCATGGGCCTGGTCGAGCAGGCGCACCGCGAGGTCGCCCCGGAACGGGGAGAGGCGTTCGATCAGGCTCACCAGGGCGTTGATGCGCCGGCTCATGGGAAACCCCTGATCAACAGCGATCCCCACGCCGGCCTCAGAGCTGACCCGCTCCTGCTCCGTGGTGATCTCGGCGGGGCTGATCCCCAGGGCGGCGGCTTGCTCATCGAGGCCTTCGGAGAGGAATTGGGCCAGGGAGCGGTCGTCCTCGGGGCTGGCGCCCTGGGCGATGGCGCCGGCGGCTCCGCTCTTGGCCGCTTCAAAGAGGGCGTCGCCATAGAAGGGCGTCTGGATTTTTGCGCTGCTGGTTGATGCCGTGAACAAGGACGAGGCGCATGGGATCAGAACGGAGGGAAGAGGAGGTGAGCGAGCTGATCGCCCCCCGAGGCGGTGAGGGTGGTGAAGGGAGCGGGCAGGAGATCGGAAGTGAGCTGGGCCAGGCCGGCCGGATAGAGATCGGGTCGACCCTCGGGCTCCAGGCGATCCCAGCCCTGGCGCAGCCAGGGGAAGGCGCCGGCCAGCACGCCCTCGATGGGAGGGGTGGCGCTTCTCATGAAGAGGGGGATGGTGCGGGCGCCTTCGGCTTCGGGCACGGGTGGCACGAGCACCCGCACCAAGCCCTCGGCGTCGCGATGGGCCTCCAGGCGGCCGAGGAGGGCGATGTCGAAGGGGACGGGCTGGCCCTGTTGGGCGAAGTAGAAGGCGGCGCGGCGCACGTTGGCGAGGTCGCCCATGGAATCGTGCAGGTAGGCCGCCAACACGCCGAGCATGGGATCGGCGTGCTTGGACCCCCGCGGCATTTCAACGAGCTCCGGGGCCTGCTCGCGGCGGAGGGCACCGGCGCGCAGGCTGGCCATCATCCGCTCGGTGTCGGGGGAGAAGGGCGTCTCCATGGAGCGGTAGATCACCGCCTGGGCCCCCACCTCATCCACGCTGAAGCTGAGCACGAAGCCGGGCAGGGCGGCGGCCCCGACCCAGCGACCATCCGTGAGTTGGGCCAGGAGGGGGAGGGGTTGGCGGAGGGGGATGCCGCCTGGCCACCAAGGGGAGGGAAGGAAGGACGCCGTCGGCTCGACGCGCCACCAACCGGGTTGACCATGGGGCTGGGCCGTGGCGGGGGGACCAAGAAGGCCTCGCTGGGCCTCGGCCCCGGAGAGGGTGAAACCGGCGCCGGTTTCGAAATGGGTGGGCCGACTCTCCGCTTGGAAAGCGGCCATGGAGGCGTTCATCCGCTGGTGTTCGACCGATGAGGAGGCGACCATCGCGGCCTGGTCTCCGGCGACGACAGCGGCGAGGGTGGGGGCCTCGGGCTCTGGAGCCACACCCCGCACGGGGCTGGAGGGCTGGAGGGCTGTCGGCTGAGTGGTCCAGCTTTCCCCGGGAAGGGGGTTGATCCGACCGCCGCCGTCCGACCCACCCATGCCGGCAATCAAAACCGCGCTGGGATCGGGCCAGGGGATGGGAGGAGGGGGCGGCGAGGGGAGCGATCCCCCCGGCACGTAGACATTCCGCGGAGGGCGGATGGGGGTGATGATGTGGGGGTTGAGGATGGCCCCGTAGCGAGCCGCCAGCGGAGGCACTTCGCTTTCGAGAAAGTTGGCAAGGGTGAAATTCGTGATGGCCCGGGTGGAATCTTCCTCGTCGAAGGCCTGGCGATGGACGCCTGAGAGAGCCTCGGTCATCAACCCGGAGAAGACGCAACGACTTTCGGCCGCCGTCCGGCCCGGAATCATCCAGGCGGCGCGAGCGGGCGAGGCGGCGAACCAGAGATCCTCTTGGGGGAGAACCTCGTCAAAAGGACCCCGCTGGAGCACCGGATCGCCGTCCACATCCCTGGTGTTGGCGTCGACGATGGTGCGACAGGCATCGGAGATGAGGATCAATTGGCGAAGGCCGTAGCGCTTGAGACGATCGCGGAGGGTGGCGATCGAGACGCCCTTGCGCTCCTGATCCCATCGAGACAGGAGCCAGAGGTCGTCAGCGGCCCAGCTGGAGAGGCCATGGCCGGCGAAATAGAGGAGAAGGCGATCAGGTTGATCGGCGAGGAGAGCGTCCAGGGCGCTCTTGACGTCGTCCAGTTCAACGGGCCTGACCTCATCGGTGAGCCATTGGGTGAGATAGCCTTGGGATTGGGCCCAGGCGGCGATGGCGTGCGCTCCATTGACGGCGCCGCGGAGATAGTCGAGGGGTGGAGCGTCCCCGACTCCGATCGCCAGACAGACAGCGTTCATGAACCACCCTCCGGGCAGGGAACGTTGGATCGAGCGCCCCAGCCAACCAACCCTACCGCCATCGGAGGCCGTGCCAGGAGAGACGCTCAGCGGTGATGCGGCTCATGCAGGGAGAAAAAGCAGCCGTCATAGCCCAGGGGGAGGGCCTGGGTGTTGGTGGTGGGGAAACCGCTGTCAAACAACAAGTGGCTTCTCACCACCATCGGGCGAGCCATCGTGCAAGCCAGGTTGATCGTAACTCTCGTCGTAAATGCTGGAGCAATAGAGATCGCTGAGGATCAGGTTGCGGGCGGGAACATACCGCTAGGGAGCGTCATCAGCGAGAAGGGTGGCTGGACCCTCGACGCGTAGAAAGGCCGTCGGCGACTGCTCAGTGGTTGTCCGCGTGGGCGAGAGGGTTTGGAATGTCAGGCTGTCGCGGTAAAACCAACGCAAGGTCGATCCCCCCGGCGCGGCGAAGGGGTCGTACGGCACAATCGTGCCTCGGTGCGGCAGGGTGAGGATGGGCTGGGGATCTCACCGGTTAGTGGGTGTTGGATGTTTTGAGATCGTCGTCGTCGAGGTGGAGGGCCCAGTAGCCCTTACGGCGCACAAATGCGTCCACGTGGCCGCAGACGGCGGAACCGCACAGCGAGCGTGGCGGGAGGATGGAGTGGTCCCCAGCGAGGAGCACGAATTCCACCTCATGTCGCTCAACCCTGTCCTTGAGGAAGTTGCGCGACACCTCCTGCACAACGCGAGCCGGAACGCCGTTTTGGCATCGCCGCTAATCGCCATAGCTGCCCGCCACGATGTCAGAGAGGAGCACCAGGGCCGTCTTCAGGCCACGGGCTTGCTTGGCTTTGGCCAGGCGGGAGAAGGCGGCTCCCATGTCGCCGGTGGGGTCGAGGGGGATGGGGCTGTCGGGACTGGCGAAGGGCTCTTGGGCGGGCCAGCGTCGCTCATCGGTGACGATCAGGTCGTCGATTTGGGATGGGAGATAGGGGGAGTCGCTTTCCGCCACCAGGGGGATCGTCCCGACGGAGGGGCTCAAGTCGACCTCCAGCAGCTGGGGCAAGTCGCGCAGGGGAAGGGGCGCCGGGGCCAAGCACTCGGGATGGGGGTGAAGGTCCACTTGGGAGGGGTTCACCCAGGGCCCATTAGAAGTCCGACCCAGTCGCCCTTGATCGCGGCGGCATCTGCGCTGCTGTGCGAAGGAACAGCCTTGCACCGCGATGGCATTCCCGCTCGAAACCCTGCTGCCGCAACAGATCTGATCAGCTTCCTCAAGGGGCTGCCCGATTGCCGCATGCGCCGCGGCATCCGCTATCCGCAGTGGTGGATGCTGCTGGTCGCCATCCTCGCCATTCTCAGCAACCAGGGTTCGCTGATGGGTATGGAGCGTTTCGCCAAGCGCCATCGCCAGACGCTCAATGAGTTGCTCGGCACCCAGGTCGCCAAGCCGCCGTCAGACTCGACCTTCCGGCTGCTGCTCGCGCAGCTGGACGTGGAGGGCTTTGAAAGCCTGCTCCTGGACTGGGTGCGCGCACAGATCGGCGACGCCGAACCCGTGGACACTCTGGTCTGTGACGGCAAGACGCTCAGGGGTTCGATCGATGAGACCTCTTCTGGTGCAGCACGGTTCATCGCCCAGGTGAGTCTCTACTCCAACAACCTGGGCGTGGCGATTGCGCAGAGCACCTACGCCACCGATGCCGGCGGTGAGATTGCGACGCTACGGCAACTGCTGGATCGGGTGGAGCTCGAGAGACTGCTGGTGCAGGCGGACGCACTGCATGCGAACCGCCCTTTTTCCTCTACCTCGAGGAGCGCGGCGCCGACTTCCTGATTGCCGTGAAACACAGCCGCCGCATGGGGTTTCAGATAATCAAGGATCGCCTCAACCACGGCCGAAAAGCTTCGCTGCACACCAGCAAGCATGAACGCAGTCACGGCCGCGACATCACCTGGACGCTCCTGGGGATGCCGGCACCCGAGTGGGTGGTGGAGAACTGGGCAGGCGCAATGGCAAGTCCATCGATGAGACCCGTTATTACGTCACGAGTCTGCGCACCAGCGCGGCGGCGCTGCTGAGGCACGTGCGTGATCGCTGGAGCATTGAGAACTCCTGGCACTGGCCCCGCGACACCCAACTGGGCGAAGACGCTCACCGCTACCGCGAGGTCAACGGCGTTCAGATCATGGCCATGCTCAGGAGCCTGGCCATGAATACGTTGCGCCTCAATGGGTTTTGGTCAATCACCGAGGGGCTGGCCGCCCTGGCCCACGACATCAGGGGTTTACTGGCGGTGCTGGGCTGGCGAGAACTAGCTCAGGCACTGAGCTCTCCATGACTTCTAATGAGCCCTGCATCAGCACCCGCCCCCAGCCTGCCGCCAGAGTCCTCCGGTGCAGGCTGCGCCCACCCAGCCGATGCTCCTGGAGGGCTGGCACAAGCCTCTGCGGCAGCACAGTCAGCCGATCTTTGCTGCCCAATCAGGCCCCGCTGTCCCGTTCCTTGATCTCCCTGAGCGGGGCCTCGGTCAGCCTGTCCCCGCAGGCGGATTCTCCGGGAAGGGGAGGCTGTCAGCGCGCCTGTGGTAGGTCCAACAGGCTCACCAGTGCTTGAGGGGGCGGCTGATAGCCACGGATGGTGAGATCGTCCACGATCGCCAGGTGTCAGCACGCCAGCCACAGAGCGAGCCACCTGATCGCGCAGCTCGCGGCGATCACGCGGTTGCTTCTCAGCCGGCAGTCCGCGAAACAACGATCGGCGATCGAAAGGCTGGCCTTCGCCGTGGTTGAGGAAGGACAACCCAGCGAAGCGGAGCCCCGGGCCCGTCATCCCACCGCCTCCAGCAACACCTGTCCATCGGCCTGCACTTCGCGGGCGGTGCCCCTCTCCAATTCCCGAAACAATTGCTGCTCAAACCGCTCCGGCTCCAGTTCGGAAACGGCCAACAGGGCCCGCTCGCTGAGCGCCCCACACTCCCGCAACAGACCGGCGAGAAAATCAGGTGGGACTGGGGCGGCATCGAGAGGGAGTTGATCCGGGTTGGCTGCAGCCTTGGGGCGTCCACGCCGCGAGGGTTTGCCCGCACCAGCCTCCGCCTGGCGGGCCGCCCGCCTCGTCGCAGCAACTCGTTCCAGCAGCACGCTCGCCGGTTCGTCGTTGGAATCCTGGGGCACCAGCTCGCCGCGGAAGGCCTTGGCCAGCAACGCTGGGGTGAGGCGATCGACGATCTTGCGGGCGGCATTGAGGCGGGCCTCGAGTTGGTCGGCGAGGGTGAAGAGGTGCTGGGCGCGGGAAATGATCTCATCCTGCTCGGCAATACTTGGCACGGGGATCGGTATTCCGGAGACTTTTGAGACGCTTAGGGTGTGGAGACCAGTCGTCGACTTGGCACGCTGCTCCAGAAGCTGCCTGCCTACAGGAGACATCAGCCAATACAAAGCCCATTTCGGCATCATCCCGTCAGACCGCCATCGGATGAGATGATTCTGATGAACACAGTCGAGTTCAGTCGACTCCCAAATAGCAACACGACCAACCTGCTGAAGACTGCCATTTCCTTCGACGATGAGTAGATCGCCTGAACGGAGAGCTGTCTTGCGGTATTCAGCCTCAGTAACCCCGATCACGGATACATCATCGAGGTCAATGCGGTTGAGGTAGACATTGGCGACACGCAGGTACGGCTTTTGCACAGGCAGACTTGGCCGACTTGAGTTCTTAGTAATGCCTCCGGTGACGGCACCGCAGTCGCCAAGTGATTGGGTATCCCACTCAGGCGCCCCCCTCTCCTCCCGCCACTCCCGCGTCAACTCCCCCGACGTCGCCGCCGCCAGCACGGCCTGGCGAAAGCGCTTGAGGATCGCCGCCACGCCATCGAGCCGTTGGCGGCAGGTCTCGACAGCGGCGAGGGTGGTGTCGAGCTTGGCGGCGATGCGGCGTTGTTCGTTTAGCGGGGCGAGGGGGACTGGAATGCCCCTCATAGCAGCCTGAGTGAGCTTTAAGCGAGTCGAGCCACTAACAAAACCGGTGTAGTCAAGCTGATTTAAGTATGAGGTGAGATAGCCATGGTCGGCCAACCCCGCAATCCCGCGCAAAACATGCGCATGATTGTTCACCCAAAATCTCCCTGAAACTAAATATGCCTTGTGGCGCAGTGGGTCGAAGAAAGGAACTCCATCCTCGCCCAACAAAATCAGCTGTTCATCAAACAAGAAATCATCAATCCAGCCGACCTGCCCTGTCGCTCCATAGTAGGGGAAAAGCTCGTCCTCCTCCTTGCCTTCAATTCTTGATTTCCTTGCATCCGCGTTGAGTGGAATTCGCCGTGAGTCAAGGATCTCAGTCACTTCTTCCAGGCGTGCTGTATCCCACCCCACCGGCAGCTCCCGCCCCTCCATCACACCAACTCCTCCAGCTCTTCCCCCAGCTCCGCCAGGATCGCCCGCAGATCCTCCAGCGCTCCTTCCAGCTCCTGCATCGCCTCCTGGGCGAGCGTCGCTGGCTCCGGCAGGTCGGCTCCGTCTTCGGCGGCATCATCCTTCAACCAGGCCAGATCGAGGCTGTCGCCTCGGGCGGCGATCTCCTCGCGGCTGAAGCACTGCCAGCGGCCCTCCGGGCCTGTTGCTGTGCGCGGTGCCAGGCCCAGGGGATCGGGGCCATAGGCCGCTTCAAACTCTGCGAAGTGCTCGCGGCTGAGCGGCGTGCGCTTGCCGAAGGCCGGCATGTTGGCCCGCAGGTCGTACACCCACACCTCCTTGGTGTTGCCCTTCTCGCCATTGCCGCGCGTGAAGAACAGCACGTTGGTTTTCACGCCCTGGGCGTAGAAGATGCCGGTGGGCAATCGCAGGATCGTGTGCAGGTTGCACTTGTCCATCAGGTCCGCGCGGATCTGTTTGCCCACGTTGCCTTCAAACAACACGTTGTCGGGCAGCACCACCGCCGCCCGGCCGCCCGGTTTCAAGGCTCGGTAGATGTGCTGCAGGAAGCAGAACTGCTTATTGCTGGTGGGGAAGGTGAAATCCTTGCGGCTCGGCAGGCCGCCGCCCTTCTTGGTGCCGAACGGTGGATTGGTGAGAATCAACGTGGCCGGTGGCAGAGCCTCGGCGTCGCCGCTGAGGGTGTCGCCATACCAGATGCCGCATTCACCCGGCCGTGAATCCAGCCCATGCAGCATCAGATTCATCAACGCCAACCGGTGCGTGTCCTGCACATGCTCCATGCCATAGAAGGTGCGCCGGTAGAACTTCTGCTGTTGCTGCTCATTGAGCTCGCTGATCTCGTGGTGCTCGCGGATCCAATGCAGCGCCGCAATCGGGAAGCCGCCGGTGCCGGCCGCTGG
>Ga0315902_10012250_pt1 | contig 11182 bp, 9 predicted proteins | sample LakEriMetagenome_9_FD_203523 | JGI IMG/M metagenome (GOLD analysis project Ga0315902, IMG submission 203523) | Freshwater fungal communities from buoy surface, Lake Erie, Ohio, United States - Buoy 12 MA117 | ecosystem: Environmental > Aquatic > Freshwater > Lake > Lake biofilm | place: USA...
AGTTTCCAAAACAAGTTGCCAGTTTTCCGCTTCTAAACCCACCTCCTCGCGCAGTTCTCGCTTAGCACCGGAAAGCGGATCTTCGTCCAAAGGGGCACCTCCCTCAGGAACTTCCCATTCGTAGGTATCCATGGTATAGCGGTATTGTCCGACGATCCAGGTGTGCATGTCCTCGTCGAGGGGAATGATAGCGATGGCCCGGTTTTTAAAGTGGACCACACCATAAATTCCGGGGTTTCCCGCTGGGTTGATTACCTTGGACTCCTGTAGAGTGATCCACGGGTTTGAGTAAACTGTATCCCTTGAAAGTGTTTTCCAGGGATTTTCGTGTACTTGGTTCCTGGTATTGTAGTGGTGTGATTTATCTTCTTCAACTCCCATATTACCTCTGGTTTTGTAAGGGGGCTGCCACTCCTCCTCCCCGGCACAAATTTATCGCCCAGCAAAACCCGACCCAAGTAAAGCTCCATCTGTATCCGTATACAAACGAATAGCTCCAAGCATCAATCTCTCTACATTTGTCAGAGTGTCCACTTGAGTTATGTCTACCACCTCACCACAATCTCTGGCTGTTTTTACCTCGGGTGGGGATGCCCCCGGAATGAATGCCTGTATTCGTGCAGTAGTACGTACCGCCCGAATGCATCAGCTGAATGTAGTTGGAATCCGCAGAGGGTATGAAGGTATGATTGATGGCGATACAGTGTTCCTTGACGAACGCTCTGTCAGCAATATCATCCAACGCGGAGGAACCATGCTAAAAACAGCCCGTAGTGCACGGTTTATGACCGATCAAGGACTGGATTCCGCAGCGGCTGTATTACGCAATCTGAATGTTTCCGGAGTCGTTGCAATCGGTGGTGATGGTACGTTCAAAGGAGCCAGAGCTTTTACAAGTCGTTTTCCTGAATTCCGTTTCATCGGTATACCTGGAACCATCGATAACGATATTTCGGGAACCGATTTTACGCTGGGTTTCGATACGGCCTTGAATACGGTTGTAGAGGCCATTGATAAAATCAGGGATACAGCCGCATCGCACGACCGTTGCTTCTTTATCGAGGTGATGGGGCGAGATTCTGGATGTATTGCGCTGTGGTCCGGTCTTGCGGGTGGAGCGGAGGAGATCTTGCTCCCTGAACGAAATACAAATGTGGATGATCTGGTTGCATTGTTGCGCAAAGGCAGTTCACTGGGGAAATCCAGTTCGATCGTAATCGTAGCCGAGGGGGAGCACAGCGGGGGGGCGGCGGAAGTCGCTGCAGCAGTTCGTGCTCGTTTGCCACATGTGGATACCAAGGTTACAGTTCTTGGTCACGTGCAGCGCGGAGGAAGTCCAACGGTAGCCGATCGTATCCTCGGAGCTAAATTCGGTACGTGGGCGGTCGAAGCACTGCTGCAGAATGTACACGGTGCCATGGTGGGTGTTCGTGACGGTAAAAAGTGCTTTATACCCTTCGAGCATGCTGTGAAATCCAGTGAGCCCCTCGATCCAGAACTATATCGCATCAATCGTATCCTTGCAACGTAATCAATTCAACACCATTCGATCAAACATACACACCATGAAACATCTAATCACTTTCGCACTGCTGATGGGGATTGTCGGCATTAGTCAAGCACAGGATGGAATCCGAAATAAGAAGGGGATTCTTGTTACACCCGAGGCCGGCGAGTTCTCCGTTGGAATTGATGCATTGCCCTTTCTTCGTTTCGCCGGCAGTCTGTTCAATGACGGAAGTACGCCTCCATCCAATGACTTCACTGCCGGAAATCCACTCACAATCACAGGCCGTTACATGAAAACTGCTGACCTCGCATATCGTGGAAAATTGCGTTTAGGATTCGGTACGTCTAAGTCAGAAGTGCTGGTTCCACGAATCGGCTCTACTAACCCCAATGAAACGGTATCCGATGAAACCAAGGTCACCTCTAGTAACATTGCAATAGGAGCTGGACTTCAGAAATGGCGCGGAAAATCGCGTGTCAGGGGGTATTATGGTGCAGAGGCGATGATTGGTGTGAGTACACTCGACAGTAATTTCACCTATGGAAATCCCTTGGGTGCTGAGAACCAGGTTGTGCGTAAGAAATCCAATAAGCAGGGATCTGCATTTTCATTTCAGGTGCGTGGTCTTGCCGGTGTGGAGTATTTCTTCGCTGCAAAGGTTTCGTTGAGTGCTGAATTCGGTTGGGGTCCAACGTTTCAATCGGTTGGTCGAGGTGAGTTGCAGGAAGAACGCTGGAATGGGACTTCTGCTGAAGCGATTGTCACCAATACGGGCAAGTCCAGTAGCTTCCGCTTTGATAACGACAATGCAGCGGGAGCCATCAACCTGAATGTTTACTTCTGATCAAACCAGAGGAATAAAAAAACGGTCCGGAGGCATGCTTCGGACCGTTTTCATTTTGTGGAAGAACTTAGTTTCGTTTATAGGCTGAAAGTTCCTGAAGCACCGGCATGAGTTCTTCACGCGTTTGATATCCCGACAAATGTCGTAAGATGGTGTAGTCTTCGCTCATGATTACAAAACTCGGATAGCCCAATTTCCCATTCAAGAGTGACAATGCCAGTTCGTTGGTCTTGTATTCAGGTTTGAATACAAACACATTTTCGCGAAAGCGAAGGGTGTCACGGGTTTCTGCATCAAGCTTGACAGCATAATAATTGGCATTCATATAGGCTACCACAGCGCTGTCGCGGAATGTTCCCGCATCCATCCGTTTGCACCATCCGCACCAATCCGTGTAAACGTCAATGAACAATTTTCGAGGTTGCTGATCGCAACGGCGAACCGCTTCTTCAAACCCCATCCATTGAATCCCATCGGTTTTATCCTGGTTTTCCTGAGCAGAACAGGAACCGAATAGGAACAGGCTGAGCGGTAGAATGAGCAGAATGTGTTTCATGTCCATTAAACGGAATCCAGGAGTTGAATGTTGCTTCATTTAACCTCGCCCATTAGTTTACGCACTTGTGGTGCTATGGCAATCAGTACGACACCTGCAATCAGGGCGTATAGCGCTAGTTGGGAGTATCCATCGGTATAGGAAATCAGTTTGTCGGCTGGACTCGCATTGGGGTCAGGAAGGGCCATTCCCGCTCCAAGTATTCCCGCTACGTATTGTCCATATGCACTGGCCAGGAACCACATGCCCATCATGACACCTTGCAGGGATTTGGGCGATAACTTGGTCATAATGGATAGCCCAATCGGACTTAGGCACAGTTCTCCGAAGGTGATGATGAAATAGGCGAGCGTGAACAGTTCCAACGAGGTCATACCGTTGGCATCAGCAAAGAATCGGGTACTGTAAAAGGTGTAAAATGCCAGAGCCAAAAACAGAAAGCCAAGTCCGAATTTAACAACGGTGTTGGGCTCGGTCCGACGTTTACTCATCCATACCCAGAGAAGACCCAGTAGTGGCGCGAAAATGATGACGAAGAGAGAGTTTGCAGAGTTATTTACTCCATTTGGATCAAGCTGAATGCCCATGAAATCACCCTGAAGGTTGTTGCTGGCGAACAAGTTAAGCGATCCGCCACTCTGCTCGAAAAAGGCCCAAAACAGGATCGAAAAAAAGATGAAGACCATGGCTGCTAAAAGCTTGCGTTGCTCCTCGCGCGAGTAACGTAAGCCCTCAACAATCAGGTAGAGCAGGGTACACGGACCGATGATGTACATGAACCAATCGGTGTACTCGGTCTTCTCAACCATCACCATGATCAGTGGAATGGCTGCAAGTGAACCGATATAGGTTGCAATGGCATACCACTTGGGCTGAGTTCCTTTGTCACTGGTTGGCGGAAGTCCGATAGGTCCCAATGACCGCTGTGTGAACACGAACGTCAGAAGGCTAATGGTCATGACGATGGCAGCAAGTCCGAAGGCAAGGTTCCAGGAGTAACTCTTGGCGATGGCAATGCAGGCATAGCCTCCCAACAAAGCTCCAACGTTGATTCCAGCATAGAACAAGGAAAAACCGGCATCCCTGCGTGTATCTCCATCGTGGTATAGTGCCCCAACCATGGTGGAGATGTTTGGCTTAAAAAAGCCCGTACCCACAACAGTGAATGCAATGCCTAGGAAAAATAGCTGCTGTGGATTGTATGCCAGGATACAACTCCCTGCAATCATGAGGAGTCCACCCCAAAACAAGGAGCGCCTGAACCCAAGGATTTTATCGGCAAACAGGCCACCGATAAAAGTGAATGCGTATACGAATGCCTGCGTCGCACCATACTGCAAATTCGCCGTGTCCTCTGCCATTCCAAGCCCTAGTGCCTTATCCACCATAAATACGGTGAGCATCCCGCGCATTCCGTAGAAGCTGAAGCGCTCCCACATTTCGGAAAAGAAAAGGTACCAGAGCTGTTTAGGGTACTGGCCTTTGAAGTTTTGTATATCCTCGACTGTATTAGCCATGGTGTTTGATCAGTTTATTCAGTTCAAACTGTGATATTTTTTTCACAGAAAGAATGGTACTGTGAAGGATTAATCTCTTGAGGGATTATACAATCCCATGCATCATCTGCTTTAGTTTGGGAGAAATTGCAAAAAGTAAAACGGATGCAATTCCGCACAGCACGACAAACACCATGAAGAATTCATACAGGTCATGAATGACAAATCCGGCAAATTGAGGATACGCTGTGGTTATCAGTTTGTGCTCCTTTATGGTGTTGAATTGTTCCGGGGTCAGCGTACTTTTCTCATCCTTTACCAGATTCTTCAATTCGAGGCCGTGTTTTTTAGCCTGAACCTCATGGATGGTGGCAGCTTTGCAACGAGCGAGCATGAACAACTGTTCTCCGCTTGGGTCGATTTTTCCGTCAAGAACTGCTTTTAAATCAATGTTGTTGGCTTCAGCTGCAATGTATTGCTCGCTGGTTGGAGGTAGGATTGACCCCAAGGTTCCGGCGAGTGCGTATCCGGAAGCATTGGAAAGGAAGAATACACCATAAAGTAAAGAGGAGAATCGTTTCGGTGAAAGCTTACCTACTAGGGATAAACCAATGGGGGAAAGACACAACTCGCCAAAGGTTTGGATCAGATAAAGTAGAATCAACCATTTCACTGCAAGCAATCCGCTGTTGCCAAGATCTTTAACATTATGGGCAATGATGAAATAACTGACTGCAATCAACAATAGGCCAATAGCCTGCTTGAAAGGTGAAATAGGTTCTTTGCCTTTCGCCCTCAACTTGTCCCAAAGGATACTGAAAGGAAGTGCGAAAATGACCACGAAGATTCCATTGAATATTTGAACCATGGAGGGCGGCATATTCCACCCAAGGAAGTTCCTGTCAGTCTGGTTGTCCGCAATGAACGTTAGAGATGATCCGGCTTGTTCAAAGGCAGCCCAGAAAAAGATGACGAAAAAGCTAACGATGTAAATTACCAAAATCCGATCGCGTTCCTGTCGGTTAATCGAGTGATCGGTTAAGATGAGTCCTGCAAGTGAAATACCGGCGGAATAAATAATGGAGTAAATCACGTTCTGTCCAAGTACATTGAAGAACACCAATCCAAGGCCGATGAAGGCGACGCAGGCACCAATCAAGGACTTATTGCTGAAATGGGCATGTTGTGCTTCGCCTTCTTCGTAGTCATCACTTTGGTTGTTTTTGGGCAATCCACCAATCGGTCTGCCTTCCGGAGTGACGACATATTTATCCTTCAGAAGATAGAAGGTAATCGTACCTAAAACCATGGCAATCGCCGCTGCCAGGTATCCCCATTTAAAGGCATGGATATCACGGTTTCCAGCAACATCTACAACATCACCAACCAACGGGCAAATTAATTGACCAAGGAATGCTCCGATGTTGATACCCATGTAGAAGATCGTGAAAGCAGTATCCAACTTGTTTTTTTCGCTTTTTGGATACAGGCTTCCCACCATGCTACTGATGTTGGGTTTGAAAAATCCGTTCCCCAATATGATTACACCCAGTGCAACGTAGAGCAGGTTTGTGGCCAGATCAAGGTTTGAATCGAAGGTGCTGGCACTTGCAAATAAGAGTAGCTGGCCCAAAGCCATCAACAAACCGCCAAGCATGATGCAGTACCTATTACCCAGGAATTTATCGGAAATAAATCCACCCAACATGGGAGTCAGATAACATAGCCCCAGAAATCCTCCATAAATAATGGACGATTGCTCTTTGCTCATCATCAAAGCATTGACGATAAATAGGGTAAGTAGCGTCCGCATCCCGTAAAAATTGAAACGCTCCCACATTTCAGTTCCAAAGAGTACCCAAAGGCCCTTTGGATGATTGCTGGTATTTGATTGACTCATGGTTTGGTTAGGTTTAGGGGACTAAATGTAACGAAAAACCCATACCGGATTGCTCAGATTGCCTACAAGAATAAATTTGTATTCCTCAACTAAAAGGCCATGTTAGATCTGATTTCGAAACTGGGTGGACTAAAGGCCAAGATGGATGCAGTGAAATCCACCTTGGACGATGTCCGCGTATCCGGTGAATCCGGCGCCGCTGAAGTGAAGGTTACAGTGACCGGAAACAGAAAAGTGGTTTCAGTTCACATTGAACCTCATTTGCTATTTCCTGAAAAGAAGGAGCAAGTGGAAGAACTGTTGGAAATCGCCCTCAATAGGGCACTTCAAGAGGCCGAAAAAAGAGCAGAAGAGGAGATGAAAGCAGCCGGACGTGAGCTCTTGCCCGGCTTTCCGCTTTGATTAGAATAGCTGGTATTCATCCCTCAGCTGAAGGCTGACCGGATTGCCGAGCTGATCAATGAAGTTGTCAGTGTAATCAAGCCGTATACGCAGCGGGTTGCCGTTTAGCAGTATGCCTGTACCACCGAAGGTGTGTATGAGGGTATCCGTGGCCGTTATACAAGTAAATGTCTGTGGTTGTAAGAAAAGGCTGTCGATTTGGGGGCTATAGGTGACAAGCGGATCGGCCTGGAAGCAGTCCGAAATCTTGAAGATTTTGAAGACATTGTTTTGACTGACCGAGGCGCTGATGGTGGTGATCCAGTTGCGGATACTTCCCGATTGGAGGTTGGTCGTATTGGCATTGTACTGACCACTGACGTAGAACAAGTCGTTCCGAACATTCACAATACGCGTTACGCTGTCACTGGCTCCTTCCGAATCAGTCACGATGTAGTGAATCGTGTAAAGTCCTACCGAGTCTTTGTTGACGCTTCCACTAACGACCACATTTGCCGTAAGATCTCCATCTTGTTCATCACCAGCCGTAAATCCGGGTTCTACATACGAGGTGTTCAAGCTCAAGAGGGTAGTGGCGTTTCCGGTTAAAAATATTTTAGGCGCTGTGTTGGGCACGCGGCTTACCTGCAGTTTGAACGTCCGGGTGATTGAGCTTCCCTTGGCTGTACTACCGGTCACAGCAATCGTGTAAATGCCGGTATCGGCAGTAGTGGTCGATTCAATGTGAAGGGTCAGCGATTCATCAACTTCAAGGATGTTGTCCGGCTGGAAAATCGCGCTCGTTCCGTTGGGCAATCCACTTATGCTTAGGCTCACTTCCTCCTGTTCTCCCCCCAAATAAACCACGGATACGGTTCGGTCAAGTGCTCCACCCAAAAGGTTGCTGGTGTCGCGCAAACCGGTGAATTTGAATTCCATAGGTCCAAGCTGATTTTCTTCCTCGCAGGAAGCGAAAAGAAAACTTGCCAGAAAGGCAAATAGAATGGATTGCAGGCGGCTAATGCTCATAAACGAACCCCCAGATGGTATAGGAGAAAGGCGAAGATATCGCTTTGTTCGTCGAGTAACTTGGACAAGGGTTTCCCTGAACCATGTCCCGCATCGGTATCGACCCTGATCAGTGCAGGGTTGCTGCAGGATTGTACTTCCTGTAATCTTGCTGCGAATTTGAACGAATGTCCTGGGACGACGCGGTCATCGTGGTCGGCAGTGGTTACCAGTGTAGCCGGATAGCAGGTCTCGGGCTTGAGTCGATGGTAGGGTGAGTAGGCGTACAGGGCGTTGAATTCCTTAGGGTCATCGCTGCTTCCGTAATCTCTGGTCCAAGCCCAACCAATTGTGAATTTTTGAAACCGCAACATATCCATCACCCCAACGGCCGGCAGAGCCACTTTGAAGAGTTCCGGTCGCTGAGTCATGGAAGCGCCCACCAGCAGTCCGCCGTTAGATCGGCCAGCGATTCCGAGTGTCGCTGGTGATGTATATCCTTCACTTATGAGGTATTCAGCCGCAGCTATGAAATCGTCAAAGACGTTCTGCTTCCGGAGTTTGGTGCCTGCATCGTGCCATTCACTTCCATATTCACCTCCACCCCTTAGGCTAGGTAAGGCAAATACTCCGCCATGGTTGAGCAGGACCATTCGCTCGGGCTTGAATTCCGGGGTCTTACTGATATTGAATCCACCGTAACCGAATAGCAGGGTCGGTAATTTACCATTCGGCTTTAGCCCCTTTTTATGTACCAGAAACATGGGGATTCGGGTCCCGTCTTTCGAGTTGTAAAAAACCTGGCTTGTCATGAAATCATCCGCGGCGTAGGGCAGAGTAGATTTGAACTGGACCGCCATGCGGTGGTTATTCAGTTGATATCGATAAACGGTGGCGGGCTGGGTGAACGTCGTGTACGAAAAGAACATCAAGCTGTCGCGCATCGATCCGCTGATGCCTTCGACAGTTCCGAGGCCGTCGAGCGGTACCGTATGCGTACGGAGCCCCTTCTGGTTGTGTATGTACAACCTGCTACTGGCGTCTTTCATGGTATGGACCACGATGGATCTCCAGCAAAGGGATGCGGATTGGATGATTTCATCCGACTCGGCAAGTATAACAGTCCAGTTTTTTTCGTCGATGGCTCTGGGATTTATTGTGATAATTCGTTTGCGCGGCGCCTTGTGGTTGGTCAGAAAAACAAGCTCTTCACCAAAGTTGCCCATCAGGTCAAAGTCATATTCGAATGATTTGACAATGGCCCTTGGACTGGAGCTTTTCACACTGAGATCCTGAACAAAAACGGAATTGCCGCTGGTTGATTCACTTCCGCTAATCACGAGGTAGCGCTCGTCATCGGTAACCGATGCGTTGAAGTTGCGTCGCGGATGTTCTTTGTCCTGCCAAACCAGTGAGTCCTGTGTTGGTGCCGTGCCCAAGCGGTGGTAATACACGCTGTGATATTCATTGGCTGCATTTCCTGTTTCGGCTTTTGGGTATTTGCTGTAAAAAAATCCGTCCTTGAACCAGGAAATGGAACTGAATTTCACCCCATCTATGACTTCGGGTAAGGTTTTCATGCTCTTCGTTTCCTTGATGCGGATACTGTTCCAGTCGCTCCCTGCTTCGGAAACCTGGAAAACCAGGTGCTTGCCATCACGTGAGGGTACAGTTTGGGTTAGGGCTGTGGTACCATCGCTCGATAGCTTATTAGGATCGAAATAACTGAAGGGTACAAACTCCAGCGATTTCATGTAGTACAAAACGGGCTGGTTCTGCTGACCATCCTGGCGGTAATAGAAAAAATTGTCTCCGCATCGGAATGGGGTTTGGTACCGTACGTAGTTCCAATACCCCTGCATTTCAGTTTTTAAACTATCCCGAAAGGGAATTGTTGATAGATGAGCAAGAGTAAATGCATTTTGGCGATTAACCCAATCAGTAGTCTCTCGGGCTCGGTCATCTTCAAGCCAGCGGTACGGATCGTTTACTACAGTTCCGTGATAGGTGTCGTTTTGCTGAACCTGTCGCGATTCCGGATAGGCTGTGTTAGGTTTTTGGGCATTTGAATTCTGATGGAACAGCATCGAGAAGACCAACAAGAGGTAGCCGTTACGAGATAATGACTTCATGTTCATGGAATACAAAGGTAACAGGGTAGGGGATGAGAGTACCCTGGCTCAAAAAAAACCATTTTTGCACTCCGCCGTCGGTCAGACTCAAGTTTGCCTAAGAGTTCCAGCGGTGGACAGAATAGCAGAAAACGGAAAAATGGGGTTCAAAACAGAGTGGTTCAGCACCGCGGCAGAGATGTTCTCTGAGGCTGATGTTGTGTCCGCGAATGTGTTTTTGTCGCTTCCTTATCTCAATGCCCTGGAGCTAGGTGGTCCGGCGGATGCAGAGTTTCGCTATGCCGTTTTGAAATCTGGTAAAAAGGTTTTGGGTTTTTACTACTTCCAGCTCCTTCCATTTCGTCTCTCTGCGATGGATGAAATGATCAAGGATAAACCGTATCGCCGGTTGCTGCAAACGGTCAAATCCCTCCTGGATGCCTACCTGTTTCGAACATCTTCGATGCGTAAGAGTGTATTGCTTGTGAGTGGAAACATGTGCGTAAGTGGTGACCATGGTTTTTCTGGGGACAACCGTTCCGCAATGGCTGACGCACTTCCCGGATTGATTCAGGAGTTGCTGCGTTCGATTGGTGCGACACACCGCGTGATTGCTCAAGTGGTAAAAGACGCACCGGAATCCGATGATCCAATTGGAGCCATATTGAAATCGCGCCGGTTTTTCAGGCTCGATATGGACCCCGTCATGAAACTGCGGTTTCCGCAGGGCGTATCCGATATGGAGGGATATAAAACTGCCCTTTCTTCGAAGTATCGGGTCCGCATGAATCAGACCAAGAAGCGGATTGAGGATTGCCAATGGCGTGATCTTTCACTGAGTGAAATGAAGCGTTATCGACAGGACATGCAACACTTGTATTCGGCTGTTCAGGACAAAGCGCCCTTGAAAATCGTGCAGGTGGATATGGATTACCTGATGGCCTTGAAGAAAAACCTGGGCGATGGCATGCGCTGCTCCGCGTTGTTTTTAGGTGATCGTATGCTTGCATTTACAACCGGTATGCAGAATGGTGAAGAGTACGAAGCACATCATATTGGTTTGGATTACGAGGAGAACCGAACCCGTTCTTTGTACCTAAATATTCTCTTTCGCTACATTGAAATGGCGTTTGATTCCGGAGCTGAATCGGTATGCTTTGGCAGAACTGCACTTGAAATGAAAACCACGGTAGGTGCAGTCCCAGTCTATTACAATGCTTACATGAAGCTCTCAAACGGTTTTTTGAACGGCTTCGTTCGTTGCCTTTTGCCCGATCCGGCCCCGCACAACTGGATTCCAAGGAGTCCTTTCCGTTAATCGTTCCGTTCGCCCTCTGTTGAACCACGTTAACCACATGGCAATGTGGCTTTCGTGG
>Ga0315902_10012251_pt1 | contig 11181 bp, 7 predicted proteins | sample LakEriMetagenome_9_FD_203523 | JGI IMG/M metagenome (GOLD analysis project Ga0315902, IMG submission 203523) | Freshwater fungal communities from buoy surface, Lake Erie, Ohio, United States - Buoy 12 MA117 | ecosystem: Environmental > Aquatic > Freshwater > Lake > Lake biofilm | place: USA...
TGGTGGGGACTGACACGGACATTCCTACTTTAACCAGTAGTGCATCCTTGATTTTGAGAGCAGGTTTGACAACTTTGCAGAATACCCCAAGCAATGCACCTCAAACCTCTGGTGGTGCAACTTTTACTAGTACTTTTACTACTACTAATGCTCCTTACACGCTCTCAACACCAACTTTTAACTTTCAAGACATTTCTGCGACAGGAACTGCTTTGATTTTGGGAGACGATGTAGTTACAGGTGCGATTCCTCTTGGCTTTAGCTTTAGTTTCTTTGGAACTACCTATACTGATGTCTATATAAGTTCTAATGGATTTATAACAGTACTCCCTGCACAAGATAGTGGTTGTTGTAGCGGACAACCACTACCTAGTATAGGAGGAAATCCTGGTGGAGTAATTGCGGGCTGGTGGGCAGATATTTTTCCGCCAGCAGGTGGAACTGTGAGCTACCAAACCACAGGCACTCCAGGTAATCAAACCTTTATTCTTCAGTTTACCAATGTTGGGAATTGCTGCGGTGGAGCTGCCCCCGCAACTTGGCAAATAAAGCTATTTGAAGGCACAAACAATATCGAAAGTCATTATGTCAACGCAGCCTCAGATGGAAATACTTATTCCGCAGGAATTGCAAATCCAACAGGAACAATAGGGAATCAATTTTATCTTGGTAATGCAGCGCTTCCTGCTAATACAGCGGTCTTATATACTCAATTGGTTGGGAATATCACCGTTGGCAATATCACAACTGAAGGTGGTCCCGTCATTCTTGCCGCCCTTGGCACAATTACAAATGGGATTATCAATATAAAAACACCAGTAGTCGCACCACCAGTAGTCGCACCAAAGCCTAATATCGATCCGAACAAAGAGACTCGTCGCCATGACGAGAAGAAAGAATTGGGTTTATCATCTTTAACGCCAGTAGCATTTCTATCAACTGATGACATCGAATTTCAGCGCCTTGACAGATTCCTCTTTTTTATCATCGAGTATATGAATCAAGATGGTGGCACTTTAGCGATCGACGCTAAAGACATTTGGAAAGATGCTGACATCAGTATTTTTGATCAATCAGCCAATCAAGATGTGATTAAAGTAGCAATCCGTCGCTCAATCGGTAAGTTTATAGGCAATGAATTTATCGATCTAGTAGATGTCAACTTTGAGACTAAAAAAGATAAGAAGACCATTCTGCTTAAAGTTCGCAAGTCTCCAAAACCTGCGAAGTTCTTAAAAGATTAAGCAAACGCTCTGTACTCAAGTGCAGGCTGAAAGCTCAAATCAGCTTAAAGATGACTGACTGAAATCAACCCGAACGGGTTTTAGATTTTCGTCAGCACTTGAGTGCAGGGCTGTATAAGTCCTACTCTAGGAAAATAGACCATTTAAGGTGTGAGAAAAAAAATGAATAACGGTCAAATAAGAAAGTCTCTTGAAAGCTTGCTATGGGGAATCCTGATTAGCTCAGGTTACCTTGTCAGCAACCTACCCAGCTATGCCGACCCGATCGCAGAGCCAAAGCCCGAAGCCACCGCCAAGACAAACGAAACCATCGCTCAAGCCACGATCAATCAAGTCCAGTTGACGGGTAATACCGTCCTCACACCCGAAGCGATCGCATCTATCCTTCAGCCACTCCAAGGCAAAGCCATCACCACAGAGCAATTCAAAGCAGCAGTCGAAGCGATCACCCAACTCTATATCAGCAATGGCTACCTCACCTCATCAGCTCAATTTGACCCAAGCGATCCTCAAAGTGTCGTTAATGGCGTAGCCCAAATCAAAGCGCTCGAAGGACAAATCGAACGAGTAGATATAGTTGGTACTACTCAAACCAATCCTGACTACGTGCGATCGCGAGTAGAATTGGGAATTTCCAAACCATTCAATGCCAACGCCGTTGAAGATCAATTGCGACTCCTAAAAGCCGATCCTCTATTTAAAAAAGTAACCTCAAGTCTCAAACCCAGCACCGAAGCAGGTAAAAGCTTATTAGTTGTCCAAGTAGAAGAAGCAAAACAGTTTGGCGGCTCCGTCAGCTTTGATAACTATTCACCTGTTGCTGTTGGTTCCGAACGCATGGGTGTCGGACTAACCTATCGCAACCTCACAGGGCTTGGAGATTTGCTGTCAGCTTCCTATTATCGCAGCACCACAGGAGGCTCCAATCTCTACGATTTTAGCTACAGCATACCCGTCAATCCGATGAATGGAACAGTAGCAATTCGCTACGCACCAAATAACTATCGAATTACCGATCCTGACTTCGCTGCCTTTAATATCCGTGGCGCAAGCAGTCTCTATGACATCGTTTATCGTCAACCCTTGATTCGCAATCCTCGCGAAGAATTTGCTCTATCTCTAGGCTTTGCGCATCAGACAGGACAAACTTTCTTGTTTGAGAACCTTGCAACTCCTTTTGGGATTTGACCCGATGCTAATGGTGTTAGCACCACCAGCGTATTCCGCTTTGGTCAAGACTATACCCTGCGCGACAATGATGGTGCGTGGTCAATGCGATCGCAGTTCAATCTTGGTACAGGATTATTTAATGCCACTTATGTAACTACACCTAACGCTGGCTTTTTTAGCTGGACTGGACAGGCTCAAAGGGTGCAAGTGCTAGGCTCTGACGCGCTTCTAATAGCCTCTTTTGATTCGCAGTTGGCTGCTAATCCTTTACTTCCTTCTCAACAATTCACGATTGGTGGAGGACAATCACTGCGAGGATTTCGCCAAAATGCGCGATCGGGCGACAACGGGATTCGCTTTAGTCTTGAGACTCGTTCAGTAGCGATGCGAGATCAAGAAACTAACAGAGCAATTCTCCAAATCACTCCTTTTATCGATCTCGGAGCAATTTGGAATCATGGCAATAATCCTACACCTTCATCATCACAAAACTTCTTAGCCGCAGGTGGTCTAGGTCTCATGATTGAGCCGATTGAGCGGTTTCTAATCCGAATTGATGCAGCTATTCCATTTGTAAACTTGCAAGGACGTGGCAATAATCTTCAAGATGCTGCTATTTATTTCAGCACTAGCTATCAGTTCTAATCTGCTCTAATCTGCAAATGCGATCGCTGTTAATATCGAATAAGTTTAAGAGGGCATAAAGCTATGACTGTTGCAGCAATTAGACCGACAACTATAGATGAATTTCTAGCACTGCCAGAGACAAAACCTGCCTCTGAATTTATTCATGGACAAATCACACAGAAACCAATGCCTCAAGGAGAACATAGTTTATTACAAGGTACACTCTGCGAGACCATTAGCCAAATTGCTAAACCACAGCAAATTGCTCTAGCTTTCCCAGAGCTACGCTGTGTTTTTGGTGGGTTAGCGATCGTCCCAGACATAGCTGTATTTCGTTGGGAGAGAATCCCTCGTTTGCCATCGGGTCGCATTGCTAACCGTTTTGAAACATATCCTGATTGGGCAATTGAGATTCTCTCGCCCGATCAGCGATATAAACAAGTCTTAGCAAAATTATTACATTGTGCAGAATATGGTACTGAGCTAGGTTGGTTACTTGATACAGAAGACGAGACCATTTTAGTAGTGGATAGCGATCGCCGAGTAAGAGAATTTAAAAATAGCGATCGCTTGCCAGTTCTCACAGGAATTGATTTAGATCTAACTGTAGAGCAAGTCTTTAGTTGGTTGAGCTTGTGACTTGATAGATTTTTGAAGTAGGAATTTCTACCAGCCACAATCAGTTTTGAAGAAAGTCCGCCATTGGCGGACTTTCTTCAAAACTGATTTTTACAATGAGAATTGCTGGCTCGCTACTGGGTTATTCTCGCACCCCCTTGCAATAGGCTAATATAGGAGATTAGAACAGCATTTCGTCATAATTGCTAGTTTAATTTAAGTATATTTACTCAGGCAGACCTGCGTGCAAGCAATAGACCCACAAGAATTATATCCCTTTGAACTTGACCCGTTTCAACTACAGGCGATCGCCGCATTGCAAGCTGGTAAGTCGGTCGTTGTTTGTGCGCCAACTGGTTCAGGCAAAACCTTAATTGGTGAATATGCGATCCATGCAGCTTTAGCAGGTAATCGTCGCGTTTTCTATACCACCCCCCTTAAGGCACTTTCTAACCAGAAATTGCGGGACTTTCGGCAGCAGTTTGGCGATGATAATGTGGGATTACTTACGGGTGACACCTCTGTAAACCGTGATGCACCGATCTTGGTAATGACTACCGAGATTTTTCGGAATATGCTCTATGGTACGCCCATCGGTGAAGTCGGTACTTCGCTAACAGATGTGGAAGTGGTGGTGCTAGATGAATGTCACTACATGAACGATCGCCAACGGGGGACTGTATGGGAAGAGTCGATTGTGTATTGTCCTGCGGGAGTGCAGCTAGTCGCGCTCTCGGCTACTGTAGCAAATAGCCAACAACTAACCGATTGGATTCACAAAGTACATGGCGACACTGAATTAATCTATTCTGATTTTCGTCCTGTGCCTCTTGAGCATTCCTTCTGTAATAACAAAGGCTTTTTCCCACTACTAGATAGCTCTAATGAAAAGATTAATCCTCGACTAAAACCGCTTACTAATAAGCCCCCATCAAAAGAAGAAAGACATAAAATCGTTCCCCCGATTGGGGCTGTGATTTCCCATCTACGTCAGCGCGATATGCTGCCAGCAATTTATTTTATCTTCAGTCGTCGAGGTTGTGATAAAGCGGTCACGGACTTAGGTAATGTCTCTCTAGTTAGTCCGACCGAAGCCCTGAGGTTGAAACCGCAAATTGATACGTTTGTGGCTGCAAATCCTGAAATTGGTAAACCTACACATATTGATGCTCTTTATCGTGGCATTGCCGCCCATCACGCAGGGATTTTACCTGCATGGAAGGGCTTTGTTGAGGAGCTCTTCCAACAAGGCTTAATCAAAGTCGTATTCGCAACGGAAACTCTTGCGGCAGGAATTAATATGCCTGCAAGAACTACGGTGATCTCTAGCATTTCCAAACGTACCGATCGCGGACATCGATTGCTTAATGCTTCGGAGTTTCTGCAAATGGCAGGAAGAGCAGGAAGGCGCGGCATGGATGAAGTTGGCTATGTCGTGACTGTGCAGACTCCCTTTGAAGGGGCTAAAGAAGCGGCTCATCTCGCCACATCTGGAGCTGATCCTCTGGTTAGTCAGTTTGCACCGAGTTACGGAATGGTCATGAATTTGTTGCAAACCCATTCCCTTGATCAAGCTAGAGATTTGGTAGAACGGAGCTTTGGGCAATATCTTGCTGATCTTAATCTCGCACCACAAATCCAGAATCTTGAACTGGTAATAGAACAAATAGCCAAGCTAGAAAAAGATCTTGCCAATATTGATTTGAAGCAATTGGAAGTTTATGACAAATTGCGTGATCGCCTTCGCGAAGAAAAGCGCCTCCTAAAAATGCTCGCTCAGCAAGCAGAAGAGATGCGCTTAAATGATTTAGCTTCCTACGCGCCTTATTTATTGTCAGGCTCTCCGCTTACGATCCGCACTAATAAAGGATTGATTGTGCATACAGTTCTCACGGCAAAAGTGCCAGGCTCTGGACAGTTTCCTTGGTTTGTCTGTCTTGGTCGCGATAATCGCTGGTATACGGTTGATTATAAAGATATTGTGCGCGTTGGTACTGATTTGTTGCTTGATGGTGACATTGAATATCCTGCAAAGTTGCCATTGCGCCCAGGGCAGTCGATCGATGGTGATGAAGCCTGTTTTGCGATCGCCCAAAAAATTACACCATTACCCGATCCAGAACTTGCTCCTGAAGTAATTAAACAACAGTCGCGAGTAATCGCGATCGAATCAGAGATGAATCAACATCCTGTCTCAAAAATGACCGATCGCGGTGCTGTGTTCAAAAAAGTTAATCGGCTCGAACAATTGCAGCGTCAGATCGAGTTTCAGCAAAAGGTGGTTAATGAGCGCCGACAAAGACATTGGCAAGAGTTTATGAGTTTAGTTAATATCTTGCAATTTTACGGATGTCTTGAAGATACCCAACCCACCGATAAAGGTAAGGTCGTAGCGGCGCTGCGAGGTGAGAATGAACTGTGGTTGGCTTTATGTCTAATGTCAGGAGAGTTAGATAACCTCGCTCCTCATCACCTCGCCACCGTCTGTGCTGCGATCGTTAGTGAAAACAGTCGTCCTGATAACTGGATCAAGTTCGGATTATCACCAACGGTAGAAGATGCCCTCGATGGTTTGCGAGAAGTCCGTCGAGAATTAATGCCAGTTCAACGCCGTCATTTAGTCGATATTCCTGCATGGCTGGACTATGAGCTGACAGGACTAGTGGAACAATGGGCTTTAGGAATGGAATGGTCGGAGCTATGTCAAAATACGAACCTTGACGAGGGTGATATTGTCCGTTTGATGCGCCGCACGATTGATTTGCTATATCAAATTCCCCATGTACCGAATTTGCCCTCTCAAATCTATTCATCAGCCAAGCAAGCTGCGCAAATGATCGATCGCTTCCCTGTAAATGAGGTTATTTAAGGGCATTTCTCGAAAAGAACCAGCCCCTTTTTTAAAAACTACCTTGTAGACACAAGTCTCTCTATCTACGTTTCAGTGTGTAGATCCCCCCCAGCCCCCCTTAAAAAGGGGGGAGAATTTTCTTCTTCCCCCTTTTTAAGGGGGATTGAGGGGGAGCTCTTAGAGATTTTGACCGCAGTAAATAATTCTTAAATGAGTTATTAAATCGGGTTTGAGCGCAAAGCGCTGTAACACATAATTCTAGGCTATATTTTAATGTAGTTCGCTGACCTACCACCTTCTAGAAACAATGAAACCAATCGTTAGTCTCCTACATACCTCTAGCTACGAAACAGCATCATTAATGCAAGCCCTAGAGGCAGTACTTGCACCCCTAGGAGGTATGTCTAGCATCGTCAAAGCAGGCGATCGCGTTCTCCTCAAACCCAACCTACTGACTGGATCACGTCCTACCAAAGAATGCACTACCCGCCCTGAACTGGTGTATTGTGTTGCCAAAATGGTGCAGGATGTCGGGGGCAAGCCCTTTTTAGGAGATAGCCCTGCTTTTGGTAGTGCCAAAGGCATAGCCAAGGCAAATGGCTTGTTACCTCTTGCTGAAGAACTAGGAATCCCAATCGTCGAATTTCATGGTAAACGTTACGAAACTGAAGGCGAGGGTGAGCTACAACATTTGCGGCTAAGTAAAGAGACGATGGATGCAGATGTAGTGATTAACTTGCCTAAGGTGAAGTCACATATGCAACTAACCCTGACGCTGGGAGTCAAAAATCTCTTTGGCTGTGTACCAGGCAAAATGAAAGCTTGGTGGCATATGGAAGCAGGTAAAGATGTCGAAAGATTTGCACAGATGCTAATTGAGACAGCGAGAGCGATCAATCCTGAATTGACGATCCTTGATGGTATCGTCGGACACGAAGGCAACGGACCTAGCGCTGGTGAGCCAAAAGATTTAGGGGTTTTGGCGGCTTCCTGTGACGTATTTGCGCTAGATCGCGTTATGGTGGAGATCCTCGGAGTTAAGCCTCTCGATGTGCCAACGGTTGCCGCCGCTATACGCACAGGGCTTTGCAGTGATCTTGATGCTATTGACATCATCGGCGAGCCGATCGCTAATTTGCAAAGCAAAGATTGGAAACTACCTGAAACGATGATGGCGATCGACTTTGGAATGCCCAGAGTTTTGCGATCGACCTTTAAACATCTCTATATCAAGTTTATTAAAGAACCGCTCAGTACCTATGCCCGCACCTAAAAGCCCACCGCTAATCTTAGTGGTCGAAGATGCACCTGACAACCAAGTTTTGGTTGAGCAGGTGTTTCAAGATTCAGGCTACCGCGTCACTTGCATCCAAGATGGTCAAGCCGCTCTAGATTGGCTAGAAACTAATCATCCCGATCTGATTTTGCTGGATTTATCTTTGCCAGAGGTAGATGGCTGGGAAGTTGCTAGACAACTTAAAGCTAGCGATCGCACATCCCAAATCCCAATTATTGCGGTCACAGCCCATGCGATGAAGGGAGACAAAGAATCTGCGATCGCCTCAGGTTGTGATGATTATCTGACAAAGCCATTGGACATCGATCTATTGGAATCTTGTGTGAAGCAATGGTTAGATAAGCGATCGTAGTAGGCTGATGCCTTGCTACAGCCTACTGTATAAGTAGTTAGCCCGAGACAAAAGCTTATACTTACCTATAACTTAGACTAAGATTTAGAAAGAGTGTTAAAACTTCACTTAATAAAAATTCCATTTATTCATCATCTATGAGCGTTGCTTTGCATCACTCATATTAATTTAATCAAATTATTAACTTACCAAATTTAGGAAATTGTTTTATGTCTGGTCGCGTTGGAGTAATACTATTAAATTTAGGAGGCCCTGAAAAGTTAGATGATGTCTATCTTTTCTTGTACAACTTATTCGCCGATCCAGAAATCATTCGTCTCCCATTTCCCTTTTTACAAAAGCCGATCGCCTCACTGATTGCCGCTAGTCGCGCTCCGATCAGTCAAGAAAATTACCGCTTGATTGGCGGCGGTTCGCCATTGCTCCAGATTACCAAAGAGCAAGGAGAGAATATTGAGAACGTTTTGCAGCGTAATGGAGTTGAGGCAAAGGTTTATGTAGCAATGCGCTACTGGGCTCCCTATACCGAAGAAGCACTGGCTCAAATGAAACAGGATGGGATTACTCGTCTTGTGGTGCTGCCGTTATATCCTCAGTATTCGATCAGTACTAGTGGTTCGAGCATCAAGCAACTCGATACGCTTTGGGAAAATGATCCTGAACTGCAAGCGATCGAAAAAATCACAATCCAGTCTTGGTACGATCGCACTGGCTATATTCGGGCGATGAATGACCTGATCAATACTAAATTGCAGTCTTTTGCCAAACCTGAGAATGTGCATATTTTCTTCAGTGCTCATGGTGTGCCAGTGAAGTATGTGACTAAATACGGCGATCCTTATCAATCCGAAATGGAAAACTGTGTTGATGGGATTATGAAAGCTCTTCGTCGCGATTATCAATGCTATAACTCCCATACTCTTGCTTATCAGAGTCGCGTTGGGCCAGTTGAGTGGCTGCAACCTTACACTGAGGAAGCAATTAAAAACTTAGCTAAGCGCGGGGTTAATGATCTTTTGGTTGTGCCAATCAGTTTTGTGTCTGAGCATATTGAGACTTTGCAAGAAATTGATATTGAATATCGAGAAGTTGCTGAAGAAGCTGGTATTCATAACTTTGATCGCGTTCCTGCACTAAATAGCCATCCAGTTTTTATCAATGACCTTGCCGAATTGGTAATGGAATCTCTCGGTTCTAATAAAGCTGCTGCGATCGCGGTGTAGGTTACGCAGCCCTGTACTCAAGCCCTGCACTCAAGTGCGGGCTGAAAGCTCAAGTCGGTTGAAACCGACTGAAGAATAAGTCTAAATTAACCTGTTGAAACGGGTTTTAGCTCTTTGCCCGCACTTGAGTGCAGGGCTTTTGATGATGCGTCACGCTAACACATCCCACAAGAAGGATTTTTGGTTTCTCCAACAGGCTGCTAATTGGTATAGCGGTTTTCAGTTGAGTGTGGCTCAAAAAATGTAGGGGCAATTCATGAATTGCCCCTACATTTTTTGTGGTTTCTATACAGTGGTCATCTGAAAACCACTATACTCCCTTCCCAGTGAAGAATTAGACGTTGCGGCGCTTCGCGCCGCAACGTCTAATTCTTGGTTTTATATGGCTATTTCTTTGGTGGGAAGGGAGGATTACTGAGATTCTGTAATGAATTAAGATTTTATTCTTAACTTCATCACAACGTTGGTAATATTGAGGATATGTCATAAATCCATAGGAAGCTAGTCATGCCTGATTCAGAATCGAAGGATTTTTCAGAATCTGAACAAGCGCTACAAGAATGCTTAGCAATCGTCGCCATCGGTGCATCAGCAGGCGGATTAGAAGTATTTACACAAATTCTCGAAGGTTTACCAGTGGATACTGGTATGGGCTTTGTGCTGCTTCAGCATTTAGCTCCCCAACATGATAGCCAGTTAAGTGAGATCTTACGAAGTTCGACAAAGATGCCCGTCAATGAAGCAAAAGAAGGCATGAGAATTATGCCAAATTCGGTGTATGTAATTCCGCCGAATACTTCGATGACTCTGGAGCAGGGGCTCTTGAGGCTCGAACCGCGCCATCGGTTCAAGGGTAAATATATGGTAATCAATGAATTCTTTAGTTCCCTTGCCGCCGATCGCAAAGAGAAATCGATCGCTGTGATTTTATCGGGGAACAATGAAGATGGTACAGCAGGTATCGGCGCAATTAAAGCCGCAGGGGGGATCACCTTCGCTCAAGACCTCACCTCAGCAGAATTTCCCACCATGCCGATGATAGCGATCGCGTCGGGTTATGTGGATTTTGTGTTATCGCCTGCGGAGATAGCCGCAGAGCTAGTAAACATCAGCAAAAACAACCATGATGAAGCAATAAGTACTGCAATTACTCTTTATGAAGCTGAGGATAAATCGGCGTTAGTTTTTACAGAGACAGCAGAAAGTATCGCAGCTTTATCAATTATTTTTGAAATGTTGCAGAGATCTACAGGAGCCGACTTTCGCCATTACAAGAAAGGGACAATCAGACGGAGGATGATGCGGCGAATGGGTTTGCTGGATCTCAAAAAAGTGGAAGACTATGCCACCTATTTGCAAGCACATCCCAGCGAAATTGAAAAACTATACAATGACCTTTTGATTAATGTGACTAGTTTCTTTCGCGATCCTGAATCTTTTAAATCTTTGCAGAAATTAGTATTTCCGATTATTTGTGAAAATAAATCGCTGGATTTACCAGTTCGGATTTGGGTAACAGGCTGTGCGACGGGCGAAGAAGTTTATTCGATCGCGATTAGTTTATTGGAATTTCTCGATGATTTCCCGATTAAGCCTGCCATTCAGATCTTTGCGACGGATATTAGCGAAAAGGCGATCGAAACGGCAAGGGCTGGAGTTTATCATCATAATTTGCTGATTGATGTCTCTCCAGAGAGGTTGCGGCGCTTTTTTATACCCGCAGATGGGGGCTATCAGATTAGTAAATTGGTTAGGGAATTATGTATATTTGCTCGACAAAATTTAACTAGTGATCCTCC
>Ga0315902_10012252_pt1 | contig 11181 bp, 9 predicted proteins | sample LakEriMetagenome_9_FD_203523 | JGI IMG/M metagenome (GOLD analysis project Ga0315902, IMG submission 203523) | Freshwater fungal communities from buoy surface, Lake Erie, Ohio, United States - Buoy 12 MA117 | ecosystem: Environmental > Aquatic > Freshwater > Lake > Lake biofilm | place: USA...
CCATCAATTCATTCACGCCAACAAACAGTAAAAAACAGACAAAGAAAATGCCACCAATGAGAAGCCCCATTTCCAGTTGTTCTTGCTCTTTCTGTTTAGCTTCTTTCTCGGCTTTCTTTAATGCACTTATCTCTTTTGCATCTGCCAAGTCCATCTCTGCTTGACGGGCTTTAATCTTGTTCCAAACGTCAATCTTGCCTGTCTGCATGAAGAGCATCTTTAACTCTTCTTCAAACGCTCTGGCTTGCTCTAGTGCCATCTCAATCTGTAAGGCAGTTCCCATGTTGGAACCTTTGCCAGACTGCTTGGCTTGAAGCATGGCCTTGGTAGCAGTTGACTTGGCATCGAAAAGTTTGCCAATCATGGGTGCAAGTGAGCCTAAGTCATTGGCAACATTAGCTGCCTTCTTGACCATGCTGATTGCTGACTGTATGCCAGCTAGTGCCGTGATTGGATCTATCATTTCTTTTCTACTTTCTTCCATTCAATACAGTAGACTTTTCGGTTGTAGACATCCCCAACCCAAACCCACTTGACACACCTGTACTCAATAGATACAGCCAGTAAAAGACTAATTAATTCCATGCCCAGATGATTACTGAGAATGACCAAACGATAAGGGCAACCATACCGACTGCCGCAATTGTTGCAAGCAGCCAGTCTTTCATTTTATCTAGGAAGTAAGTAACGCTCAGTACCATACTGAGGCAACTGGCCTAAACCATAGTTTGTCAATGGATCAGAGGTAATTCTGTTTAACAGACCAGGCGTTTGAGGCGTAGTGTTCGGCAACAAATTCCGTTGGTACATTGGGCTTGTAATTAAACTTCTTCCAAGTGGCCTACCAAAAACGGCTCCAAGAGCAGTGGCATTTCCAGTTGAAACAGCACCAGCGGTTCCAGCGGCAAGGTCTGTTAAGTTCGGCCCAGGGGCGCTTCCAATACGGGCTACGTTTTGGAAAGAATTTGGGAAAGCAGCAGCAGCATCAGCTAATACTTGAAGTTCAGAAGGAACAATTTTCCCTCGTTTTGCACGTTGACCAAGCTCTGCCAAAGACACATCACCAGTAGCTAAATTTAATGACTTTTGCAGAGTGTAGCTTTTGGCAATGTCTTCACGAGCTTGCTTAAAGTTTTTTACAACATCAGGCTGCTTATAAATGTTAGTCAAATTTCTTTCTGCTAAATCTTCCATTTGGTTAACAGCAAATCTTTGAATTTGTCCAAGATTCCTAGCTGCTGCGTCTTGAGATATAAGATTAGTTTCAGCATCTCCTTTTAAACGCTTCATTTGCTCAACAAAACCCTTGCTGTTAAAGTTAAGTTGTTGTAATCCTTTTAAAGTATTTATTTCCGCTAGAACATTGTTGGTTGGCGCTAGATCATTTAAATCATCCAATTTATCCGAAATAGACTTAAGAAATGATTGATCTGTGTAATAAGTTTTATTGGCTCGTAAGGCATCATAAAACTGACCTTTATCTTTGCGGAATGCTTCTAAAACTGGAAGAGTAATTGCCGTGTCAGCGTCAACATTTAGAAATTTTCTAGCTGCAGCGTTACCAATTTCTGCATTCTTAACAGAAGTAAGTTGCTTAGTTTGTGGCTTGCTAGAAAAAGCTTCAAGCAAGTTGTTCAAAATTGAAGGATTTACCTCTGAAGGAACTAATGTTGCACCTTGTTCAATTGCTCGTTGTGCAATCAATTGTTTTTGAGTCAAAGGAACTACTTGACGAGGTGTCGTTGCAGCACTAACTGTAGCAGTTGGCAATGTCATTAATGCACCAGCAACAGTTTCATTTGCTAGTTGTAAAGGATTAATAGAACCAGTGTTTGCAGCTTGTGCAACAGCAGATGTAATTCCAGCAGTACCTGACCCAGTTAAAACATTTTGAGACAAAGCTGCGGTTCTTGGAGCCATCTGTGTAAGAGCAGTAGGTGTCCCCGCAACAATGGATTTTTGTAAAGCGCCTGGCAACAATAAATTTGTTGGGTCAGGCAAACCACTCAACAACCCACCAACCAATAAGCCTGGACGCTCTGTAGCCACCTTATAAGTGCCTTTTAGAATGTCACTGATAGATGGAGTTGGTACGGCAACAGGCTGTTGTTTGGTGCGATCAATGCCAAGGTATTCATCAGAAAGGCCAAGCGCACTTAAACCACCTTTAATGCCTTGAGACATCAAATTGGCAGTACCAGAGATTAATTGTCCAGTAGTAGTCTTTCCACGGAACACATCTAGTGGTCTAAAGCTTGCTTGAACGTCTTGCATAAACTGGCTACCACCAGTTTGTTGAGGTTGTTGTTGTGTAGGTACATTAATACCCGTTACTGGCTTAAACTCTTCAGTTGGAGCTTGTTGTTGAGAAATACCAGTAACTGGTTTCCAATCTTCATCGTCTTTTTGAGCCATACCAACCACCTTCTTAACGTAGTTTTGTGTTTCTTTAAATGGAGGAACTCCACCATACTTTTCAACATTACCTGGGCCAGCGTTATAAGCAGCCGCCACCAAAGTAGGATCTTGAAATCGTTCTGACAACTGGCCTAGATACTTAACACCACCTCGGATGTTATCTCTCCAATCCATTCGATTAACACCAAGATCTTTAGCAGTAGCACCCATTAACTGCATGGGTCCATAGGCACGATCATTGAATCTGGTTTTTGGTCCTATAGCGTTAAATGCACCACCAGACTCGGCTTCAACAACACCTTGCACTAAAGAAAGAGGAACACCTTGGCGTTCTGCTTCTTGAGCAGCAAAAGCAAAGATTTCGTCTTTAGTTGCCATATTATTGACCAATAAACATTACAGTACCATCTGGCTTTTTAACGCCATATCTTCCAGATTTACCTTGAACAAGTTGGAATCCTGCTGGCAAAACTGGCTTGCTTGGATTGGCAGCAATTTGCTCATTAAGGAACTGGTTGACCTTCGGATGGTTGTACAAACGTGGGTTATCAGGTGAATTAGCCCATGCTGTATAAACAGCTTTTGGATCACCTGTATAAGAATCAATAAATCTCTGACGAGCATCATCTTTATCTGCAGCGGCAATCTCTAATGCAGACACATATTTAGTAACAAACTTAGGATCTGTCACACCAGTTGTAGCCTTGTCAACAATGCCACCTTCAAACGCATTGGCGTTGCCTTTAATGTTGCTCAAACCCTTCAAAACACCCTCAGAACGTGTTTTATTGAGCAAGTTAACATTGCCTACTAATGAATCAAACTTATCGCCAACACCAGGAATAGCTCTCATATAAGCTGCGCCTGTAGAGAAGAACTCTGTCAGTTTATTGGGATCAAGTTGTTCAGCAGCGTTATACAAGTATTCAGCAGAAGTCTTACGATCTCCAACTGTCAATGCGGCATCAAGAGCAGTCTTTGTAAACTCATTGTATCGATTTGAAGTTGCAAGATTTACTGCTTCTTGAGCAGGGGAAATCTTAGCCACTCCACCAGATGGAGCGCCACCAGTTGCACCACCAGCACCACCAGTTGGACGCTGAGTAAGCAACGAAGATCTAGGAACAAAATATGTTTTGCCATCAGCACCAATAACTTGCTCAACTTGGCCTTGTGCTTGTCCAACAGCTTCAGCACCTTTAATTGCAGTAATTGCACCAGTAGCACCTGGAATTACTTGTTGTGTAAAGCCACCACCTTGCATTGGAACAAGCATGGTATTTGTAGATATTTCAGGTGGGGTAGATTCAATCCTAGATTGCATATAATTCTGCACAGGAGCCGCAGAATATCCACGAGTTAAAGGATTGTATTGAGATACAACACCTTCTTTTTGTGTTGGCAATCCACGTAATACTTGTTGATTAGGATTAAGAACTAAATCACCCTGAACTTTAGGTTGCAAGTTTTGCAATGCACTAGTCAAACTAGGCAATACTGTAGCCGCATTTGGATTAGTCGCCAAGCGTCCTAAACGTGTATATGCAGCATTAAAATCAATAGGCTGATTTAAAATCTGCTGCTGTCTTAATGCGGCTTCAGGAGATGGGCCAAAGTCAGTAGAAGTACGAGTTGGTTGGTTTACTAATGCTCTTTGACCTGCCTGTGCTGGAGTTGGAAAGAACTCTTGTTGAATTGAACCAAGCTCTTGCAACAAGCCTTGTTGTTGTTTTGTCTTTTGTAAGTTTGGAATTATGTTTTGCACAGCTTGGTAGCCAGTAGCAATGCCACCACCACCAAAGATGCTTCCTAACAGGAATTGATTGAAAGCTTCATCCTTAACGGCTTTTTGCTCTTCAGGAGACAAGCCCTTTAATTGCTCTTTTGGTAATAGAAATTCCATGATAATTCCTTACTTGATTACGCTTGCACCAAAGCTTGAGCCACTTGACGAGCTTTGCATACCAGAGCCACCACCAACATTGATACCCAACGCTTGATTGAGAATCTGTTGTTGCTCCAATGGCAGATTGCGGATTGCATCCAACTGAGCTTGAGAGAACTGCTGTTGTACAGCACCTTGGTTTGCAAGTTGATTTGCACCTGCAAAACCCATTTGTTGGCCTTGACCAGCAATATTAGCAAGCAATCCACTAGAGCCAATACGCTGTTGATTAGCTTGTAATCCTGCACCTTGATTGGCTAAGTTAGCTTGCAAGAAGTTCTGTGCGTTTGCCAATGCAACTTGATTTTGAGCCGCCTGATTAGAAAGGTTAACTTGTTGTTGATTCTGCGTGTTTAGCTGACCAACATTAAAGTCATAACCTTGATTAGATAAAGCTGCTTTTAAGGCAGCCTCTTGATTTGCTTGAGAAGCAGTTAAACCAGTTGCTTGATTAGCACGAGCCGCTTCCAATGCCGCTTGCTGATTAGCCAAACCAAACTGACCTGCCAATTGCAAAGACTGCTGAGTAGTAGCCAAGTCTTGAGCTTGGTTAAGTTGCTGTGCTTGCATTAAACGAGCCAGATCTGCCTCAGAAGCACGTTGTGCTTGATCGTAAGCTTGAGCATTTTGTTGAGCAATAAACTTCTGTGCAGTTTCGCCAAATGCACGATTTGTTTCTGCCTCTGCTACACCTTGACGAGATCCACCAAAAGCACGAGCCGCAGTAGCTTGAGCAGCAGTTTGTTGCTGTTGCAACTGGCGTGAACGCTCTAACTCTGTTAATCCTTGCTCAGTAACTGCCTGAGTATATGGATTCATATATTGCTGGATATTCTGGTTTAAGAACGAACCAGCCTCAATATCACGAATATTTGCACGAGCTTCAGGAGCAATTTGTCTTAATGCTTCAGAAGCAACATCAGCACCAGAAATACGATCTGCGGCAATACGCTCTGCGGCAATACGCTCTGCATTAACATCACGAACTGTTTCACGGCCTAATTGAGCTGCTTGAGCCAAAGCCGCCTGAACATCACGAGATGCAACATTTTGTGGTTGGTAAAGTCCTGCACTAGTAGCCAAAGTACCCGCAGTCCCAAGCTGACGCATTTGCCTACTATTAGGATCAGCAAACTGACGAGTTACATCAAAAGATGCCTGTTGGTCAGGAGTAAAACCCGCAAACTCTCTAGGAGCTAGGCCAGCAGAAACGCCTTTAGCAGTCTCTAAATTAGCCAAATACGCATCTCTAAATGCGGGGTCTAATTGCGACTGTGATGATTGCTTGGAACTTGATAAACTCATCTTATATCTCCGTACTCAAGAAAATTCTTGGTTCAACCTTGTAAATCTTACTCATAACCTTTTCCCATCCTTTACGGCCTGTCATGGTCATGTGTGTACATCCTTCCAATTTGCCGTGTTTTTCAACAAATGGAAGTATCCGTATAACTTCATCCATATCTCCTGCCGCTAGGAATACATGGATTGATTTCTTCTTGGGATGGGTAATTATTTCAGTAACGATGGCAGTATTAATACCAGGCCAAAATTGCATTTCATCTTTATCGAGGGCCATTGCGACATCCTCAAGACTATGCGTTCCGTTACCATATTCTAGCGCATTTAATAATAATTGCTCACTTTCCTGAAAGTAAGGAACCCACCATTTTGGCTTTCCATCTTCAGTAAAACTACTGCAATCTATCATCTAATGCTGCCAAGCTTCCCATCAAATCGAATTGTCCCGACACGCCAATCAGTCAATCTAACGCCTTCAATCTTGGCGGCTACTTGTCTTCCGCTTATGCGTACTGAAGTAGGATTAGCCATTGAATATGGGCCATGGTTATATTCTGTTGAATTAGGATAGAACTTGGTGCTAAACCGAACCTGAACATCACCAGCAGTCTTTTCATCAGGAACTAATCCTGTCAGACTCATGGTTCTGTCTCCATTTCCTAGTTCTACGGGTCCAGACTCAGCAAACAATGTTTGCCCATCATAAGCAAAACCAACTTCATGCTCATAGACGTACCCGTCTGTAGAAACCATAATTGGGTTATTAAAGATTCCACGATCTGTGCCACACGTACGTGCTAACGTACCAATGGCCCAATGATTCTCACGATAGTTGTAAGAAACGTAGGAATCCACTTCATTTGAGGCAGCACTTGGGTAAAACCACCAAATCTCACCATAATTAGAGTTATGGACGCAGTAAACCTTAGAAGATTGAGTAGTGTTCATGTTACTGAACACATAATCCGATACATCTGAATTCAAAGGCTTTACAAAACCATCGTATATCCAGAATCCTGATCCAGACATCCAAATACAGGCATTGTCAGTAGCGGCTACTGCTTGCTTAGAAATAACACCACAACCACTACCAACACGCTCGAAGCTATAAATGAATGGTGGGCCAATATATGTGGCAGTATGTACATCCACATCAGTAAACAGAATAGTAGCGCCTCGAATGCGTTTAGCGCATTGCAAAGAGCCAATAGTGGTTAACTCAAAGTCACCAGCTTGATTGGTGGCAGCAGGAGTCCATACAGTATTGTTTTCTTGGTCACACCATTGGACTTTACGTGGATTTCCACCTGCTCCAAGCGCAAATAAGAATCGTTCTTGAGTAACAATTAAACCAGTACAGCTAGTTGGTGCGTTAGTAAGCGCAACCGCATCATTAGCAAGATTTAATTGCCATTCAAGCAATTTACCATCTTTGGATGAGCAAGCAACCAAATACTCGCCCCATGTATCCATAGACCATGTTGTAGCAGGCGTGTATTGGCCTAAGTCTGGTCTAGCAACACCATAGGCAGAACTGCCATAAGTACCATAGCCATAACCAATCTTCAATACAGCATCAGCATCACCAACAGTAAAAGATGTTGGAGTAATGTCAGTTAATGTGCCACCTTCATTCATTGAATAAAGTTTTGAATGTGTACCAATTCCGATACGTCTGTTATTGGAGTTATCACGCCAATTAATCAGACCTCTAGCCATTCCAGTTAATTGAGAGGTAGCACGTTTTCTCCATCCACCTACTGGACGGATGGTGTTTTCATACCAACGAACTAAATTTGCGCTATTCCAACGGCCTTTAGACTGATATTCAGTCCCGTTTTTGTATACGCCTGGAGGAATTTGTAGTGGAATGTATGCCATATCTGTATTCTATATCGTTGGTAGATTGGACACAAAACTCATTGTAGCAATTAAGGATGCAGTTGATGGATAATTACCTGCTGCAGCATAAGTTTGAATACTTACTTGCGTACTATCAGTTTCCCACCAAAGCTCAACATAATCAGTTGCATTTAAGCTTAAAAAGTAATTCCATCCAACTAAAGCATGACCATTAACAGATCCATGTTTACTTGGTATGGCAAAGAATCCAGTTGACCCAACAACTACAGTTCCGTTAATCTTTAACCAGACTCTCGCATCATGGTCTTGAGAGTCAGAATTCTCAAACTGTCCAGACCATTGTAAATTCCAAATTCCAGCTTCAGCAACTGTGATTCTTGAGTTACTTGCTACACTTACGCCATTGGCATAATCTGTAGTATTTAAGGTCATTGCATAAGCCGTATTAGCCAATGCCGCTATTTGGTCAACAGTACTTTGAAAAGCCCCATAAGGATTATTCAGGTACTTGCCACCTCTTGGCCCAATAATAGACTGTATTGCGTTAACTAACTTAGTAAAAAACAACCTCAAAAGTCCATTATTTTGATTCTGAAGACTTTGAGAATAGACAATTCCTGATGTACCCAAAGAAGGTATAGCAGGAATATCTAGTTGTTGTTTTACATTAGCCATTACTTTTTAAGCCATGTCTGCCAAACTGCACCCGCAGCAATGACTAAACCGCCAATCCACAAAACTGGTTGAGCAATAGATGCTATCCAGTTAAGAACCTTTACAGCACCCTTGGCAGCGTCAATAGCAGTTACAAGGTCTTTAGTGTTCTTATCTATTTCATCTACCTTTGCTTCAACAGCTAATAGACGCTCATAGATTTGCTCATGGCTTACATCGGTCATGGTGCATCAGGCCATGTAATAGTCCAAGGGAAACCTGTCTGCGTAGTTACATCACGCAAGGCTTGACGATAGGTAGCCCATACTGCTTTGTCCACAGGAGCGTCCAGCAAAGCGTCTGCTACTTGTGTCCAATCACAGTCTTTTAGTTTCTCATCCCTTGAAGCACGAACACTCTTAGCCTGTTCAGCATCTTTAGTGGCTTTGTATTCAATTTCATTCTCAGCCGCAGTCTTGGCAGGGGTTTCTTCTGTGGCTTCTGTATCTACAAACACAGGGCCAAGGATATATTTGGTGTACCACTTACCATCTACTTGCTCAACACCAGAGGCTTGAGAGTATTGGTAAACAGTGCCTCCAGAGGCTTGTGGGCCTTCAAAGACTACATCAGCACCCAAAGCCGTTAAGACTTCAGTTGTTGTTGTTTCCCATGATGGGCCACCATTGGCTTTTGTATATGCACGAAACTCTGCCTCGTACATTACTTGCCCGTCATTTGTTCTGATTTGCATGATGTTTCCTTATGCGATTGCCAAGAAGATGTAGGTTACGCCACTGGCGTTAACGTAGTCAGCACTGCTTACAAGTTGAAATCCTGTAGAAATTGTATAGACATCATTTGCATTAACTTCAACGGCTGATGTATTTAATTTTACTGAGGGGTCTGTGCCGCTTACCATTCCTCGTGCTGTATCCCAAACATACCAATCTCTATCAGGCGCAGTTGATGTTGATTTTTTAATTAATACAAATCTTGCACCGCCTGTGAATCCACAATTTATTGTTTGTGTTGCGCCTGTGCCTGTGTAAGAGCCTACTTTAGAAACACCAGCGCAAGTAGCAAATAAATAAGCAACGTATGTGTCGGCACTGCCGTTTACTTGATTACTTGTTCCAACACTAAAAACCGATGATGTTGGAGTAGTATTGTTCCAAAGTGCTCCAGCCGTTGAAGTGTTACCAGAATCACCACTACTATTAAATAATCGCAAATAAAATCCAGTTCCACCGCTTGAAGTATAAACAACACCACCTGCCGCAAGGCTTCTACTCTTTACAATCATCAACTCAGGAGCTACCGCCAAGTTGTGCGCAATAGTTCTTGCAACTCCCGTCCCCGTATAGCAAACCTCATCAAAGAAGCTGGGGGCGCGGCGCATTGCCCAGTTGATGTAGTTGTAAGTTGATAAGTTTACGCCGCTGTCCGTTCCAAACGTCACGCCGTCCATTGACGCAAAAGATGTAACCGAGGTTTGAGTTGTTTCGACGGTGTCTTGATTTGGAAATAAATCTTTTGTTGCGCCCCGCAGACGGTCTTCAAAAATTGGTTGGGATGCAAGGTTGCGCCCGTGGGCAATCCACAAATCAGAGGGGAAACCAATCCCTGTCACGTTTGCAGTTGCGCCTGTACCAGTCCATGTCTTTGGTGTAAACACACTCGTACCCGTAGTAGGCACTTTCATCGGGCCACGGCGTATGGCTATGTAGATGAAAGTAGCGCTATTAAACCCAGAATAATTTTGGTTAAAAACAAAACCCGTTGCCGTTGGGAATGTTAAACCACCACCAGATACAAATGTTTCTGCATCGCTTGTGTTTGCCTGTAAATATTGAGAATTTCCAGCTCTAACTGGATAACCTCGCATATTGTCTTGCATCCACCAAAATCCAGAGTTCGCTTCATCACCAGCACTTACTTTTTTAATCATTACCCATTGAGGTTCATACCCCAACGTCACCGTAGCGTTACCAGAACCATCAGTAGTAAAAGACCCACAGCTAATCACATTGTCTGTACCAGTTAGGCCAAAGCCTCCTGCGTTGTGGGCGAATAGGTAGGCCACATAAGTATTTCCGTCATTTGGAATTGCAAAACTGGTCAAATCAAAAGTAGTAGATGTTGGTGTAATCCAAACACCCCCCGGGTCTTCAGCGGCAAAAGTACGATTTAATTTTAAAAAATTTCTTGTGGCAGAAGGTACACCCCGATGGTAAACATACCACTCGTCAGCAATATTGGTTGCTTTAATAATTATACAGCCGGGAACAGAGCCAAGATTATGAGGAACTGATAGTGTTGATGTGCTTTTTGTGAAAGTCACAACATCAAAGAACTTTGGTTGCTTGCGGAATGTCCATGAGGCAAAGTTACTACCACTTAGATTGACAACGCCTCTTGATTCAACAGAAAAACCAGAAGTAGTAAATGAACTTAATCGTTGCCCATCAAATAAGCTACCATTAGTTCCATTTGATTCAAGGTGGCGATAAGGGCCTCTTGCTGTATCAAAAAGATTGTGGCTTTGTGCTGTTGTTCTGTCTTTAATCCAAACTAACCCACCTTTAGTAGACAAGTCAATGCCGTTGGTAATGGTTTGTGATGAGCTATTGCCTGTATATAAGAAGCAAGAAAAACATTCTTCTATATAGTTAGGCACAACAGGAACACCACCACCAAAGGCATCGTAACTAGCCGCACCAGAAGTTGCTTGTAATGGCATGGTTTAAGCCTTAAATTGTGTGTTGCTTGCCAAGACTGTGAAAGTCGCACTACCTGTCTTGATAATCAAATAACGATAGCTATCAATGCCACTAGCATTACCCGCAGTAGGCGCACCACCCAACCAGCGTGTCGTAACTCCAGATGTAGTGCCATCCACTTGCACAGCAGAGTTGTAGTAAGCAGTAGAGCCTTGAGTAACCAAGAAAGCCACAGTCATTGATTGACCTGTACTCATCAAAGTATCTAGTGAAGTA
>Ga0315902_10012255_pt1 | contig 11179 bp, 16 predicted proteins | sample LakEriMetagenome_9_FD_203523 | JGI IMG/M metagenome (GOLD analysis project Ga0315902, IMG submission 203523) | Freshwater fungal communities from buoy surface, Lake Erie, Ohio, United States - Buoy 12 MA117 | ecosystem: Environmental > Aquatic > Freshwater > Lake > Lake biofilm | place: USA...
ACTCTTAACCCTGATGAAACATCGTTGATGAGAAATTACATACAACCGATGGTGGCTCAGTACGCTTTCTATTTGGCGATGCCATTTGTAGCCTTCAAAGCAACCAATAAATCAATTTCAAAAGAGTCATCAGAAAACTCAACACCAGTTGATTTATCAGAGTTGAAGTATTTAAGAAATGCTGTTTTGGATACGGCAGAGTTTTACAAGAGAAGATTGATTGTATTTTTATTGAATTACAATTACTTGTTCCCAACTTATGCATCACCAGCAGCAAAAGACAACATGCCAAAATCAGCTCAAAGTTATTTTACAGGAATACATATACCATCTTACGGAGGACAATATCCTCTTGGAACTTGGTTGGAACCATATGGATTAACAAACCCTTGTAATGGTTGTGGTGGATTTGTTAATGGAAGTTATTAAAATTTAATTAAAAAGAATATGTGCGATATTATAAATGAATTTACACCTGAAGAGATTATAAACCACCCAAAGTTGAGTGATAATTATAAGTTTGAATACTTTGAAAAACTAGCAAAAGAAGAAGATTTTTATGATATATTAAATAATCTTGGAGTTGCTATAGATGATTTGGGTATTGGATTAGGTGATATAGACAACTGGGATTACATATGGGACATTAACGAAGATGATACAAAAGGTATTCCATCTAAAACAATTGAGTTCGGCAAACAAGAGAATTTCAAGGTAATGAATTTATATCGTTATATATCAACAGAGTATGGGCCATCTTTTATTGGACCTAACACAAGAAGATTTTGCATGGAATTGGTTCGTAGAACAAATGCTTCTTTGATGAGGTATGAAGATATTGTTAGATTGAACTCATCAAATCCTGGATTAGGTAAAGGTGGGTCTGATACATATTCAGTATTTGAATGGAGAGGTGGTGTCAACTGTCGCCATATATGGGTAAAGTATAAATACGATACTGATACAAAAGCATTGGTTAAAGCGCCAACGTCAGAACAACCAAAAAATACTCAAGTTCAAGGACGTGTTCCATACGCCGACGGAACTTTAACACCACCACCTAGGAAATAATATGATATTTTTCTTTTAATTGGAGGTAAGCGTCCCTTGCCTCCTTTTCTGTTTTATATCTACCAAAGTATTTGCTTTTACCATCTATGGTTAAAACAGGTCTATATCTATTTTTCTTTTTATCGTAATAATATCCTTTAGCCTTCGTATTGAATGTATTTTGTTGTTGAGTAATACTTCTTAAATTAGTAATTCTATTATCAGATGGATTACCATTGATATGGTCTATACATTCAACTACTTCATTGTGAATAAAAAACCAAGCAAAATGATGAGAATATAATTGACCTTGAAATAAATCTTTTCTTCCAATTGAAATATAACCCCTTGGGTTTTTTCTCGTTATTGGTTTACCACGTAATCCAATAACTTCACCAGTATCAGGATTATATGTATATCCCAATTCTTTAAGTAATTCACATTTTTCTAATCTAGTCATAGTGCAAAGATAATAAAAAAACTAATACTCCACCAGCCCGTAAATAGCAGTTCTGTATAATAGAGCAGATAGATAAACCATTCTTGCTTGAACTTCATTTTCGTACCTACCAAGAAAATACGATTTGTTGTTTGCTCTAATTCTTACCATCCATTTGTTTCGGTTCTTATCCCAAGTATAACCCTTACCGAAATTTTTTACCTTTGAGGTATTCTTTTTGTTGTTCTTCATATTTTTCGTTTGTAATAATGTATCTTCCGTCTTTGAATTGACTACCGTTATATATCTTTTCTTTTACATTTCTTATATTTTCGGTTGGAAAATATGATTTAATATCTTGAATAGTCAAACATCCAATCTTGTAATAAGAATTGTTTGTATCCATAATAAAGTATCTTGATGGTTTGTTGAAAAGGTATTTTAATCTTAATGATAAACCTTTTTTCTTTCTACCCATCTTAATTAAATCTAATCCATAAATTTCTGCCAGTTCTTCGTTGTTATAATCATTGAGGACAAATTCACATAACTCAATATCTGCAGGCTTCATTTTATGATTTGAATACTGACCTTTGATAAGGTTTTTTAGATGTTCGTTATACTCAACATATTCTTTTCTATTTTCGTCTTCTATATGTTCAAAACTACTATCAGAATAAATCATCTTATTTTTCTGTTTATGTTGAAGACAATAGTTTCGTAGTATCATAAAGCAATATCCTTTGGTTGTTTCATAATCATCTACCAATCTACCTTCATTATATTTTTGAAGTATTTGAAGCATACTATTACCTACAATATCTTTTTTATCTTCTGGTGCAATAAAATTACAACTTGGTATTGTTGCTACTAAATGGTTTAATTGTTTTTGTATATCTTTTGCTGATTTCATATAAGTAATATAGAAAAAATCTATATGTATTAAATGATTATCATTCTTTGACTTTGAATGGTGGTTTTCTTTTAGGTATTCTTACAACAAGATTATTATTTTTATTGTATTCGTATTCAACAATATCATCTTTCATCAAAACTTGATTGTAAATTGATGAATGAAATATTCTACCTGTAATTCCATTTTCTAATTGAACATCATAAACATAAAAAAAGTTTTCACTATTTTCATTTGGTCTGTATAACCCCAAGAACTCATAGTCCTCAATTCTTGTAATTGGTAATCTTTTCTCTTTCATAATACAAATGTAGTAATTTAATTGTTAAACTTCAAATTCTGTTGTGTTGAAAACTTATTATTTTTGAAGGTAGAAAGAAATAAGTTATGCCCCTGCCCCATAGGAAACATAACTTATACCTACCTTACTATTTTAGTTAGGTTGAAAGCGGGTAATAAGTTGTGGAAGACCCATCTCTTTCATTTAAAGGGATTATTTTATATCGTCTTAATATGTCTATCAATTTTTTGAAACTACAATTACGACATCCTTTCTTTTGAATTGGAGGGGTATTTATGTCTTACATACTATGACTTATTCCAATAAGTATCACTTACTTTTGGAAAAATCAAATTATTTTGTATTATATAGAAAAAATTTATGATTTTACTAAAAACATAGATATTTACTATAAAGGAAAAGATGAAAAGAGACCTTCTATTTTTTATTTTAACAGGGATTAACTTATGGGAAGACGATGCGAAATTAGGGGAAGAAATTAGAATGCTCTATGAAAATATCCAAAACCTTTGTATAAACCGAAATGAACCCGTTTTAGAGTATATCTCCGAACAGATAGAGGACAACCTATCTAATAAAGATTTAGGACGGGAAATCAAAAGTATCTATATTCCGATACTTATCGCATATGATAGAACAAACCCTGATAGAAATAACGCAAAAAGGTTCAATTTACGACGAGATAATCAATAATATTATCCAACCCAATTTTCATTTGAAACCAGAACTTATTTCGGAACTGGCTATATCTTTCCTTGAGAATAGAGTAAAAGTTCAGCACGCATTAGATAATAACTATTTTTTATACTATTTCATTAGAGCCTGCAAGAACCAAGTTCACTCCAATACCAGTGGATTTCACAAGAACACAAGAATTAAAGATTATACCCAAGAGTTTAATTACGAAATAGTAGATGAAACGGACATAGAATTGAAAAAAGAAAAAGAACAAAAATACATAGCCATAGATAAGGCATATGTTACAATCCCCAAAACATATTTCCAAGAGTGGTTGTTCCACGAATACTTCACATTCAATAAGACCTTCAGACAAATCGCCAAAGAAAATGAAATATCCCACACATTAGTATTCCACGAGGTCACAAAAATCAAAAAAGAAATTCAGAAAAGATTTGATATAATAAAATAAAATAGTTAAATTTACATATAACCAATTAAAAAGAACGATATGTGTATATTAAACAACTTTATGGAAGATGCGTTGTTTCATCAACAACTCAAAGACGAGTATCAGTACAGAATGTGGGAACAATTTATCCAAGAACAAGAAGAAAAAGAAAAGGCTGAAGAATTAGCAGCAATTCAATACTTCAAAGATTTAGAACAATACGAAACTCTAATGATGGAAAGAGAGTATAAAGAAATCCAAGAATGGGAATATATTAAAAACAATTAAAAACAAGAACAAAAATGGCACAATCACAAGGAAAACAAATCAGCACACAATCAAATCTTAAACTACTTGTAGAATACATGCAATGTAGAGAGAAATGTTTAACATTAGTAGAACTAATGCAAATCACAACAGTATTAAATGATTTCGTTGAGAATGGATACTCAAAGGAATTAGAAGGAAGGTTTGAGAAAGTAGAACAAATAATCTTCCAAAACAATCCATTAAACAAATAATTTCCATAGATAATTAAGATTGAAGACAAGGTGGGGACGTATTGTTGTTCTGGTTCTGTGAAATCCCCACCACTTCAGTTTCTTTTTTTCTAAATTCAAAAAGAGGGTTAGTATTTCTTACTAGCCCTTTTTTTTTATTCTTAAAATAACAAAACCAAATTACCTGATATTTATTAAAAAAAGAAATTATGATTCCATTAGAAGAAAAACAAGAAGTTGAAAATCTATTATCCTTACATAGATTTACAGACCAAGACATGCAAGTACTACAAAGAATTGTGAATAAGTATATCAGTCCTACTTATCAAGCATGTAATTATTGCACAGCACAACTAAAACACATCTTAAAAAGATTAAGAGCGTGGTATGATATTCAAACCTTTGAACCTGTAAGTGTTAGTGAAGGAAAAGAAGAACTAAAAGAAATGTTTGAAACACCTGAAATAGATGTTGATATAAAAGAAGCGGACGAACAAGGATGCATGAAATGTAGTAGAAAAAAGAAAGTAAAGAAATGATTGATTTAAGATTAGGGGACTGCTTAGAAGTCCTAAAAACATTAGAAGACAATTCAGTAGATAGTATTGTTACAGACCCTCCATATCACCTTACATCAATTGTAAAACGATTTGGTAAAGAAGGTTCAGCACCAGCCCAATATGGAACAGATGGGGCATTTGCAAGAGCATCAAAAGGATTTATGGGAAAAGAATGGGATGGAGGAGACATTGCATTTAGAACTGATGTATGGAAAGAATGTTATAGAGTATTAAAACCAGGTGGTCATCTATTATCATTTGGTGGTTCAAGGACATATCATAGAATGGCTGTGGCAATAGAAGACGCAGGGTTTGAGGTAAGAGACCAAATTATGTGGGTTTATGGTTCAGGCTTTCCCAAATCACATAACATCGGTAAGGCTGTTGATAAGATACAAGGTAATGAAAGTAAGATTAAAGGTTTTGTTCCACGCTACCCTGAAGGAACAAGAGGTGAAAAATCAACAGGTGATAGTTCGTGGTTTGGTGGAAATGGATTTGAAGAACAACCTGGTATGAAACCTGTATTTGAAATTAATAATGAATGGGAAGGGTGGGGAAGCTCGCTCAAACCAGCCCATGAGCCTATTTGTATGGCAAGAAAACCTTTAAGTGAAAAATCAATTGCTGAGAATGTATTGAAATGGGGAACAGGTGGAATAAACATAGATGATTGTAGAATACCATTTGATATGACTGATACAAACCCAGCAACCAATCCATTATATCGTCAGGAGAATGAATATAAGATGCCAGAAAAAGGACAAGAAAGTAATGGAGCAGTTAGTTTCACTTCAAGTAAAAATGAAATATCACAAGAAGGTAGATTTCCTGCTAATATAATATTTGATGAAGAGGCTGGTAAGATATTGGACGAACAGAGTGGTATAAGTAAATCAACAGGGTCAGTTAGAAAAAAAGATACAGAGACAAACCCATCAAATATGGATTTCAAACATAAGGAAGGTGAAAACTCAAACCCATACGCAGGTCAATCAGGTGGAGCATCAAGGTTCTTTTATTGTCCCAAAGTATCCAAGAAGGAACGAAACGAAGGAATGGAACACGAGGTAGGGGTATTTCATCAAAGACCAAGACGAGAAGATGGAACTATTATCTACAAAGAAACTCACCCTGAAGAATGGAAAGAAGCGATGGATAAATTACCAAGAAAAGATAAGACATCAAAGGCAGCAGCAGAAGAAAAACTACAAGGTAAAAAAGGTAATATACACCCAACAGTTAAACCAATTAAACTTATGGAATATCTTATTACACTTGTAACACCAAAAGGTGGAGTTGTATTGGAACCATTTATGGGTTCAGGTTCAACAGGGATTGCAGCAAAGAATTTGGGAATGTCTTTTATTGGAATTGAAAGAGAAGAAGAGTATTTTGAAATTGCTAAACAAAGAATAAATGGAAACTAGTATGATTTGGAGATTATTTAGACCAAGACCAATCTTTGTTTTAACACTACCAACAATATTACCTATGGAAGAACAGGCAATTGTTAAAGAAGCTCTTAAAAAAGAATTGGGAAATGAATACAAGGTTGTTGTATTGATGGATAGTCATAAAACATATGTGGAAACAAAAATACTAAAATGATAAATCAGATATTTAATGAAGATTGTTTGGAAACGATGAAGAAGATGCCAGACAATTATGTTGATTTAGTACTAACCAGTCCCCCATACGATAATATGAGACAATATGGTGGAAATAAGACATATCACCAACGATTAAAAAATACAGGTTATTCATTTCAATTTGAAGAAATAGCAAAGGAATTAACAAGAGTTCTTAAACCTGGTGGAGTTATTATGTGGAATATCCAAGACCAAATCATAAATGGTTCAAAGACAGGTAATTCTATGAGACAAGCACTATACTTTATGGAGATTGGATTAAACCTACACGACCATTTAATATGGGAAAAGACAGGCACACCATTTCCTTCACCATATCGTTATAGAAATGTGTGGGAGAATATGTTTATCTTTTCAAAAGGAAAACCAACTACATTTAATCCTATTATGATTAAAAATAAAACAGGTGGTCGTATTTGGGATAATAGAAGACAAAGAAATCACGAAGGGATTTTAGAAGAAACACAAAAGGTTATTAAAGTAAAAGAGTTTGGGATTGATAAAAATGTATGGTTGATTCCAAATGGATATTCTAATTCAAAAGAGTTCAAGGGAGCTGAATCACACCCAGCAATATTCCCCGATGAATTAGCAAAAAGACATATCCAATCTTGGACAAATGAAGGAGATATTGTATATGACCCATTTTTAGGTTCAGCCACAACTACAAGAGTTGCAAAAGAATTAAATAGAAAATGGATTGGAAGTGAATTACATAAACCATACTTTGATGTATGTGAAAAAATAATGAGTTATGAACCTATCAGCAAAACATAAAGCATTCTGTGATGAGTATTTAAGCAATGGTTTGAATGCTACTCAAGCCTACAAATCTGTCTATAAAACAAATGATAAAGTGTCGGAAGCAAGTGCGTCTAGATTGTTATTAAATGTTAAGGTTAAGGATTATCTACAGAAACAACAAGAAAAGACCGCAAAACGATTAGAAATTAGAAAAGAAGACCTCATCCAAGACCTCCTAACAATCAAAGAAAATAATATGGAAGATGCCCCACCATTTGCAATTAAAGCAATTGAGGTCATCAATAAGATGTTAGGATTTAATGCAACAGAGAAACAAGAAATAACCATAACAGAACAACCACTATTTTTGGATGACGAACCAGAAGAGTAAGTTTATTTACACAAGTGCTTTAAGAAAAATTAGACAGATGAAATCCCGTATCAAAGTTATACAGGGTGGAACATCTGCATCAAAGACATTTTCAATTCTGGCAATCCTTATTGATAAAGCAATCAAAATCCCCAACCTTGAAATATCTGTTGTATCAGAGAGTATCCCGCATCTTCGTAGGGGAGCAAACAAGGACTTCTTGAAGATTATGAAAGAGACTGGTAGGTATATCCCTCACCACTACAATAAAACACTCTTACGATACGAATTTTCAAATGGGTCTTATATTGAGTTCTTTTCTGCTGACGATGAAAGTAGATTAAGAGGAGCAAGAAGAAACATATTGTATTTGAATGAATCTAACAACATCAACTACGATGCATACCTTCAGTTACAAATTAGAACAGATGGAGAGATTTATCTTGACTACAACCCAACAAGTAGATTTTGGGTTCATACAGAAGTAATAGGACAACCTGATACAGAACTTTTAGTTCTTACATACAAAGACAACGAAGCTTTATCAGGGGAAATTGTAAAACAACTTGAAGCAAATAGAAGTAAGGCTTTAACAAGTTCATATTGGGACAACTGGTGTAGAGTATATTTGGATGGTGAGATAGGACAAGTGGAAGGAACTATCTATACTGATTTCCAAGTAATAGACACAATCCCTGAAGAAGCAAGATTACTTGGATATGGATTGGACTTTGGATTTTCAACAGACCCTGCAGCCTTAATTGCTTTATACAAATACAACGACGATATTATTGTGGATGAGGTAATCTATCAGACGGGGTTATTAAATACTGACCTATCCAATCTAATGAAGACATACAATGTTTTAGGTGAGATATACGCAGATAGTGCTGAACCTAAATCAATCCACGAACTAAAAAGATTGGGTCATAAAGTAAGACCTGTTGAAAAAGGTAGGGATAGTGTGAATTATGGTATTCAAATCCTTCAACAAAAACATATGTTAGTTACAAGAAGGTCATCAAACCTATTGGATGAGTTTAGCAAATATATGTGGAAAAAGTTAAAAGATGGGGGATATGATACAACCCCAATTGATGCATTTAACCACGGCTGTGACGCTTTAAGGTATGTTGCTATGATGACCATTGGAGCAAGAAAAGAAAGTTCAAATAAACCAGCAGTATCTTTTATGAGGATGTAATAAAAACATTTAGAATACCAAGATATTTATTAAAAAAAAAGAAATATGATTGAAGTTAAAATTGAAACAGACGAAGAAGAATTGTTATATCAGTTCCCCGAGAATTGGGACGAAGTAACAGTTAAACAATTTTGTGATGTGTTTAGAAATAATTATGATAATCATAATAATTTTTATGCATCAGTATTGTTGATGTCGGCTCTAACGGGGGTTGATAAAGAAATAATTGAAATGATGGATGTAGATGATTTCAAAATGTTATTGGAGAAATTAAAGTTCATGCAAGAAGATGTAGTTAGAAGCGAAGATGAAAGTATTATCATCAACGATGAGGAGTATTTCTTGCATACGGACTTTTCCAAATATACAACAGGGGAAATCATCACCATAGAGATTTTATTGGAACAGGCACAAAATAATGTGATTACAATAATGCCTGAACTTTTATGTGTATTCTTAAGAAAGAAAAATTCAAAAGGTAATTTGGAAAAGTTCAAGACATCTTTTATGGCAAGAAAGGAAGAGTTTTATAAACTCCCAATTTCAAAGATATACCACATCTTCGGTTTTTTTTTGGGTGGAAGGAATACATTTATCAACAATACAAAGGACTTTATGCCAAACCAAGAGAAGTAAAATCAGACAGGTTTGAAAAGAAGTTAAGAGAAAAGAAATTAGACGACAGATACAAATGGTTAGATTTCGTCTATGTGTTGATGAATAAAATGGGTGAAAAAGAAGAAGATATATATAAAAAAAATTACATCAGTTGTTTGAATTGGTTGTCCTATTTCAAAAACCTTGATGACTTAAAAGATAAAAATAGTGTATAAATGGCAGCAATAACAAGCATAGTATCATTAAATCAATTAGTAACTTGGTTTGAGGCATTCGCAGATAATCATTTCTTTCTAAAAGATTTTGGATTTGGTGAACCATACGATATTGGAACGACAAGACAAATGGAGTTCCCATATATGTGGCTTACATTGGATGATACATCAGTCATAGCGACAGGGACAAATGTTAAATCAGCAATCCCCGATTATTCATTTAGAGTATTCTTTATGGATAAAATCAATATCCAAGAGAATTATTTAGACCAGAATGGTTTTCAATCAGACAACTCCCAAGAGATTATTTCAGATACAATCCAATATCTACAAGATTTAATCACAGAGATACAACAGAATTGGGGTCAGTATGGAGTTTTATTATCTGCTGATGTTACATTCAGTCCTGTTATTGATGAGACACAAGATAAAGCAACAGGTATATCTGCTTCAATTACATTAAGAACAAGACAGGTGAATTGTGTAATACCTGAAGCCCCAACAAATATCATCGTTCAACCTAACCAACCAACATACGAGACATTACTTACTTGTGAAACATTAGATGATTGTTCCACATTTCAAACTTATGCTTATACAGGTGGGACATATAATTCAGGAACAACAGCATTAACTTTAACATCAATCAATAATAACCAAATTGTAATCACAGGTATTACTGGTGGTGGAGGTGGAGCATCAGGAACTTCAGGTTCAAGTGGGACATCTGGCTCTTCAGGAATTAACGGAACATCGGGTAGTAGTGGAGTAAGCGGCACATCAGGTTCAAGTGGTATAAATGGAACTAGTGGAACAACACCAGCAAATCCAATCACATTAGCAGCAGGAAGCCCTACAACAATTAGTTATGTATGGAGTGGAACACAAGCACAATACAATGCATTAACACCAAATGCTAATACACTTTATTTCATCGTTTAATGGCAGGAGGAATTAAAATAGGGTCATCAACATTTACAAATGGGTATATTGGTTCATCAGCATTATCGGCTGTTTATCAAGGAACAAATCTAATTTGGCCTATACCATTAAATTGGTGGTTTATTGGTAATGGCGGTGCAACAGATTGTCTTAATCCTGCAGGAACTGCTATGGTAGTTCGTTACCAAAATAGTGGAGGAACATTTGTGGATGTTACATTACAAAATTCTTCTAATAACGGATATATTATGGTTGTTGGTAGAGCAAGTTATACACCAACAAGAGTTTCAGGTTTATCGGCAGCATATTTTGATTTAAGAAATTTAGGGTCATATAATCCCACAGGTAGTTATACATTCTATCCACAACTTACAGATATATCAAATACAAGAACAATTACTTATATTGATACAAGTGGAAATAATCAAACAATAACATTAACCCCGTCTTTCACCAATACAGTATTTACAGCAAGGCAGATACTTACTTGGCAAGGTGGAATTTGTGATAGTTAAAACAAAAAATAAAATAAGATATTTAAC
>Ga0315902_10012257_pt1 | contig 11178 bp, 9 predicted proteins | sample LakEriMetagenome_9_FD_203523 | JGI IMG/M metagenome (GOLD analysis project Ga0315902, IMG submission 203523) | Freshwater fungal communities from buoy surface, Lake Erie, Ohio, United States - Buoy 12 MA117 | ecosystem: Environmental > Aquatic > Freshwater > Lake > Lake biofilm | place: USA...
TGGGAGGAAACCGACACTGGGTGCGATAGATGCCCGGTTCGAGGGAGGTTCCAAAGGTTGCGTCGGCAGCCGAGTTCATCGAGGGGGCGTTGGCGGTCGTCAACACATGGACACCGGTTTCATCTTTTAGCAAAATTTGGACGGTGTTCCGTGTGCCTGGGTTCAGAACCTCGTATTCGACCATCACCCCGATTTCGGCGTCGATATCCACCTGCGGTGTCGGTGTGTCGGAGGCTGTTCCTAGAATGGCGATGCTTCGCAAGCGAATGTCCGTTGAGCATGGTGCCTGGTCGGCATCCCAACGGACCATCCCCTCCATCGGGTTCATCGACGTCAGGTAACGCTCGATGACGATTGCCGGAGCATCGTCGGCTACCAACATTCCTTGATCCAAGAGTACCGCGCGCGAGCACATGTTGGCGATGGCGGCCAAGTTGTGCGACACGACCAGGACCGTCCGGCCTTGGGTCCCCAATTCCGTTGCCTTTCCCATGCACTTGCGCTGAAACGCTTGGTCCCCAACACTGAGTACCTCGTCGATGATCAGTACATCGGGTTCCAAATGGGCTGCAACGGAAAAGCCGAGTCGTACCGTCATCCCACTCGAATAACGCTTGACCGGTGTGTCGAGAAATGGTTCGATCTCGGCAAAGGCGACGATTTCATCGAAACGTTTGCGGATGTCGGATCGTTTGAGTCCCAGAATCGCTCCGTTGAGAAAGATGTTTTCGCGGCCGGTCAGTTCCGGATGAAAGCCGGTCCCGACCTCGAGCAAGCTACCGACTCTGCCGCGCACGCCGACCCGACCGCGCGTCGGAGTCACAATCCGAGACAGAATCTTGAGAAGCGTACTTTTGCCGGCCCCGTTATGGCCGATGACACCGACCACTTCGCTCTGGGCAACCGAGAAATCGACGTCGCGAAGCGCCCAAAATCCATCCTGGCCAAATCGCGAGTCTTTCTCCCTCGCGGATGCAACGCCCGTGCGACCACCAGAACCCGCGCCCAGAGAACGGCGCAGCCAGGAGGTTGCAGCGTGCGCCACGACCTCGGTCAAACGACTGTACTCCGAATGGGATCCCAAACGGAATCGTTTGGAAACGCCGTCGACATGGATCGCTAAGTCGGATGGGTTCAACGTCATGGGCACTCAGATCCGATCCGCCATCCATTGATCGGCATACCGAAACCATGCTAACCCCGATACGGCGAGCATCGCTGTCACCGCGTAGGCGACGATGAGCCCAGCGAGTGTTGGAAACGGCTCGCCCAGAATCGCCCACCGGGCCAAGCCGATATTCGCGGCGACGGGATTGGCCTCGTAAAGCCATTGCCAATTCGGTCCCAGAATCGGGAGTAATCGCTGGGCGTCGTAGACAACCGGCGAGACAAACATGCCGATCTGAAGTGCGAACGGAAGCGCGTAACCGACGTCTCGGTATTGGGCGTTCAGGCTCGATAGCCAAAGGATGCAACCAAAGCAAAACACAATCAATCCGACCACAGCCAGCGGCGCGATCCACAACGTGCTCCAGCGAATGGCAACACCGGTCAACCAACACAACGGAATGATCAGAATCGAGCCAACCAACAGATCGAACACCGCGCACATCAGACTCGACAACGGGAGAAGCATTCTCGGAAAGTAGATCTTGGTTACCACGTGCCGATAATTCACGAGCGAACCAGTCGCATCCCTCAGGCTGTTATTGACCAATTGCCAACACAGCATGCCGATGAGTATCACAGGGGCATAACGAATGGTCGTCCCCGCGTTCCCGGCCCCCAGGACGAAAAATAGCCCCATGAAAATCAGGGTGCTGAGCAGCGGTTGCAGAAGGACCCACAGAACTCCAATAAAGACCTGGCGATAGCGAATCAGCAGATCGCGCAGAAAAAAACTGTAGAGCAATTCCCTCGCTCGCCACCCCTCGACCAATTGCCCCAGCCCGAAAGGATCCGACTGGCCGTAATAGCGGAGCGGTTCGTTGGGCGGTGCAGCGTTCGACATGCGAGAATCTGTTTTTGTAGCCAAGAACGAGTGCCGTGGACGAGGATGGGGTACCGCGACACCTGAGTTTCGCGGTCCGATGAGTCCGATGAGATAGTATAGCTCATCGCCGAAGGTGTCTTTCGCGGCGATAGAGAAAGGTTGGCAGGGCGAAACAGATTCCCACCATGAAGATCAGCAGGAAATGCCAAACGAACCCTCGCATCGCCAGCCGTTTCGATTCGCTCGCCATCCAAATCGTGCACGCGGTTGCGGTCAGCATCAAATCCCAACTGAAACCGGAGATCACCCAAGTCGCGAACGGGGCTGCGAAAAATTCGCTCCACGCATTTTCGCCCCCCCGCGAGAAATGGACCCCGAAACAGACCATCGGCAAAATCAAACCAGCAACCGACAAAAGAGCGTAAACGTTGCGCAACATGACCAATGCCTCCTACCGACCTAGAAATGATACGTTCCGCCACTTCTTAACCGCCGGCCTCAAGCTTGGCTAGCAGCCCGCTGAAAATCGGAAGCAGCACAGCGCGAGCCGTCCTGCGAGGCTCGTTGCATCGGGAGAAGCCGGTTGCGAGGGGACTTCCTGCTCGCATAACTCCGGAGAACCGCGTAGAATCGGAGCCATGATTATTATCCTCTACGCAATCCCGGTCTTCATGGCGACCATTGTTCTGGAAGCGGCTTGGGCGTGGTTCAAGCAGGGAAACTTGACCGCCGATGCTTGTGGCCGCACCCGTCCGATCTATCAATTCGCAGATGCGGTAGGGAGCCTACAAATCGGGATCCTCTCACGGATTGCCGCCGTGTTCCCAAAGCTGCTGACCCTGGTCATCTACTCCCTCGTCTTCGAGCAACTTCAAGTCGGAGCCTGGGATTTGAAAAACCCCGTCGCATGGGGGGCGGCATTGATCATGTACGATTTCTTCTATTATTGGAAGCATCGGGCCAATCATGAAGTGCGGATCATGTGGGCGGGGCATATCACCCACCACAACAGCGAATTCTTCAACCTCTCAACCGCCCTGCGTCAATCCTCGACGACTTTCATTTTCGACTGGATCTTCTACTTGCCGATGGCCGTAGTCGGGGTTCCGCCCGCAATGTTTGTTGGCGTAGCATTGATCGATCTCCTCTACCAGTATTGGGTGCACACGGAACTGGTCGGGAAACTGGGATGGTTCGATCGCGTTTTTGTCAGCCCCAGCAATCACCGAGTGCATCACGGCCAAAATGATTACTGCCTCGACAAGAACTACGGCGGGATCTTGATCCTGTGGGATCGTTTGTTCGGTACGTTCGCGGATGAACGGGATGAACCGATCAGCTATGGCGTCCGAACACAGCTGGCGAGCGTCAATCCAGTTTGGGGAAATTGGCATTATTACGCAGTCATCTGGCACGATTTCTGGGCAGCTCGAGGATTGGCCGCAAAGGTGGAGTCCCTGTTCGCCCCCCCCACGGGCTGGGATGGCGAAAAGATGACCCACTTCGATCCCGAGCAATTTCAACGTTATGAACTGAAGGTCACTCCTCGGCTGATGTGGTATGTCGTTAGCCAACTGGCGATCAATGTGGTGTTGACTTCGTTGTTCATCTACCATTTTGAGGCATGGCAACCGTGGCAGCGCATCCTCGCTGCCACTTGGTTGATCGCTGCCTTGCTCGCTCCCGCGGGTCTGATGGAACATAAGGCTTGGGCCATCGGATTGGAGGTAGGGCGTTGGCTAGCAGCGCCGGTTATCCTCTGGTTGCTGTTGAGTTCTTTTTCGGGGCTGTAGATTTGACGCACGACTCATTCTCCGACCTGGTTCTCTTCGCGGTTTGTTCCTGCTTGGCTCTACGTTATTTAGCGTTCACGCGCGATCGGGCCGGCATCGGAATCGCCTGCCTGCTGATCGCCATAGCCGCTTTTTTGGGAGTGATCCGATTCTCGGATTGGAACCCGCTCAACGAACAGACCCGCGGTCCGCACGAGTTCGCTTCAAAGATCGCGGCTGTCGGAGCCTTCCCTGTCCTGGCGTTCAGTCTTGCGTTTCCCAACAGTCCGATCGCTCGCCGTGTTTCCGGCGCATGGTGGCTGGCCTTCGTGGTCGGTGGTTTTGGCTTTGCCGTGTGGCTACTCGCATTCAAGCCGTGGGGACAAATCGCCCCTGCCCTCAGCGGCTTTTGGATGGTCGCGAGCGTCGCGACCGCATATCGAGGGACCAGCCGATGGTTGGGGATCGGGGGACTGGTGCTTCTTTTCACCAGCCTCGCAGTCACCGTTCTAATCAATGCCTCCTCGCCGCTGCTCGGGATTTTCTCCCCGACACAACTCTTGCACTACTTCCTCGCGGCAGGCCTTCTACTTTTGGCCTGCGCTGCGGAAACAGCAGTCCGCTCCACGCTCACCACGCCCGAAAACGCCCTTCCCTCGAGGTAAACCCGATGGCCTCTGATCTCGTATTTAACGCCCGGATCAAATCCCTGTGCGCCGTGTTTGCATCGCTGCCCTTCCTGCTTGGCCTCGGTTACGCAACCACCGACGAGTATCGGACCTGGACGGATAACACCGGCAAGTATCGCGTGGAAGCAGTGCTCGTTTCCGACCTTGCGCACGAAGTCAAATTGAGGAATCGCGACGGGAAAGAGATTACGGTAGCCAAAGAGCGGTTGTCACCCGAGGACTTGGCGTTTCTGGATTCGTTGACCAACCGACCCAGCACAAAATCCGCGAGTCGCGACCGGCGATCGAAAGCCTCGCCCGATACCTCTGAGGAGGGCGGGGACGCCAATACCGAACAGTCGGCGATCAAGTCCGCCACAGAGTCTTTTTTCGCCGACCTGCGAACTCCCAACCGAAGCGAGGCGACCGCTCTCCTGACCGAGAAAGCACGCTCTCTGGCGGAGGAGGGACGTTCGGCGATCCGCCATCTACCGTCACCCGACGACGGGGCGAAGGCAATTCGAGTCGGCCGCCCCTCGATCCGAAAGGACACAGCATCGGTAATCGTCTCGGTATCGGTTGCGAAAAAACAACAAAAGACCATGGTCGCATTCAAAAAAGAAGGACAAGATTGGCGAGTTCAATCCATGAGTGCGAGCCGAGGAGACGTCGAAACCACCGTGGATTTCGAGTCTCCCTTTCAGCCAGGAGAAGCCAAAAACCGCTCGTCGGATTCCCTGCAGGGCAAGTCCGTCGAACTCGTTGGAGTCACGCTCGATGGGCGGGCCGTTTCACTCAGCGACTACCGAGGCAAAGTCGTCCTCGTCGATTTCTGGGCGACTTGGTGCGGCCCCTGCCTCCGGGAGATGCCGAACGTCTACGAGAATTACGTCAAGTATCATCCCCAAGGGTTCGAAGTGCTAGCAGTCAGCTTGGACAAGGATTTGAAGGATCTCGAGCGGTTTTTGTTGGAAAAGAATCCGCCATGGGTAGTGCTCGCCGATGAGCATCCCTCCAACCCGCAATCGATGGCGAGCAAGTTCGGAATTCGCGCCATCCCGACCATGCTGCTGATCGGTAAAGATGGGCAAGTCCTCGATCCCGATTGCCGCGGCGATCGACTGAGTGCCAAACTCGCGGAAATTTTTGGGGGCTAAGGGTTTGATCTTGTTGCAGACACCTCCGCCATGCTATGCCGGTCACGCATGGGAATGGGAGATGCCTCCAAAATCGAGACCAGTCGCGTGAACCGCTGCCATCGAGGTGCATCCTCGATTCGCTGCAGGGCTCCCGTATCGATCCTCTTTCTCGTTTGCATGCTATGTGGGGCCTGCAATCGTGGGTTCCCGTCGATTTCGAGCAGCCCGACCGGGTTGCTCACTTTTTCGCCTAGTGGAGCGACCGCGGGGACAACCAACGCATCAAGCGCGGCAGCATCTCCTGGAGCAGCGTCTGGAGCAGCGTCTTCGCCAGGTGCGTTACCGCCCCTCGGCGCCTTTGGCCCCATAACCGGAAGCGCATCGGCATCGAGTCTTTCTCAAGCGGCTGGAGGGGTGGCTCCAACTCTCCCGAGCGGGCTGGCGATATCCCCGACTGCTGAGTTCGAGAGTCGGATTCGTGCCCTCGATGCCGCGAATCAACAACTGACCACTCAGCTTGCACAATCGCAACAGCAGTTGCAGCTTTATAAGGATCGGTCCGATCTGATGCAGCGTCAGCTCGCCGATGTCTCAGGCCAATTGCAATCGCGATTAGCTGCCAGTCCCTATCCGACGAACGCTTCACCGGTTGCGGCCAAGCCACCTTCGACAGCGCCTGCAGCGACGCGCGAGTTCGGTAGCAGTAGCACGCGGCGAAGCGGCGCGCGGTTCAGCGCGAATGTAAGCCGCGAACTTACGTCCGATCCCCTCCGAGAGCTTGGTTATGACGTCGAGATGGCATCTGACGGAGTAAAGCTTCGCATTCCTTCGGACCAATTGTTCCAGCCAGGCTCCGCGCAGTTGACTCCGAGCGGGGCAGGACTACTCGATCGCGTTGCAGGAATTCTAAAAACGCATTATTCCGACCATCGCATTGCGATTGAAGGGTATACCGATAGTGCTCCGTTGTATGGGGGCACGTATTCGAATAGTCACCAATTGACGTCTGCTCAGACGGATACGGTCTTGGAACAGTGGACGCGCCGCAACCAACTTCCCGCTTCGCAATTCGTGACGCTGGCCCATGGGTCGAATTACCCGATCGCCGAAAATGAGACCCCGACCGGCAGGGCCGCCAACCGACGCGTCGAGATACTCGTTCGATCCGAGGTTTCCCGATGAGCGTTGCGAGAGACTACGATGTGGTTTCGATTGGCGAGAGCATGATTCGATACTCTCCCGAGGGTGCCCAACGCTTGGAACAGGCCAGGAGACTGGAACTGCATGTGGGGGGCAGCGAGTCCAACACGCTCGCGGGCCTTTCGCGTTTGGGTTTGCAAACGTGTTGGATATCGCGTTTGACCAACAATGCGATGGGACGCCTGATTTCCGGTGCGGTCGCCGCGCATGGTGTGGATGCTCATTGGATTCGCTGGACGGACAAAGACCGAGTGGGAGTTTATTATTTCGAACCCGGCGAGGAATCGCGTCCGAGCGAGGTCATCTACGATCGCGCTCACTCCGCATTTTCCAGCATGACTCCGGACGATATTCCCCACCCGCCACTGCAGCGTGCAAAGCTGTTTCATGCGACCGGCATATCGCTCGCGTTGACTGACTCGGTGCGGCGCACCCTTCTAGAAGCTCGCAAGATCGCGACCAACGCCGGGGCCAAGGTCAGTTTCGACTTCAACTATCGCGCCAAACTTTGGACGATGGCGGAAGCGAGAGTTCACTGCGACGAATGGATCGAGCAGTCGGATTTGGTGTTTATCGCACTTCGCGACGCGTCGGATTGGCTCGGTATCGAGGAGAGAATCAGCGAGGAATCGGTATTCGCCCGATTGCTGGCTCGGCGAGCCAAGGGATCGACGGTGATGACGCTGGGGGCGCACGGGGCGATGGCCTGCGACGGTCGGCGCACAGTCAGCCAAGGGACAATCCCCGTGCATGGAGTTGGAAGACTCGGTGCTGGCGATGCCTTTTCGGCAGGTTACCTCTATGGGTGGATGCAAGGCTGGGAGCTTGAGAAGTCGCTGCAGTGGGCCAATGCCGCGGCGCGAAACAAGTTGACGACCCCCGGCGATCTGCCTTGGTTCACTCGCCAGGAATTGGAGCGATCGTTGGGGACGGAAGCAGGAAATCGCTTGATTCGTTGAAGTCACTGGCCAGTCGATGAAAAACCCACGGTGTTGCAATTCGCTGGACGCGGTATGCTAAGAGTGGGACTTGGTGGTTGTTCCTCTCCCCTCTACCGATTCGATAGCAAGAAGATTCCGAATGAGTGTTCAAGTTTATCTCGCGGCTGGCACACGTACTCCGATCGGCCGATTCTTAGGCGACCTGGCTGGCTGGAGCGCCCCGGAGTTGGCAGGATTCTGCATACGGGAAGCGGTCCAACGTGCCGGCCTATCGAGCGTCGACGTCGACGAAATCATCCTGGGAAACGTCTTGGGTGCAGGGCTTGGCCAGGCCCCCGCCAAGCAAGCGTCGATCCACGGTGGCTTGGGTTCGGCGATCGGCTGTGCGACGGTCAACAAGGTCTGCGGTTCGGGACTCTACTCGGTCATGTTGGGGGCGAGATCGATCCGGGCTGGGGATTCGCAGATTGTCGTCGCCGGTGGGATGGAAAGCATGAGCAATGCACCGCACTTGCTTCGGGGTGCCCGATCCGGATGGAAGTACGGTGCGCAGCCCTTGCTCGATCACATCGAGTGGGATGGCTTGCGTTGTCCGCATGGTTCGGCGCTCATGGGGATTTATGCGGAGCGCGTCGCGTCGAATCATCACGTCAGTCGGAGCGACCAGGACGCCTGGTCCCTGCTCAGCCATCATCGCGCATCGGCTGCGGTCCAGCAAGGGAAGTTTCGCTCAGAGATCGTTCCGCTCACGGATGCGAAAGGGAACGTGCTGCGCGACGACTCCGGTCCGCGCGCAGACGCATCGCTGGATAAACTTTCGCGACTGAAGCCCGCGTTCGTCGATAGCGGCACCGTAACCGCGGGCAACGCGTCGACCCTGAGCGACGGTGCAGCCTGCGTCGTTCTTGCAAGCGAGTCTCATCGCGAACAACTTCGGTGCAGTCACTTGTTCAGAATCGTCGGATCCAGCGTCTATGCCCAGGCACCGGAAGACCTCTTTTCCGCACCGGTTGGAGCGGTGAAAAAGCTTCTTGCCGATCGGGGGAAGCAGGTTCGGGAAATCGGACTTTTTGAAATCAATGAAGCCTTCGCGTCCCAGACGGTGCACTGCCAGCGCGATCTGGGATTGGATCCGGAACGCCTCAATGTCCACGGAGGTGCGATCGCGATCGGACATCCGATCGGATGCAGCGGGGCCCGCGTCCTGGTGACGCTCATGCACGCTTTGGTGGACCGTCAGGAAGAGTTCGGTGTCGCCGCGTTGTGCTTGGGCGGAGGCGAAGCGGTCGCGATGATGATCCAACGGGTGCAGTGAGGTTTTTCCGTGATGGATATCGAACGGATGAAGGAGATCGCTTCACGACACGGAATCGTTTGGGAGACCGTGATCGTTCCTTCGCTCGAACAACGGGTCGAATTGCTGGCAGCGTGTTTGCTGCGGACCGATGTTCCGTTCCCCATCGACCCACGGTTCGGGATCCCTTACCTGACTGCTGCGAGAAATGGAGTCCCCTTCACCATCGGCGGCTTGTGCGACGACAGCGTCGACCTGGGGCAATATCGCAATGAGCAGCATTACGATCGCTACACGCTCGAAGAGCACTTGAGCTGGGCAGTCTTGGTTACCGAGCAGCAAAAGACCAAGCATCGCTATGCGTGCCACGAGTACCTCGCAGGCGAGAGTACATTCGCGATCGGAGGGACGGTCATTCCCGACTACTACCTTCTCAATGCCAGGATTTACCAACAGACGGGGTGGCAGTTGGCGACCGTCAACATGATTATTCCCGCAGAGTTGTTCTTTACCTGCCACAGCCATCGGTTCTTTCCCGTCACGACCTTCATGCGAGGTCTGGAGCAGGATTATCTGCAGGAACCGGATATCGGCCACGACGTTGCCGGCCATGTGTCCACCTTCACTATTCCCGTCGTGGCGCATGTGATGCAGAACCACGGCATCGCCCGCAACTTGATTTATCAAGAGCGAGCCGATGAACTCGAGAAGGAGACGGACGAGGCTCGTCGCAACAAGATCATGCGTCGAGCCGACGAACTGCTACTCTACGCGGAGCGCATCTATTGGTTCACCGTCGAGTTCGGATTGGTTCTGCAGGCAGGTGAGACGCGTGCCTTCGGCGCCGGCATCCTGTCCTCCCCAGGAGAGACCACCTCCAGCATCGACTCCCCGATCCCCAATCGAATTGTGATCGACCCGAGTCGAGATCAAGATCTCCTGCGATTGGCCACGACGGATTACTTAATCAGTGAATTCCAGAAGACCTATTTTGTCACTGAGCGATTCGATTTGCTGGAGACGCTTACTCCCGAACGGATCGTCGCGACGGCCAAGGCTGCGAGTCGTCTTCCTCATTTCTCATGGCGAGACATCGTACCGGGCGATCGTGTTTTGCATGTCGGGCAAACCGCCGTGTCGACCAACGAAAAGTATTTCCGATTGATGGCGGATGTCCGCTGCGATGATTGCCTGACTCGGACGGCGATCCGCAATTTGCGGTGGTTTCATCGGCGAAACAGCGACGGTTCGGAGTTGTCGGAGATCTGGTATGGGCCTGTTGCGCCGGTCCCGGAACGGGTGCTGCAATGGTATTCCGAGCATGAGTCGGACGCCGCATTGCAGGTTCCCCTGCGTCCTTTGAGCGAACCGCTGAGCTCTTAGCCTTCGATCAGTTCACCGCTGCCGCTCGGAGGGAGCGGGCTCGTTCGCGACAGCGGTTTCAAGTGGGGACCATGGATGCTCCGAATGACGCCGTTTTGGCTAGGGATGGCAACGATGCTGTCCTCAGGAATACTAATTGCCGCAATGGGTTCCCCGGAACTGTCGGTTACCGCTCGTCGAATTTCCGATTCTCGGATCGCAAGCTTTTGAATGGCTTCTGAGAGTCTTTCGAGTCGGTCTGCTTGTTCTTGGAGTTGGGTGTTTTTGCGGCGAAGTTCCGTGGCACGGGACTCGAGACGGTTGGTCAATTCGTCGATCGAGATATCCATCGCATTCTTGACGCCTGCCAAGCGGTCGATTTCGGCTCCTAACGCATCTGACTCTTGGTTTGCGATGGCTATTTTTCGTTCCAAGTCTTGAAGCAATCGATTTCGTTCTTGTTGGCGAGAATCGGTCTCGATGGCTTCTCGTTCCGCGAGCAATCGCTGCTGGGCGCGATTTTCCTCTTCGGCGCTGATCGCATGCTGGACCGAAATCAGGAGTTCTCGGTTCTGTTGGAGTTCGCCGAGCGAGGCGAAAATCGTATCCTCCAGTTCCCGTTTCGCTTCTGAGTACTGGGCGATGCTATTTTCGATCGATTCACGCTCCGATTCTGCGTTGCGGATAGCGGATTGCAGCTGATCGAATTCAGCGCGTCGTCGATCGTGATCCTGTTGCAAGGAGTCGATTTTGGCCTGCAGTTGTGCGATCGCAGCGATGCTGGCGGCAGTGCGGCGCTCGTGCTCCTG
>Ga0315902_10012259_pt1 | contig 11178 bp, 11 predicted proteins | sample LakEriMetagenome_9_FD_203523 | JGI IMG/M metagenome (GOLD analysis project Ga0315902, IMG submission 203523) | Freshwater fungal communities from buoy surface, Lake Erie, Ohio, United States - Buoy 12 MA117 | ecosystem: Environmental > Aquatic > Freshwater > Lake > Lake biofilm | place: USA...
GAGACCGGCCTTACGAGCCCGCGTCAAGAAGTCGCCGAGCGAGGCAACGAATTGCCGGTTGGCTTCGGTGATTGCATCGTGCAGTTGTGGCCGTCCGACGGCAGCCCCGAGAATCTCGGCCCGCATGCGACGCCGCCGGCGACCTTCCGGCGACGTGAAGTCTCCGAGCGCAATCGCCACTCGGTCGAGGAAGACGTCCTGACTTTGGGCCTCCCGGAACACGCTCAGGGCGACAAGTGCATCGTCGAACGTTCGCCGATAACGCTCGCCCTGAGCCGCGATGACGAGATCTTCGCGGTCCGCGAAGTGGTGGTAGAGCACTGGCTTGGTGAAGCTCGCCGCTTCCACGACTCGGTCGACACGAACGCCCGCCTCGCCTTCGGCCTCGATGATGCCGATCGCTGCTTCCAGGATCTTGTCCCGAGTACCTCTGGCGTCGGCCATCACTCCCCACCCTACGAGTCGTCGTGGTCTCACTGAGTGACTTGACTGCTCGTCATCTATTTCTTGACCATCGTTAGCCTATTCATTTACTCTTGGTCAAGCAGTTCGACGCTCACCTCTAGGAGGCGGCCCACCATGTCCTTCAGTAAGTCACCCACTCGCCGTAGCCGGCTGTGGGCCTCCGCCGCCGTTCTCAGCAGCATCATTCTGATCGGCTCGCTCAGCATCGCGGCGGCCACACCGGTCGGGACCGTCATCGACTACGAGCAGACCGCAAGTGCGGTCATTCCGCAGGGCTCCTTCGGCGGTACCACAGGTGGCGATGGGTGGGCACTCGCCTTCACCGACACCAACGTTTACAACGTCTTCCACCACGACGTCTTGAGGATCGCGTGTCGCTCGAAGACCACAGGCGTTGCCTGCAGCGGTAACGGCTACTCGAACGCTGGCACCAAACTGGTGACGGACGGATCCCACCAGTTCCATGTGTCCATGGGCCCGCCAGTCCACATCGACAAGATCACGAACCGGCTGTACACGATGGCCGTCAGGGCAACCGCGGGAGGCGCATCCGGCACGACCGGCGTGGTCGAGATCGATCTCGCCAGCTCCTCCGCGAACCCCTTCGTGACCTTCTACCCCCTGTCGCGTGATGGCGAAGGCGGGTACTACCTCGCCAACGGCACCTCCTCGACATCCACGCTCAGCAACGTCACGAAAATCGGCACCAGGTGGTACGTCTACAACTACAAGTCGGGCGTGGCCAACACCGCGCTCCCCGACTCGCGCAACAAGTTGCTCTGTTTCGACCTTGCGTCGAAGAGCGCGTGCAGCGGGCAGCCGTACAACGTGACCAGGAACAACGTCGTGCAGGGCCGCTTGTGGGAACCGCCGACCATCGCAGCGGCCGGCAATCGAGTTTTCGTCAACATCTATGGCACTGGAGATACCAACAGCCTCTCCGAAATCTCGTGTGTCGATGTGTCGTCGACGCCCACCAACTGCACCGGATGGCCGATCGTGCCGAACACGCAGTTCACCCCCAACACCTTCACGGCAGTTCCCGCATTTCCGCTCCTGAACTCCACCGGGAACGCCATCGGCGTCTGCTTCCCGGGCACGACTGCCAATGCGTGCACCGACTTAACCGGAACGACCACCACCGTTTCCGCGTCTCTCCAGGGTCTCGCTAACCCCTTCAACGTCGCCTGGGGCACGACGCGCGGCGAGGCCTACGTCGACGGCACGCGAATCTTTGTGCCCAACGTGATCAACCAACCCGGTACGTCCGAAGTGGAGTGCTACGACTTCGCCACCGCCAGCCTGTGCCCTGGATTCCCCAAGACATTCCCTGTCGGCGAGCTCGAAGCCGCGTACACCCTCCAAACCGATCCCGCCGACCCCAGCTGTCTCTGGTTAATGGGCCACGGGGGTGCAAAACAGATTCAGAACTTCGACTCGCAGACCGGTGGCAACTGTGGTGCCAACGGATACGTGCTGCCCATCAGCAACTTCCGCGAGAGCACGTCAAACTGCGAGGCGCGGACATGGAAGCAGTTTGCTCTCGTGAGTCCAACGGTTGGCAACTTCACCTCGGGGACTGTTGGGTTCGCCGACGCCAACGGATCTCCCCTCGCGGGAATCAGCGCGCAGACCTTGGGCCCGAACGGCACCGTTGATCTCACGTCGTTGAACCTTCACTCTTCTCCCAACTTCGCCCGGTTGCGCGTCAATCTGGTGGGAGCCACGACGTCTGCGATCAGCGTGAAGATGACGTGGACTGCCGAGTGGCACCCCGAGTGCATTGTGAGCGGCCAGACCGCCTCCACCACGAATGCACCCCCTGTGGTGCCACCCGTTTTCCCTCCGCCGTTCATCGTCCCCGCGCCCTCCACGACCCCGTCGACAACTGCGCCATCTACGGCGCCGTCGACGACGTCACCGAGCACAATCGTGCCTCTGTTCCCCGTTCCAGCACCCGACACGGTGACGCTTCCCGTCACCGGCGCCGGCAACTCGAGAACGGCGGAGTGGGCAATCTTGTTGTCCATGGCCGGAGCGCTGATGATCGCCGTCAGACGTCGGGGAAGCGCGACGCGACAATAGGACCATGACGGCGTTGGCAAGCGCCACGAGAAGCGACCCGCCGGTGGCGGCGATCACCTCCTGTGGACCCCGTCAGCGGGCGCCTCGTACGGCAAAGTCAACCTGAACCACTGCCGACACATCACTGATGAAGCCGAAGAGATTCGGTCCCCTGAACGCCGGAACTTCTTGCGGACTCGCTTCGTACGCTCTGACGTTGGCGCCGCCCATGTCTGCACGAATCCACACCGGTTCGCTACCTTCTTCACTTCACTGAACTCTGAAGGGGCAACTCATGAAGGTCGGATATGTCGTGCTGTACGTGGACGATCCCACGGAGTGTCTGCGCTTCTGGACCGAGCAGGTGGGCATGGTCGAGAAGAGCCGTCTCGAGGCCGGCGGTTTCCCCATCGTGCGAGTCGGGTTCACCGATCAGGAGTTCGCCTTCGAACTGGTCCCTCTCGACTTGATGAAGGACAACCCCGACGGACTCGATCTGGCCACGCCTTCGATCGCGTTCCACGTCGACGACCTCGACGCGACTCGCTCGGCACTCGTGGCCAAGGGAATACAGGCAAGCGAGGTGGGCGAGCACTCCGGCATCGCTTCCTTCGCTTTCCCGGACAACGAAGGTCGCTGGTTCGCGGTCATTCGGGGCTGACAAGACCTCCGGGTGTACTCAGAGTCGTGGCCACCGGAATGATCCGGCAGCCACGACTCCCGTTGTGATCAGTACGGCGAGTTGCTCACCGTGAAGAACAATTCGATTTCCGAAATGTTTGTGGTGTCAGGTTCGTACGAACCCCGCACGAAGAACACCACCTTGTACTCGCCGTTGGGCAGGTAGGCCGTGGGCTTGGCATTCTTCGACCACGATGACGGCAAATCGATGTCCTCTTCGGCAATCACCCATTCGTAGTGACTGTTGGTCACGTCGTAGACGCCGATCCAATATCCGACGCCATCCGAGGCCGGCGTCCCACTAGCCCAGCCGTACTGAAACTTGGCCGTGCCGTCAGCCGGATTTCCGACCAAACGTACGAACGCCCCTTCGTCCTGCACGACACTCGGTGGCGCCGCCGACGTCACCGCCGGGCCACTCAGCACGAGCATCGACGCTGCGGCTGCAGCGGCGAGCCCGATATTCGCTAGTCGCTTCATGCTGTTTCCTTTCGTTGATTGTCGACACGCCCAACGAGTGTTGGTGCGTGTCCGAGCAATCGAACAACCGAGAAACATCACGCGCTTGATGAACTTGTCATGCGACAGGTTCCGCCTGTCCCCCTTTTCGTGAGAACGGTGCGAACGAGAACTGGGTGTCTCGTCGTCAGCAACGACAGTGTCGGCCGGGCGACAACGAGCAACGCCTAAGCGCGCTGCGCCGCGCGATGTCGACGCCAGCCCTGCAGTCCGGTCGTGGTAAAGGCCAGCATCACGAGCGGCACGACGATGAGCAGCATCGTGCGATACAGATCGGGCGCCGAGCTGTCGCCCGACTCCATCACGAGGTACGTCACGTACGCAACATAGAAGACAGCCAGTAAGGCGCCTTCCCACTTCTTGATCATGAATCCGTTCCAACAGATCGGCAACAGCACCAAGGTGGCCGCGAGCATCACTGGGAAATCGAGTCGAATCACTTCACTGTTGACGGGGATGCCGTCGTCCGAAACCACCGCGGAAGCCCCGAGAACTCCGAGCAGATTGAAGATATTGGAGCCCACGACGTTGCCAACCGCGATGTCGCGTTGACCGCGAATGGCCGCGAGCACCGACGTTGCGAGTTCGGGCAGCGACGTGCCGACCGCCACCACCGTGAGGCCGATCACCAGCTCGCTCACTCCCAACGACGTCGCGATGTCGGTGGCCGAATCGACCAGCAACTGAGAGCCCAGCACCAAGATCGCCAAACCGGCAATCACGAGGAAGATCTGGAACGGGAGCGACTTGAACAGAGTCGAACCTTCTACGTCTTCGATGGCCTCTTCGTACTCCTTTTCGACCTTGGGCGACTCGCTTCGCAAGGCTTCACGGAGCAGCCAACCGGTGTAGGCGATGAGCCCGAGGAAGAGGACTGCTCCTTCGACACGGCTGACCGAATCGTTCAGGATCAACAGGTACCCCACTGCTGAGATGAAGATGAGAAGAGGGATGTCGAACTTCAGTAGACGCTGTTCAATGGACAGGCCGCTGATCGCTGCGGACAAGCCAAGAATGAACAAGATGTTGACCGTGTTGCTCCCGACCACGTTGCCGAGTGCAATGTCGGCCGTTCCCGAGAGAGCCCCGCTCACCGACACCGCCATCTCCGGAGCACTGGTACCGAAGGCGACCACGGTGAGACCGATGACAATCGGCGCGACTCCCAACTTCGTGGCCACCGACGATGCACCCCGAACCAGGAACTCGGCGCCAGCCACCAGGCAGATGACACCGACGACGAGCCACACGATGGTGAGGAAATCCATTTCGTGAGACTACTTTCCGCCGACCGACCGACCGAACATGTGCGCGCCGATCGGAGCGGTCACCAACTGCAAAACGATGATCACCAGGACCTTGGTGACGTTGCTCACATCCGAGAGCTGCAACATGGAACCGATCGCACACAACGTCACACCGAGCGTGGCCGGCTTGGTCGTGGCGTGCATACGCGACCGAGTTCCGGTGAAACGGTGCAGTGCAACCGAGGCCACGAGAGCGAGTAACGCGCCCAATACGAAGAGGATCATCGAAACGACATCGAGCACAGTGTCGAGTGCGTCGTTCATTGCTCCTCCCCCGCACGGGACTCAATGAACCGAGCCACCGTGATCGCGGTGAGGAATCCGATGAGCCCCAGCAAGAGAGCCAGATCGAGCGGCAAGCCGTCGTCGCTCCGGGCGGCCGCAACCAAGAGAGCGCAGGTCATGATGGCCGTCAGCAAGTCGAAGGCGACGGCGCGATCGCCGAGCGTGCTGCGCCGGACGATCCGGATCACCGCGATCAGAGCCGCCAGGACGAAGATCGCCAGCGCCACGGTCTCCACTGCTCTCATGTCCAGCTCCTCTCACGCACGGCCTCGGCCACACGACGCTCGAGATCGAGCACGTCGGCGCGGAACCTTTCGGGGTCGACCGCTCCCAGCACGTGCACCTGCAACTCCAACGACTCGGCGTCGAGTTCGAGAGTCATCGTCCCGGGTGTGAGGGTGATTGCGTTCGCGACGATGGCCCCGACGAAGACAGATCCGCGCTGCAATTTCACGGTCTGCACAGATGTCGTGGTTCGCTCGGGAGTGGGGAATACGACAGCCCAGGCCACACGAGCACTCGACGTGACGAGGCTGTAGGCGACGAATGTGATCAGCCGCACGGCGTTCAAGGGGCGAACTTGGTACGTGGTGCCTGAACGCTCGGCGAACATCCACGTCACCGCCGCCACAGCGGCCACACCCGAGATGAGGTTCGCGACCGACAATTCGCCCCACAGCGCGATCCACAACACGAGAAGAACCAACGAACGCGGAATCATGCCGACCTCACCGCGTTGACGTACCCCGCGACGTCCAGAAGCTGCTCGGCGGCGAGAGTCGCGAACTCGTACAGCGGACCCGCCGCAACGGCGATCGCCAGCGACAGCGCGACGATCATTCCCGTGGCCGTACCCATCAGGGGCTGATGACGCAACACGCCCACCGTCGACGCCTTGGCGGTTGGTTCCACTTCGCCCCAGAACACACCGACCCAGATCTTCACCATCGACACCAGCGTGAGCAGACTCACGACCAGAGCAACTCCGATACCGATCCATTGCGCGTCCACCACACCCGCGCGCACGATGGCGAACTTCGCGAGGAAACCGGAGAACGGGGGCAATCCGGCCAGGCTGAGCGCCGGCACCAAGAAGAGCACGGCGAGAACCGGGGAGCGGCGTGCCATTCCACTCACGACATCGGGTGAACTGCTGCCCGCATCACGCGCGACGATGCCTTCCACCAAGAACAGAGACGTCTTCACCGGAATGTGGTGGATGAGATAGAAGATGGTCGCCGCGATCGCCGCCGCCCCGCCGATACCCAAACCGAACACCATGTAGCCGATCTGCGACACGATGTGGAACGACAAGATGCGCTTCGTGTCGCGATGCGAAATGGCTCCAAGGACTCCCACCAACATCGTGGCCGCACCGATGACGATCACCAAGTCGCTGAGTTCACCCGGGAAGAGCAAGGTCTGCGTGCGAATCAGGCAATAGACCCCGACCTTGGTCAACAAACCAGCGAACACCGCACTCACCGAACTGGGCGCGGTTGGATACGAATCGGGCAGCCAGAAGAACAACGGGAAGACCGCCGCCTTGATGCCGAATGCCACGAGCAGAAGCAGTTGCAGACCCATCCGCACGCCATCTGGAAGTTCGGCGAGTCGCGCAGGAAGTTCGGCCATACTGACCGTTCCGGTGGCCGCGAACACCAAACCGATGGCCATCAACAACACCATCGACTCGAGGATGTTGAGCACGACGTACGTGGTTCCGGCTCGGACTTGCTCGTTCGTCCCTTCGAGGGTGAGCAACACGTAACTGGCCATCAGCAAGATCTCGAAGGCAACGAACAAGTTGAACAGGTCTCCGGCGAGGAAAGCCTGGGAGATACCAGCGGTCATCACCATGTACACCGGGTGATAGAACGACGACCTCTCGTCGGGCGCACGTTGCCCCGTGGCGTAGGCGAGAACGATCGTGACCACGATGGTCGCGACCAGAACCATCGTCGCGGCCAGACGATCGGCCACGAGCGTGATCGCGAACGAACCGGGCCAACCGCTCATCCGCACCACTCGGATCACACCATCGTCCCAGATGTTCACGAACGTGGTGGCCGAGGCCGCGAGAGACACACCCAACGTGAGGAAACTCACGACCCGCTGCGCACTCAGGCGTCGCAAGAAGAGCATCACGGCCGCCGCGATGAGCGGACCGAGGACGGGAAGCGACAGAAGTGTCGTCACTGCTCCACGTCCTCATGGTGCGGAACGTCGCCGCGCTTCGAGTTCTTCTCGGCCCGACGCGCGACGATGCGATCTTCCAGGTCGTCCTCGACCTCGTCGTTCTCGGTGATCGACCAGTTCCGCCACGCCAAGGCCAAGACGAATGCCAGGAGGGCGAAGCCGATGACGATCGCCGTGAGCACCAAGGCCTGTGGGAGCGGATCAGTGAGCTCGCCCGAGCGACCGATGATCGGCGCTTCGTCAGGGCGACTCCCAGCGGCAACGATCAGAAGGTTCACCGCGTTGCCCAACACTCCGACTCCGAGAGCCACCCGCGTGAGCGAGCGTTCCATGAGCAAGTAGGTGCCGACCGAGAACAGCACACCAACGAGGATCAGCAGCGAGAGACTCACGACACTTCTCCCCCGTCATCGTCCACGAGCGACGTGCCGCGGGCACCCAGCGACAGCAGCATCATGAGCACTACGGCCACCACCACCATGAACACGCCGAGGTCGAAGAACATCGACGACACCACCTTGACTTCCCCGATGAGCGGGAGGTCGGGCTTCCAGATGTGCGACTCGAGCGGCGCGGCGTCGACGAACAGAGGGGCCGCCGTGGTTCCGAGGGCCATCAACAACCCGGCGCCGAGCAACATCGTGGGGCGACGAATCGGTCGGTGTCGTAGGTGCGGCTCCCGACCTGTCAAGAACTGCAGAACGAACACACCACCAAGTACGAGGCCACCGGCGAAGCCGCCACCCGGTGCGTTGTGCCCACGGAATGTCACGTACAGAGCCACCAGCGCGGCGACCTTCGACAACCAACGATCGACGAGTTCGTCGAGAATGGCCGAGCGAACGAAGTTCATGACATGTCCCCGGTCGCAGAAGGCCCAGGAACTGGCGCAGAGGCCGCGGCACTCGAGTTCTCGCGCTCGCGCTGCCGGCGATGACGCTCGGCCACACGCACGAGGTTGACCACACCTAGTGCAGCCACCGCCAACACAGTGATCTCACCCATGGTGTCGAAGCCGCGGAAGTCGACGAGGATCACGTTGACCAAATTGGCCCCTCCGGCTTCGCTGATCGAGCGGGGGGCGTAGTCCTCGGCCACCGATGGCGCGGTCCGTGCACCATGTACCGCGAGCACGAACAACGGAACGAGAATGCCGACCATCACCGACACCGCGATTCGTACCGACTTCGGTGCCCAACTCGAGGCCGGAGCGAACGACCGCGGCATCGACCGCATGGCCAGAAGGAAGATCACGATGGTGAGCGTCTCCACCAACACCTGAGTGAGAGCGAGATCGGGCGCTCCGCGCATCAGGAACAAGACCGCGGCGCCATAACCCACACCGCCGAGGAAGACCGCAGCCGTGAACCGGACCGACACCACCGCAACACCGATCGACACGACGATCGTGAGGACAGTCACGGCGATGGTGAGCGGTGAATCGGACACGAAACCTTCGAACGCGGGCAAGCCGTCCACGGCCAGAGCCGCGACTGCCACGGCGGCAACGGTCAGAGAGGTGACGGCCACGTACATGGGCAACGAACCTGGCTGAGTGACGCGCGTGAGACGTTTCGCGATACCGAGCGTCGCGTCGTACACGGCATCGAAACCTCGCTCACCACGCGAGCGCTGCTTTCCGCCCGTCGACGGAACCGACAGAGGAGAACGCCAACCAATGACCGCCCCGACCACGATGACGATCGCTGAGATGATGAGAGCGTCGTTCACACCGGGCCACAAGACCAACTTGCTCTTGGCCGAACTCTCGAGCGACGTTGACGGCGCGACGAGCCACTTTCCCACTCGCGTCGCAATCAGACCGAAGAGAAGCGATGCAACTGCAGGAACGAGAACCGGCGCGCCGAGCAGAACGCGAGAGAGCGCGGAACTCTCGTGATGTTCGTGGTGACTCGCTTCGACGTCGCGATCACCTCGATCGGGGCCACCGAGCAAGGCATGCAAGAACCGAACGCTGTAGGCGACCGACAGGACCGACCCGAGCACCACTCCGACGAGCGCGATCGTGCCGGCGGCACCGACTTCGGCATCGAGAAGCGCAACCAACGCCTTCTCCTTGGTGACGAAGCCGAACAGCGGAATCATTCCGGCCATCGACAACGTGGACGCACCGAGCGCGGCCACCACGAGAGGAGTTCGACCTCGGGCGGCACCGATCTTCGTGACGTCGCGCGTGCCGAGTTCGTGATCGATCACACCGACACCGAGGAATAGTGCGACCTTGAACACCGCATGGGCCAGGAGATGGGCCACCCCTGCATACAACGCCGTGGACCAACCCAGTCCGACCAGCACCGTCAAGAGTCCGAGCTGCGACACCGTGCTGTGAGCGAGCAACAACTTTGCGTCGGTTTGACGAAGGGCGCGCCAGCCACCGATCAACATCGTGGCAACACCCGCCAGAACGACCCACCAGCGCCACAAGTCCGACTGCCCGAACACTGGTGACATGCGAGCCAGCAAGACGATGCCGGCTTTCACCATCGTGGCCGAGTGCAGGTACGCGCTCACCGGAGTTGGTGCCGCCATCGCCCCGGGTAACCAGAAGTGGAAGGGGAACTGAGCCGACTTCGTGAAGGCGCCCAGCAGGATCAGCACGATGGCCGCATCGATGACGGCTCCCGTGGGTTGCAGCTTCACGAGGTCAGCGAAGGCCGTGGTGCCGAGTTCCACCTGCAGAATCCCGACCGCGCCCAGTAAGCACAGTCCGCCGGCACCCGTGGTGAGCAGCGCACGCACCGCCGACTGACGAGCCGATTCCGATTTGTCGTTGAGTCCGATGAGGAGGAACGAGCAGATCGACGTGAGCTCCCAGAAGACGAACATCGTGAACAGATCGGCCGCGAGGACGAGTCCGGTCATCGACCCGGCGAAGGCCATGAACAAACCGACGAACCGCGCATAGGTGGAGTCGTGTTCGAAATACACCAAGGAGTAGAGCAGCACCCCGAAGCCGAGTACCAGGACGATGAGAGCCATGAGTACCGCGAAGCCGTCGAGTTCGAACACGAGATCGAAACCGAGCGTGGACAACCAACCCACGGTCTCGGTCAGCGCGTTTCTCGTACCGATTCCGCGTGAGGCCACCACAGCAGTCGAGGCCGCCAGCACGGCGAGACCGACCAGCGCTCCAATCGCTGGACGACGGCGCAGTCCGAGCAAGAGCAGAGCTCCGGCTGCGAACTGAGCGACAACTGCGGGGAACAGAACCATTGTCACGAGAAAAATACCAGCAACCCCTCGATGACCTCCGACCCACCTGAGGAACATCAGACGAAGACAACACTGTCGATTTCGATCGCGAAACTTCGAACATCAGCGACATTCGCGAGTATTCGTCGGTAGCCTCTCCTCGTTGCGCCATTTCGGGCGTCGCACCGCTGGCCACGTCCCTCTGGGTCGCTGTCTGCACAGCGGACTTCACAGAGAGATCCCCCACTTGGCCCCCGCCACTACTTCCATGTCCTTCGCCGACCTCGGCGTGCCCAACGAGCTGTGCCGGCTGTTGGCCGCCGACGGCATCAACGAACCGTTCCCCATCCAGTCGTCCACGCTCCCCGACACACTCGCGGGTCGTGACGTACTCGGCCGCGGTCGCACCGGTTCGGGCAAGACGCTCGCATTCGGCCTGGCCGTG
>Ga0315902_10012262_pt1 | contig 11176 bp, 8 predicted proteins | sample LakEriMetagenome_9_FD_203523 | JGI IMG/M metagenome (GOLD analysis project Ga0315902, IMG submission 203523) | Freshwater fungal communities from buoy surface, Lake Erie, Ohio, United States - Buoy 12 MA117 | ecosystem: Environmental > Aquatic > Freshwater > Lake > Lake biofilm | place: USA...
TCCGTATCACCCTGGCGGCCAATCCGCAGAGACGCGCCATCATCCTGGATCCAATGCCAGAAGCTATTGAACCTGGCGCTTCCATTCCCGTCGGCGCCAGCATCATTGGCAGCATCACCAATCTGACGTTCCAGCTTCTTAATGCCGCCGGGACCCTGGTGGCGACGCAAAACACTGCGGTCAGCGCCGCACGCGCGACGGTGCTCTTTCCCGCGCAGGCGCCTGGCGGCGGCTATCGCATTATCGCGCGTAATTCGGCGGATACGGCGCATAGCATCACCTCTCCGCCCTTTGCCATTGGTGCGCCCCCGCGCCTACTGACCGAAGAAGGCCGCGTTCTGCTGCTGGAAACCGGCGGCCAGTTACTGCTGTTCTGAACCGTTTCGCGACAATCCCATCCATCACCGCATGCCTGGTCGCTGCACCAGGCGTGAACGGATCAACCACGCAAAGGCTTTCCATGTCCGATTCAAAAATCAGCGCGCTGCCCAGCGTTTCCGCTACCACCGATGCCGATATGCTGCCTCTGGTGCAGAACACCGGCAGTAGCCTTGCCACAAGGCGCGCCACCATGGCGCAGCTGCGCGCCGGCGTTCTCGCCGATCGCCCGGCCCATGTGCGGGATTTCGGCGCGGTTGGGAATGGCACCACCAACGACGCACCCGCCATTCAGGCCGCGATCAATGCGCTGAAGCTTGCTGGCGGCGGCGTGCTGCAATTCGGCCCCCGGATTTATCGGATCGCGAGCCCGATCGTCATTGATGGTGTAACCGTCACACTGCAAGGGGCCGGCTTTACCGAAGGCCCAAATGAGGCAAACGGAACCTGGTTCAAGATTGACCAGACCGGTTTCACGCCCTTCACCTTTTCCGGGCCCATGGCGCGCGGTTCCATTGTGCGCGACATCGCTGTTCGGCAGTTGCACAATCAATCCTACAACGCTTCCTGGGCACCTACGGATTATGATTATGTCTTCCGCGTACAGGACTGCCTTGGTGCGGTGGATTTCGAAAACGTCTTCCTTGTCGCCGTTAACCGCGGCATCTGGTGCGACAATTCAGGCCGCATGAGCATCAAGCGCCTACGTGGCCAGATTTTCACCCGCGGCGTTGAGGTAGATCGCTGTCTTGATATCTGCCGGCTTGAACATGTGCATTTCTGGAGCTTCAACACCGATAATGGGCATGTGATCACCTGGCAGCAGAACAATCAGGATGCGCTGGTCTTCCGCAAGGTGGATGGGGTCTTTCTGGATGATATCTTCGTGCTTGGCGCACGATCCACGCTGCGCTTCAGCGCCTCGGCTTCCGGGGTCACCACGAAATTCTATGGCAGCAATATTTACGCCGATTTCTCCAAATACGGCGTCTGGATTGATGGCAATGATGTGGATGGCCGTATCGCCAATATCACCACGCAAAGTGAGATCTTCACGGCTGGCGCGCCAGTGCCGGTGGCAGGTGCGGTCGGCATCCTGATTGATGGCAATAACGCGCGTGTTCAAATCAGCAATCTTCGTGTGGATGTGGCGGAAAGCAACGCCATTCGGGTGAATGGCAGCAATAATCGCCTGGATATCTTCGCCTTTCGCGCAGAATGCTATAATCGCCTGAATGATGGTTCAGCAGCCATTCACCTGGCGAATGTCGGCGCGGGCACGCCGAACCAAGTCTACCTCGGCACGCCTGCGCTGCTTGGCAATGGCAATGGGGGCCCATTGATCAATGCCGGCACCAATGGTTTTGTCGCCTCCGCCGCGCCAGCCGGGCGCATTGATCGGCCGGGCGTCATGATTGGCGCTCAGGATACTGGCATTTCTCAACCCATACCTGGGAATCTGGTGCTCAGCATTGGCGGTGCAGAACTGATGCGCGTCGCCCCTGGCAGCACAAGCATAGGAGGTGCCGCTGGTACGAATGCACTCACCGTCACCACGCCAGCCGGCAGCGTCAATCAATTCACGCTGTCCAGCAGCGTTGCAGGCGGTACGCCAAGCATTTCTGCCACCGGTACGGATCCCAATATTCCGATCCAGCTCTCGGCCAAGAATATCGCGCCAGTACGCTTCAATAGCCGCGGCAATTTGGCTTTTGAAGTCAATGCCGTTGCAACACCAACCAATTTCGTCCGCATCAATGGCACTGCGACAGGCGCACCACCACAAGTCACCGCACAGGGTACAGATGCAAATGTTGCGCTCCTGCTTTTGGGTAAGGGTACTGGCCCGGTGCAGGCTGGCTCACCCTTGCAATTGCCACCCTTCACTGTCGCAACCCTGCCGCCGGCCGCAACCTATCCACGCTGCATGATCTATGTTTCGGATGGTGCCGCCAATAAGCGCCTGGCGATCAGCGATGGCGCCGCCTGGCGCTGGCCGGATGGTGCGGTGGTTTCCTGATCTCCGCGTCCATATCGCGCACCCGAGCCGCAGGCCTGACGCATTCGGCTTGCGGTTCGGGCGCCCATCGAACCCCATGCCCACAGGAATAATCGCATGACATCTCTGACAGACTACGCCAAGAATTTGCTCTGCCGTTCTGCCATTGGACGTCGCCCTACCTTGCCTTCGGCAGCCTTCGTTGCACTAGGCACCGGTGGGTCAGACGCAACCGGCGTTACCGGAGAACCGAATGGTACCGGCTATACCCGGCAGGCTGTAACGTTTTTCGGCACCGGAACGCAGACTAATGTTACCGAAGTTCGCTTCACCTTCACTGCGGCACCTGGCACCTTGACACATATCGGCGTCTTCGATGCACAAGCGACAGGTAACCCCGTGCTATGGGCGCCTCTTGCAACGCCGGCAACACTGAATGTACCGGGGCTTGTGATCATTCCTGTGAGTAGCCTGACCGTAGTAGGTGACTGAAAGGCAGCGTCGCGTTTCAGGTGAAACGAACGTGAAGCGCGGCGCGCACTTCATCCAAAACACCGGCCCAATCGCCGATATGCTTTTGGCGAAACAACCGAAGAGAAGTGTACCAAGGGCTTTCTTGGCGATCGAGCAGCCACCGCCAATCCGGATTGAATGGCAGCATGACCCAGCATTCGCGACCCATGCTGCCCGCCAGGTGCGCCAAGCTGGTATCGACCGTGATGATCAAATCCATCTCCGCGATCAGCGCGGCAGTATCTTCAAAATCCGTGATCTCAGAATCAAAAACACGTAACCGCGATACCGCTGAAACGGCCGCGTAATCGGATGTTGGCATGGCTTTCTGAATACCGAACCAGTCTGCGCTTTCATCCGCAACCGAAAGGAAATCCCGCAAGGGCATTGATCGGTTATGGTCATTGGCATGGCCCGCACTACCGCGCCACGCAATGCCGATCCGAGGGCGATCACCGGCCCCAAGACGTGCGCACCAAATGGCACGGCGCGCATCATCCGCCGCCCAGATCGGCGCGGGCGGGATGGTTTCCAAACTTGTGGCGAATGCAAGCGGCAGGCTCATTAATGGGCATTGCAGCATCGCACTGGCCGGGACTGCTTCCACCACCTGCATGTCTGGCATTACTCTGCGAATAAGGGGTGCTAGTTCCGGTTGCACCATCAACGCCACATCAGCACCCTTTTCCTGCAGCAGCGGCGCGTAGCGAATGAATTGTATCGCATCCCCAAAACCCTGCTCCGAATGCAGAAGGATACACCGCCCGGCAATTTCCTGTGCGCCAGTCCAAAGCGGCAGGCCGAAATCCTGAAAACCAACCGGGATTTTCTTGCGTTTGCGCGCTTCCCATAGGCGCCAACCCTCAGTGAAGTTGCCAAGCAATAGGCATGTCAGTGACTTGTTGAATTGTGCCTCGGCGAAATCGGGTGCCACTCGTAAGGCGCGATTGTAACAATCCAATGCCACAGTGTGATTGCCAAGCGCCGCTTCCGCCAAGCCAAGATCATTCAGCGCCATTAGCTGCGCGGGCGCGACGCGCAGGGAAAGCCGATAAGCTTCTGCCGCCTTGGCGTAATCACTGCGCTTCCAATGCACCCCGGCTGCGTTGTAATGCGCTGCAGCGTTTGCCGGATCACACCGCACCGCTTGCCCAAAACTCTCCAGCGCCGCATCGGGCTGTTCAAGGCCGAGCTGCGCCAAGCCACGATTATTCCAAGCCTCTGCAAAACCAGGCGCTAGTGCAATGGCGCGCTCAGCCGCCGATAAAGCCTGCGCATAGTCTTCCAAATCCAGCAGCACCGCCGCGCGGTTATTATGCGTCGGCGCGTAAGACGGATTGAGTGTTATTGCGTGCTCCAGCGCGGCCAGCGCCGCGTTTGGGTCACCAAGCCGTTTCAGCACCAACCCCTTGTTCAGGAAGGCGCCGAAAAACCCTGGCGCTAACGCCAGCGCCGCGTCGAATTCCCGCAAGGCGTCCTGCAATGCGCCGCTTTCCATCAGCGCCACGCCGCGATCATTCAAATAATCAGCATTGTGCGGTTCAAGCGTCACGGCGCGCCCAAAGGCGCCGGCAGCCTCCTGATGCCGGCCCAACGCCTGCAAACTTTTACCCAGACCATGCAGTGCCGGATGGGCGCGCGGATCGAGCTTTGTCGCTTTCTGAAAAGCATCAACTGCGTCACGAAACGCCTCGGTTTCAAAGTAGGCATAACCGAAGGTAGCCCAGATCATGGCATTGCGTTGATCTGCCTGAGATGCCTTCTTCAACCAACGGACCGCATCGGGCATTTGTCTGCGTTGCAGGCAAATCACACCTAGAATGTGCAAAGCCCCTGAGTGGCGTGGTGAAGCGCGTAGAATTTGTTCCGCACCCGCCTGAGCAGCGTCCAACCTCCCCTGCTGCATCGCCAGTTGCACTTGGCCCCAAAGCATGGCGGGCGGCATCATGGCGCTGCCGATCCTATAAAATGTCTAAGGCGCTCAGCGCCCCGCCGATTGGCTCCGTAATTCGCGTGCGCGAGCCAATACCTTGTCTTCCAATTCAGCCGCCGTCGCGGCACTGATCGGCGCATCCACCCAGCCGCCTGGCCCACGCACCTGACGGAACAGCGAAATCCGCACGCCATCAGAGCGGAGCTGCCGTCCAAGCACATAGGCTGTCGCCTTGAAACGTTCATTGGAAACAGCCGCAGGTGCATGCCAATCCGTAATAATAACACCACCAAAGGGATCGGCCGAGGCCAGCGGCATGAAGGAAAGCGTATCCAGCGTGGCGCGCCACAGGAAGGCATTCACGCCAAGCCCGCCGCCGCCAGCGCCGCCCTCCTGACCTTTTTCGGTGCCGCCGCCAAAAATGGTAATGCCGCCTGAAGTCCCTGCCGCCGAGGTCGCGCGCAGCAATTGTTCGCGCTTGCTGTCCGTGTTGTATTCGTCGCGCTCAACCTCTCGGACCTGCGAGGAATCTGCACTACACGCAGCCACGACCAGCGCGAGCGGCAAAACTAGGGTGTTGCGAGGAAAAAGGGACAGGTCGCGAATGATGCTCATAGCGGGTTTCTAGCCCATTTCGCCCGATACTGAAAAGGGAATCTGCTAACCAGGCAGCCTTGCATCACTTCGGTGCCATCAGGCGCAAAAGGGCCGCCGAAGCCAGCCGCGCCATGGCATTATCCGCCCGGCTGGTCAGCGCCATCGGCACACGCAATCCCAACACAATCCCGGCCGATTCCGCCCCCCCGAGATACGCCAATTGCTTGGCAAGCATATTTCCCGCTTCCAGGTCCGGCACCAGCAGGATATCCGCCTGTCCTGCAACCGGGGATTGTATTCCCTTAGCCGCGACCGCTACGGGGCTGATGGCGTTATCAAAAGCCAGCGGCCCATCCAGCACGCCGCCCGTGATCTGCCCGCGTTCCGCCATTTTGCAGAGCGCGGCGGCATCCAAGGTCGCCTGCATCTTGGGCGTGACGGTTTCCACCGCCGCCAGGATTGCGACCTTGGGTGTTTCGATCCCAATCGCCTGCGCCAGCTTGATGGCATTGCGGATGATATCCGCCTTGGCTTCCAGATCGGGCGCGATATTCACCGCCGCGTCAGTGATGATCAGCGGGCGGGGGTAAAGCGGCGCATCCAGTACAAAGGCATGGCTGACGCGCCGTTCCGTGCGCAGCCCCGCTTCCTTCGCAATCGCCGCGCCCAGCAATTCATCCGTATGCAGGCTGCCCTTCATCAACGCCGCCGCCCGGCCGTCCCGCACCAACGCCACCGCGGCCTCGGCCGAGGCATGGCTATGTTCCGTGCCAATCAGCGTCATGCCTGAAAGGTCGAGCGATGCCTTGGCTGCAATCGCGCGAATCCGCGCCTCAGGCCCAGTCAGGATCGGCGTGATCAGCCCTTGCTGCGCGGCCAGGATCGCGCCGCGCAGGCTTTCCGCATCGCAAGGGTGGGCAACCGCGGTCGGCACGGGCGGCAGGGCGCGGCAGCGCGCGAAAAGGTCTGCCATCACCTTGCCGGCATGCGGGCCAAGCCCGGTCATTTGCGGCAGGGCGCGTTCTTCGGCGGTGGTGGGGGGCAGCACCTCAACCTCACCTTCCGCCAGCACCATGCCGCCAGGCCCGGTCACGCGGCATGCAAGCCGCGCCACGCCGGCCTTCTGGTCAATATCCAGCACCACCAGGCCCGTGGTCAGCACATCGCCTTCCGTCATGCCGCCGCCATAGCGGAGGTTTTCGGCAATGATCCGGCTGCCCGGCCCTGGAAAGCGTGTGGTGATCACATGGGCCAGCAAGGCGCCCGCAGCGCGCGCTGGCACCACCTTGCCATCCAGGCCGAACATGACGGAAAAACGCGCGACATGCGCGGCGCTCAGCGTATCCTGCGCTTCAAAGGATTCGCCGCGATCAAGTTCGGAAAGCGGCTTTGATCGCCTGATCGTGAGCATAACAACCCGCCTTTCCCGTGAAGTGCGTTACCGCCAGCGGCGATGCATCCAAAGCCATTGGCCGGGATATTCCCTGACCCAGCCTTCAATCACCTCGTTCATTTTTTGTGTCGCTGCGTTGATGTCTATCAAACCTTCCGCATCGCGCGGCAGGGCGATTTCTTCCGTGAGTTCCAGACGAAAGCCCCCGCTCGGCAGGCGAATGGCGCGCGCGCCATGCACCGGGCAATCATAGCGCCGGGCCAATTGCGCCAGCAGCGGATTGGCCGCGGCTTCGCGCCCCATGAACATGACACGCGGGCCGCGCCCGAAGCGCTGATCCACCAGCATGCCGATATGCTGCCCCGCTTCCAGCGCGCGCGCGAGGCGCAAAGGCGCCCCCATGCCGGCTGGCACCAAAACGCCCATGCTATCCTTGCGGAGCCGCAGGATTTCCCGCGCCACCGCGGCGTTATTCGGCGTGCGATATAAGACAGCGCTGTCAATGCCATGCTTGGCTGCCGCCACCGCCGGCAATTCCCAATTCGCGAGATGCGCGGAAAACACTATGGCGGGCTTGCCGTCATCGCGCAGCCTTTCATAAAGCGCCACGGTTTCAGCCGAGGCGCTGATATGCCCATCCGGGTTCGGGTTTTCGGGGTCGAAATCCCAAATCCGGTCCATATGCACATATTCGCAGGCGGTACGGCCCAGATTGTCCCAGGCTTCGCGCAAAATGGCGGCACGCTCACCCGCTGTTTTTTCCGGAAAGGCGGCGCTGATATTATCCCGCCCGATACGATGCGCCGGCGTGATCGGACCCAGATTGCGCGCCAGAAAAGCCCCAAGCGCCGGGGCAAGGCGCGGCCCAAGCAGGCGCAAAAAACCGAAGCCCGCGCGCAGCAAAAGCCCGATCAGAAAATTCATCCGCGCAGCGTAACGCGATTCACAGCGTCACCACGATCTTGCCGAAGACGCGGCGGCTTTCCAGCCGTTCGAGGCCCTCAGCAAAGCGTTCCAGCGGCACCACCGTATCCAGCACCGGCAGAATACCGCGGGCCATTTTCGCGTAGCCATCGGCAATATTGCGCATGGAAGCGCCAAAGGACCCGAAGATGCGCAACTGGCGCTGAAACAGCATCATCAGATTGGTTTCCGCCGAAACGCCGGATGTGGACCCGCAGGTCACCAACCGCCCGCCCATTTTCAGCGATAGCAAACTACCGCTCCAGGTCGAAGCGCCGACATGTTCAAACACCACATCCACGCCACGCTTGCCGGTGACGCGCCGCGCCACGGTCGGGAAATTCTGCGTGGAGTAATTCACCACATGATCCGCGCCCAATGCCTTGGCCTTGGCGCATTTCTCATCATCGCCTGCGGTCGCGATCACGGTGCAGCCCAAATCCTTCGCGATCCGCACCGCCACCGTACCAATCCCGGAACCGGCGGCATGGATCAGGATGGTCTCGCCGGCTTCCAATTTCGCATTGTCGAACAGCATATGCTCAACGGTGGAAAAGGTGATCGGCCCGCAAGCGGCATCTTCGAAGGAAAGCCCATCCGGCACGCGCACCAGCAGCCGCGCATCCTGGTTCATCAGCTCCTGCGCGAAGCCATCCAGATGAAAGCCCTTCACGCCGCCAACATCTTCGCAAAGATTATCGCGGCCTTCGCGGCACGCCTTGCAGACGCCACAGGTCGCCGCACCATAGGGCGCGACATGATCGCCAATCTTCCAGCCGGTTACGCCGGAACCGACCGCGACAATCTCACCAACCGCTTCCGCGCCAACCGTGAGCGGCAGGTTGCGCTTGGCGAAGGCCATGCCACGAAAGCCCCAGACATCAATATGGTTCAGCGCGACAGCGCGGATACGAAGCTGCACCTCATGCGCGGCAGGCGGCGGCGGAGGCGCCACGGATTCTAGGCGCAGATCACGATCCCCATGCAGGCGAAGCGCGCGCATCATGGCGCGGCACTCAGCAGCAGGCAGACATTCTGCCCGCCAAAGCCAAAGGAATTGGACAGCACATGGCGTAGGCCGGAAACCCGCCGCGCTGCATTCGGCACCACATCCAGCCCAAGTGTGGGGTCCGGTTCCACATTATTGATGGTCGGCGGCAGGATCTGATCACGCAGCGTCAACAGGCTGAAGGCCGCCTCAATCGCGCCGGCGGCGGAAAGCGTGTGGCCGATCATGGATTTGTTGGAGGAAATCGGCGGCGGCGCCTCACCAAATAGCGCGCGCATGCCAAGCGCTTCCATCTTGTCATTCTCCGGCGTGCTGGTGCCATGGGCATTCACATAACCGATATCTCCAGGCTGCAAGCCGGCATCGGCAATGGCATTCCTCATGGCGCCAATGATGGATGACCCATCGGGATTGGACCGCGTGCGGTGGAAATTATCCGCCCTTTCGCCACAGCCACTGACCAGGCCAATCACGGTGGCTCCACGTGCGCGGGCATGGTCCAGATCTTCCAGGATCAGCGCCGCAGCACCTTCGCTCATCACGAAACCATCGCGGGATTTCTCAAAGGGGCGCGATGCTTTGGTGGGATCTTCATTGCGCGAGGATAGCGCGGAGAGCAGTGAAAACCGGATCACCGCTTCCGGCTGCACCGATCCATCCGTGCCAAGCGCGATGGCGGATTTCGCCTCACCACGCTGGATGGCTTCAACACCAAGCTGAATGGCGGAAGCGCCGGTGGCGCAGGCGGTGGTGATCGCAATCGGCGCGCCCTTGGTGCCAAAGCGCAAAGCAAGCCTTTCGCCGACACCGCCATACAAAAACGTTTCATACAAATCACGCTGGCCAATGCTCGCGACCGAAAGCGCGGCATGGCCTGGCCCACCCGCGCGACGGGCCAGTGCCACGCGTTGCGGCCATTCCATCTCCACCGGCGGCATGCCGAGCATGAGGGGCCCATCAAACGCGCCTTCTTTCATGCCCGCCGCAACCAAGGCTTCCGCAATCGCGGCAGCGGCCATGCGTTCCACGCGCACCGGCGCGGGCACGGGCTCGGCGCCCGCGATTTCTTCCGGCAAATCCACAGTACCGGCCATGGTGGTTTTCAGATGATCGGTCGCGAAGCGGCGAATGCGCGTAATGCCCGATGTGCCCGCCAAAAGCGCCGCCCAATTCTTATCCAAGCCCCAGCCGAGCGGGCTCACCAGCCCAATCCCCGTCACCGCCACCAAGGGGCGGCCCAGATGATCCTTCATGGCGCTTTCTCCAGCAGGGCAAGCGCTTCACCGCGCCATTGGCCGAAGCCGGTCACCAGAATGCGCTCCACCGCACCATCGCCGGCATCGGCCGGGTCCATCGCCGGATAAAAACCATCGCGCGAAAGCGCGAGTGCCGCCAGCGCGACATTGGCCGGAAAACTCGCTTCAACGCCATGCCCAAGCAGCGAAGCACTACGCCGCACCGGCACGCTGCCCAGCCCCGCCAGGAAGGCTTCTTCTTCAACGCGCGCTTCCGCCACACCTGTCATGCCGGAAATCACACCAAGCCCGGTGTCAGGCGCTGCCATGCCTTGCCAAAGCGCCTTGGCTGCCGCCGCACTGCCACCGCCCACGCGCTGATGCGCCGCATCGCTGGCAATGCCGCCAATCCGCGCGAGTGCCGTGGCACCGCGCGCGCGCGCATGTTCTGCCGTTTCCAACACCAGAAACGCTGCCATGCCGCCAAGGATCAACCCGCCCGCATCGCCACGCGCGGAAATCGGCGCGTAATCGCCCTGCCACAGCACGCCACCTGGCGCATACAGCAGCACCATATCCCAGCGCTGAGACGCAAAAGCGCCGCCCACCAAGGCAATCTCGCCGCGCCCTTCGGCCAAGCGCGCCGCCGCGATGCGAATCGCATCAGCAGCCGCTTCTTCTTCCCCCATCAGCGTGCGCGACGATCCTGTCACGCCATGCACGATCGAGATATTGCCCGCGAGCAGATTGGAAAGCTGCGCCAGAAACAGGGTGGGCCGCAATTCAGTCGCGAGCTTTTCATTCAGCAGCGCGCCGGATGCTCCCGGTGCGGCGCTGGTCAGCGCCGCCGTCATCGCCTCATCCACCGCGACGTCACGCTCCCCACCGCCAGCGGCGACAACCAAATGCATATCGGAAACAATGCCGCGCGCCCCGGCATGATCAATCGCAAGCCCGGCGGCATAGGTGCCAAGTCGCTGCCAGGGTTCCATCTGGCGCTGATCACCCTTTTTCGGGATTTGCGCATCAAGGCTGAGCGCAGGCAAAGGATGCACCGGGAAGGGCGCGAAGCTTGTCGCATCCACCACCGGCTTGGCGCCCTTGGTCAAAGCTTCCCAATGCGCCTCAGGCCCCTCACCCAAGGATGATACCAGCC
>Ga0315902_10012263_pt1 | contig 11176 bp, 3 predicted proteins | sample LakEriMetagenome_9_FD_203523 | JGI IMG/M metagenome (GOLD analysis project Ga0315902, IMG submission 203523) | Freshwater fungal communities from buoy surface, Lake Erie, Ohio, United States - Buoy 12 MA117 | ecosystem: Environmental > Aquatic > Freshwater > Lake > Lake biofilm | place: USA...
AGGGAATGGGTAAAGTGAATCTAGGCCTCGATTATGGAGAAGTTACACTAGATGCTGTCGGGATTGTTAATTACGACCAGGGATCAGGTGAAACTTCCATGAATCTAACCACCCGTTTGAACATGCCTGTTGATAAGGGAGCCTTTCAAGGTATAGCAGAAAAGATAATTCCTGTTGAAGGACTGAGATTCATGGATCTGAGCGCGAATACCCTGGAAATGGCAATAGTGGAGTGGGTAGATCTCAAAACGGCAGATAAGTTCGTGTCCGATTACACGATAAAGGGAGAGATTAAAAAACTCCCATCAGAACTTGAAGCGGCAATGGTTCTTACAGATGTCCGATTGTCTTCGTATGATCTCGCAAGCACTGAAGACAAAGGGCTTATCTCAAGATCAAATTCTGCAGTGCTGGTCAATGTATTCGAAAAACCGGTCATGAAGTACGTTCCATTTAAGGCATTCTTCCAGCAGACAGGGCCAACAAATGCATCTGACAGACTCGGAGTTTATCTTGAGGTACCGGGTGGTCTCGAGTACTTCTTTGATTACAAGATGACCAAGAAAGACGGTGAGTTGAACATTCTGACCAGTGATCAGACTTTCAATGAGGCTGTTTCTGGTATCAAGGAGGATAAAAGGAAATCGAAGAATTTCAAGTATCAAACTATTTCGCAGCGTATTTTTCTAACCAGGTTTTTCGATCTTTTCGCACAATGATCCTATTTATTATTTCCGGAATAGTTGCCTATCTTCTAGGTTCTGTACCCACTGCAGTTTGGGTGGGTAGAACCTGGTACAATTTAGATGTCCGTGAGCATGGAAGCAAGAATGCAGGTGCTACCAATACCTTTAGGGTACTTGGCAAAAAGCCCGGTATCTTTGTGCTTCTCGTGGATGTTCTTAAAGGTGCAGCAGCTGTCACATTCCCTCTGATGATCGAATCAAATGGCATTGGAGGACCGGAACCTAATTCGGATCACCTGCAGATCGTAGCGGCTGTTTGTGCGGTTATCGGACATATTTTTCCAGTATTCGCCGGTTTTAGGGGAGGAAAAGGTGTGGCCACCTCATTGGGGATTGTGATCGGTATCCAGCCCATTGCCGCAGCAGTTTGCTTTGCGGTTTTTCTGATCGTCTTTCTGATCAGTAATTACATATCACTCGGTTCAATTGTAGCGTCGTTGGTTTTTCCGGTTGTTGTCTGGTACTTTCGTCCCGATTCCCTTTCCATGCAGCTATTTAGTCTTGTGCTTGGAAGCGCGGTCATCCTTGCACACCGAAAGAACATCGGACGGCTTATCAAGGGGAATGAGAACAAGATGAACCTTTTTAAGAAATAGGCGTACTATCTATCACTTTAAAACGACAGCCATAACCAGGTATTTGATCGGTTTGAGACATAGCATTCTGGTGCTCATGCTCTTGTTGGCTCCCGCTATTGGAGCCCAGATAGAGCCAGAGATGAAGGCACAAGCAGATAAGCTGTTCGATGATGAACGGTATCTGGAAGCCACTCCTTTGTATATGCGTTTGTTGTCGCTGCAACCGAGAGATGCCAATTACAACTACCGCTACGGTACGTGCTTGCTCTACAATTCCAACAACAAACCAGAGGCGATCAAATACCTTTCTTTCTCGATCACTGATCCTTCAACACCACCTGAGGCATACTTTTTTCTGGGAAAAGCTCTGCATTTCAATTATCAGTTCAACGAGGCGATCAAGTATTATTCGAGCTACAATGAAAAGAAATCAACAGCAAAAAAGAAATTTGATGCCGACCGGGAAATTCAGATGTGTCAGAACGGTAAACGTTTAATGACAACCATTTCCGACTTGATCGTAGTTGATAAAAAAGAGATCCAGGCAGATAGATTCTTCAGAATTTACGATTTGAAAGACATTGGAGGAAGCATGCTGGTGACAGCCGAATTCCAAACAAAGCTGGATAAAAAGAATAACCATATACCCCTGATCCATTTTCCACAGAATCCTTCCGTGATCTATTATTCCAGCTACGGTGACGACGGCGACAATGGAAAGGATATATATGTCCGCAGAAAACTGCCTGATGGCAGCTGGGGAATGCCTCAGCCTGTTCCCGGTAATGTGAATACGAAGTTTGACGAGGATTATCCGTACATGCACCCGGACGGAAACTACTTGTATTTTTCTTCAAAAGGGCATAATTCGATGGGTGGTTATGATGTCTTCCGAAGTAAATATGATCCTGAATCCAACACCTTCGGACCACCTGAGAACATGGATTTTGCGATCTCCTCTCCGGATGATGACCTTTTTTACATAGTCGATTCACTCAATAAAAATGCTTACTTCGCATCTGCGAGGCAAAGTCAGGAAGGCAAATATTTTGTCTATCGGGTTAAGGTTGACAGGGTACCTCTTCAATTGTCTGTCGTGAAGGGAAGTTTCGTGTCTGAGATTGATCCGGCGAAGAAACGCATTGACTTTGAGATCAGGGATTATTCAAATGGTGACAATATCGGTAGGTTCAACTCGAATGACAAAGGGACCTATCTGATCACATTTCCGAAAGGAGGAAAGTATGAATACATCATGAAAGTGGATGGTGTTCCCAAAGAGTTCCGGACCATTGTGTCCATTCCTTTTTTAAAGGAATTCAAGCCATTGAAGCAAAAGATCATCCATACCAACGAGGAAGGCAGGGAAGTGGTGAAAGTCATTGATCTTTTCATCGAAGAGGTGGAAGATCCACAGGCAGTCATTGCTGAAGTAATTAAAATGCGTTCAGACCTCAACATCAATGTCCAGGAGTTCGATATGGATCAGCTGGAAAAAGAACGTCAGCAGCAAGAAATGCTCAATGAACTTGGTTTTGAGGATCTCATACTTGTTGAGGTTTCCAATGCACTTAAGGAAGAGGTCAGACGATCTAGAGAAAATAAGGAGGAATTGGAAGAGATCAGCAATAGTATCAATTCGTTGATCGTAAATAACATGCGTGAGGCGGACCAATTGGACGTTTTGATCAAGGAGAAGGTCGATGCATCCGTGAAGTCGGTTGATATCGAAGCAAAATACGTTTTGCTGCGGGAAGCTGAACAGCTCATTCAAAAGCAGGAAACCCTCAAACGCTCGTCACAGCAGTTACTCAGATTTGCAGATTCGGTCAGTTTGATCGTCCGCAACTCATCAAGAGCAGGAAAAACCAACGAGCTGACAGTAGTTGCAGAAAGGTTTGATCAGTTGTTCCGTGAAGGTAAAGAATCTGAGGCCCTGGCCTACCTTCAAGAAAATAAGGAGCTTGTAAAGGCTGCGTTAACCGACAATACGACCGATGTCAAGCAAAATCTGGTCGCGCGTGTTGTTAAACTGGATGGGCAGCTGAAAGAACTTTCTGACAAAGTAGATGCATACAATCAGGATATCAAAAAGTTAGAACTGGAGGTTCAGGCACTCGAAAATTCCCGCTACTCTGCGAAAAAGAAAGAGCTGGAAGCGCTTGATGCGAAGATCGCAGCGAAAAGGGAAGAAACCGAACTCATTCGCCAGCAACGTAGTAAGCTGGAAAAAAAGATCGATGCACTCAATCAAGAGAAGTATTTGGTGAACCGGCAGATCGAACTTGTGGAGTTGGCATTGAACAATCGTTCAGCTGATTCTGTTTCGCGCGATGCTGCTGAAAAGGTACTCCGGGAATCGAAAAATGACAATACTGATGAACGGAATTCACTCGTAGAAGAGCAGATCACGGAACTGGAGAAAAAAGATCCTACACTGCGTGAACGTATTGTCATCAATGCCGATAAAAAAGCCGATAACATTATCGCTGAGCACCAACTACTGAAACAGCGTATCGAAGACTTGCCGGGAATATCGAAAGAAGAACGGTTAGAACGTCTGATCACTAACGCTGAACAAACGCTTAAAATGTTACAAAAAAGGCTGTCAGATATCGACAAACAGCTCTCTGAGAATAAGTTCGATGAGAATCTCAACCGCGAGAGAAAACAGCTTATTCAAGATCTTGCGATGTTGGAACAGGAGCGCGACCGATACGAGCAAGAGCTAAATGCCCTTCAGCCTGCGGATGTTGCCGTGCTCAGTGAAGAGAAATTGACCGAAGATATTGATCCTGGATACAGCGAACGGATGGATGCGCTGCGTTCAAATACAGAATTATCGTCCGTTGAGCGGCTGGATCAAGAACAGCGAATGGATCAGGAACTCATTACAAAACTGGACAAAGCATTAGAAAGTATTGACCAAAAGTTGAAGTCAAATCCTCAGGATAAGGAGCTGCAGCAACGTCGCCAAACCGTTTTGAACATTAAAGAAGACACTGAACGCACGGTTGCACAACGTTCAAACGAGCTACAGTCACTGGAAAAAGAAGAGAATGTAACCAGGCTGACTCAGACAGAATTGATCAATTTAATCGATCCGACATACAAAGAGCGTTACGACAAGATCACCACTGATCGATCACGCACTGAACTCGATCGACTTACAGCGCTTCAGCAGTTGGATCAGGAGCTTTCTTCAGCTTTGGACGATCGGATCAGTGTCGCTCAGAACGCACTCAAAAAAGATCCGAATTCTACAAAGTTGATAAATGAGTCGAATGGACTAATTGAATTGAAGCGGACACAAACAAATGTGATGAGTGAGCGCGCAAAGCAAATTGAACAGCTCAGTGCTGGTGATGAACAAACGGGAACTTTTGCGCTTACAGATATAGACCCAGAATTTGAAAATAGGGTGGATGCAATCCGCAGTAATGCTGCTCTCACTGAAAATGAGAAACTCACACAGCTGATAAGAGAACAAAAGACAATGATCCAAAAATTGAATGATCGTGTCGAATTGGTTGAAGAACAACTGCTAAACAACCGGAACGATGAAAAAAAGCGATCAGAGTTGGAGGCATTAAGGGAAATCACGGCCGATCTGCAAGATGAGCTCAATCTCAATGAAGCAAGATCAGAGCAACTTAAAAGGATAACACTGTCAGAAAATGAGCTTTTATCTCAGCTTGACCCTGATTATCAGTCCTTCGAGGAAAGTTTGAAAAAGAACACGACACTTTCGGAAGAAGAAAAAGTAATTGAACGCATCCGTTTGGATGAGGCACTGATCGGAAAGATCGACAAACGCATTGAAGAACTCAAATCTGGCAATGATAACCCAGATTCCGAGGTTCAAGATCGTTTTTCAGCGCTCCAGGAGTTGAAAGAATCAAAAGAAAGATCGATCAGTGCGAATCAGGAAAAGCGCGCAGAGCTCTCTGGAAGTTCTGAACAGGCAGCCCGTATCAAATCGATTGATCCAAAGTATTCCAAGGAAACAGAACTTATTTTAAACAACAGTAAACTAACAGAGGAAGAAAAGCAGCAACGGCTGAATGAACGCGATACTGAACTTTTGGAATCCATTGAAGTAGCAGAGAAAAAGGCAGAACAACAGCTCAGAAAGGATCCGGAGAACAGGGACGCAATTGCTGAAAAGAATGAACTGCAGGAGCTTCGAAATGTCATCGAACAGAAAATCAGTGAACGTGAACAACTTCGGGAAAGTAGGGCTCTTTCCGCTTTGGACGAATTGGCTTTCGAAGAAGGTAAGTCTGCCATCATAAAGGAGCTTCTTCCAGCGTATTCAGATCAAAAGAAAGATTTATTGGCAAAAGTGGACAACGCGAAATTTGATGCACTGATCACTCTTGAGGAGCAGCTTTTAAAAGTACTGAATAATGAATTGACTGAAATTCGCGAGACCTTGGTGGATGATCCGATGAATAAGGATGCGCTTATCCGGAAGAAAATGTTAGAATCACTGATCGCGGAAAAGGAGTCAGAAAAGGAAACATGGATCAAGGAAAGAGATGCAACCGCTCCTGTCAAGGTGACAGAACAATTAAAGAATGAACTGATCGGAGAGCTTGATGAGAAGTACATACAGGGTCGATTGAGCAATGCACAACTGGAACAAGCGAATGAACAGGTTATTTCGGATCAGTATAACCTTGAGCAAGAATTGTTGGGAGATATCGCTGCCCGAATAGAGGCGGATACAAAAGTACTAATAGACGATCCTGAAAATAGGGAACTCAAAGACGAGTTGACTGTTCTTGAGGCATTGAAGACGGATAGCGAAAGACGAGTTGAACTCTTGGATGAGAAATTGAAGCAAGCCGAGGCCGCGAAGGAGATCACATTTACCAAAGATGAATTGGATAATGCTGTGAGTGAAGTTGATAGTGCTTATGAAACTGAAGTCTTGGGAATTCAGACAAATCTGAATTTGACGAATGCTGAAAAGCTGGAGGAGATTAATGCGCTGGACAGAAAACTCCTAAATGCAGTGATCGATCGGATTTCAGTACTGGAAGCCCAGATAGAAGCCTCACCGGGAAATATGGGGCTCAACAGACAAAAGCAGTTGATGGAGCAACTTGCAGAAAAGATCGAGTCTGACATCACAATCCGAGAGACGCAGATCGCTCAATACAAGGCGAATGAAGAATTACTTGTTGCTCAGAATACGGATTGGATCGATCAGTTCGATCCGCAATACCGTAAAGATATTGAATTCATTCAAAACAACCCTTCGTTTGATCTGCTAAAGCAACTTGAACTAATCCAACAGCGCGACATGACCCTGATGGCTAAATTGGACGATCGCATTGTGGAGCTGGAGCGCATTCCTGAACCCAAACCAATCGAAGCGAAGAACGAAGAAAAAGCGTTGACAGAACTAAGAGAAAAGCTGCTCCAACAGACTACAGAACGCAGCAATGCGATAAATGGGTTAAGAAAGGTGCAGTCCGGCACAGCTCAAATGGATAAGGAGTCACTAACAGAACAACTTCTGCCAGGCTTCAATGAAAACCGTGAACAGATCCTTATTGACGAAAGCCTTTCAGATGAAATGAAACGGGATCTTGCAATTCAGCTGGAGCAGGCACTCCAGCAGAAGGCAGAAGAACGAAAAGCCACCGTTGAGTCAGCGCTGGCTGATCAAAATGATCCGGAATTAAAAAATGAATTGCGCATAGTCCAGGAGATTTTGGACGAGAGTGCGGTGCGCGTGGAAGAGCTTGAGAGCGGACAGATTACTGCCTCAGCGGACAAAGAGAAACTCCTTGTGGAGCTTGTACCCGATTACCTGACTCGCAAAATAGAGCTTTCCAATTCTAAAATGGAGGAATCCAAAAAATTGGATGAACAGATCAAGCTGGAGAATGGCCTCCTCACGGCATTGAGAAATGAATTGAAGGCAATTGATAAAAAGTTGGACAGGGATCCGGGAAATGAAGAATTGCTGAAGCGTAGGGAAAATGTACAGACACTGATCGCAGATCACGAAAGTGATTTGAAGGAGCTGCAGGATCGCAGAAATGAATTGGCTGCTCAGCTGACAGCTCAGAAAACGATTGCTGCAGCGGACAAGGATTACTCAAACGACGTAGAGTCACTCAAGTCACAACCTGAAACAGAACAACGTAACTTGGCACTGGTAGAACGTGAAAAAGAACATCAGGAATTGTTGAATACTAAAATAGCATCCAATGAGAAAACTTTGGAGAAAAAAGACAATCCTGAGCTCAGAGCGCAAACGACCGTTTTAAAGGAAGAGCAGAAAGCCAGTCAACAGCGTGAGAGCGAATACAGAGCCGCAGCACTCGGTGAGCTTGCGTCCTCTGAAAAGAAGGAAGCCTATATCACGAATCTCAGGGAAGATTTCCTGGCAGGAAACACGAATGAATTGAACAAGGAGTACAAAACGCTTGATGATTTGAAGAAGCAGGATAAGATCCTTGCCCAATACGAATCTGATCTTAAAAAGCAAGTAGCGGGAGTAGAGCAGGAAATCAAAAATGATTCACAGAATGTTGATCTGCAAAATGAAAAAGATTGGCTTAAGTCTGAATTGGAAGAAGTTCAGAAAAAACGTCGACAGATCAGTATAGAGGTCGGAGAGTTGGAAACCGTGTTGATGGCGGATAATCGAGAAACTGAAGTGAGCAGTCCTGAATTGAACGTGCTGCGTGCCGATGAACGACAGCTGGAGAAGCAGCTGACGAACACTGAGCTCACTGCCGCAGAGCGTAAAACGATAGAAAAACAGCTTGAGCAAAACCGTGAGGAGCAGGTTCAAAAAGAAAATGATCTGCTTGCAGAACAAACCAATGAAAGAAATGATGAACTGAAAAAGGAACTTTCAGAACTTCAAAAGGAACTAGCTTCTGAACAGGATTTGGAAATGAAGCTGGCCGAGAAGCAGGTAATGGCTGAGTTGACAGAGTCTCAAGCATTGTTGGAACAAGCTTCAGCAACGAAGAATGAGTCAGAAAAGAATTACCTGCTTAAGGAGGCTGCTGATAAACAGGATAAGGCTGCTGAGCTCGCAGAGAACGCGTTGTATGAGAATGAGTTGAAAAAGATCGAAGAGGAGTATGATCTGACTTCCCTACAAAGTAAAGAAGAGCTTGAAAAGAAGCGTAGAAGTTTCTCTATTGAGATCGGAGAATTGACAACAGAAATAATTGAGCTCGACCAAGAACTTGCAATTGCTAATAAGAAGGAAAAACCGGCGATTGAAACGGTGCGCAAGGAGAAGGTGGAACAACGTAAATTACTGGAGGACCAGTTAAAATCAGTTGAGGAAGCGCTTGCAGCTATGCGGGAAGAAAATCCTATACTTTCAGCCGATGCTGACAAGGTAATTATGACTTTTAATGAAGAACGGGATATCGCCACAACAAAGGAATATGCGGATTACGTTGAAAAAGTCAATGATGCGATACGAACAGAACAACAAATCATTAATTTAGAGAAGCAATTGTCTGAAGCTAAAGTCCGCACTAAGTCGCTTGTTGCAGATAATTTGAGTGATCCATCCGAAGAAAAGCAGGCCGCTTTGGAGCGATCAGCGATGCAGGTCAAGCAGTTGGAAGAAGAGCTGGCAGTGAGCAGAGTGGAGTTGCAACAAAGAACGGCCGAAGCAAATGCAGAATTGCCACAGAATAAAGAGGAAGCCATGAAGATCCAGAATTTGGTGAAGCGGGGAATTGAGCCGATCAGTAAGTTGGCCGTGGCGGCTGCATTGGTGCCAATGCCGGCAAACGGGCTTGACATTAATACTGAAGGAAATGGGATATACAGTGAGGCCAATCGCATTCCAATCAATGTAAACAATCCTAGCGGACTTGTTTACCGTGTGCAGATCGGTGCATTTGCAAAGCCGATAGAACAAGCGCGTTTTAACGCATTCAATCCAGTATCGGGTGAGACACTGAATAACGGTATAACACGCTATATGGCCGGTTATTTCAATAGCTCCAACAAGGCAATGGATGCAATGACGCAGATCCGTCAACTTGGGTTTGCTGATGCTTTTCCAGTCGCCTATTGTGATGGACGGAGGATCTCATTAGCAGAAGCACGTCGTCTGGAGCTTAGCGGAGAATGTGTTCCAAAAGGTGAGAACGAACTTTTGGTGGAGATGGCAGCGAATACGGCGATAACTATGGGATTGGAGGATACAACAAAGCTTCGGCCAGTCCAGGAACTTACATACAACAAGGCGCCGGGAGCAGCAGAAGCAGATCCGATCGAAGCACGCAAAGGCTTGTTCTTTACTGTTCAGATCGGTGTGTTCAATAAACCGGTTTCGTCGGCTACACTGTTCAATCTGGAACCGTACATGACCATCCGACTGCCGAATGGACAGATACGTTACTCAACGGGAATCTATCATTCGATTGAAGAAGCACGTCTACGAAAGCAGGAAGCGATCGATCGTGGAGTAAAGGATGCCTTCATAACAGCATACTTCAATGGAGAGCGAATTACCATCAATGATGCGCTGTTGATGATCCAAGAACGCGGTTCATCTGTACTTGAGCCCAAAGAAAAGGCATCCGAGAACACAGGGCAGACACAGGAGAACATCTCTCAAGCCAATGTGGGTCAAACTTTGCAAACCGGCTACGGTAATCTCGAAAAACCGTTATCAATTCCTGAGAAACCAAAGATCTTTTATCAGATCGTTACCAAAAAGACATTTGCCGAATTTCCGGTTGAGGTTCTGAATCGATACAACAGTCACGGAAGTTTCTATTATGATGTGAACGATGGACGTGTTAAGTCAGCTATTACGGATTCAGATGATGAGCTGCCACAAGTCTATTATTTCAGGAATGATGTAGATACTTTGAAGTTCATTTCAGTCGATGAATTTACCGGAGGCACAGTTCTTTCCCTTAACTTTGCAGAAGGAAAGCTGCCGGGCGATGTAGTTGACTACTTGTTGCGACTGAATTACCGAAAGGAATACCTTCAGTCGGAGGAGGGAGTGACTTTGTTGATCCACGGTGTTCCGGAAGATAAGTTTGAGGTGTTGAACGAAGAACTTTCGGCTTTTGGAATGCAGTTTACGGCCGTAGCCCCTGAGGAAGAGAATAAATAAAAATAAAATAAGATGACACAGACAGAAGAAATGGAAGATAAGCTGGTCCTGGAGCAGTTGGTAGAGCAGAAGGATCTGATCGTGTACAATGATGATGTGAACACTTTTGACCATGTTATCGCCTCGCTAATAAAAGTGTGCGGACATGATCAGATTCAGGCGGAACAATGCACTTTGATCATTCACCACAACGGTAAATGCCAGGTCCGCCGTGGTGAGTACGATAAACTCGTCCCGATGTGTACAGGGCTTCTGGACAGAGGCATCACTGCTGAGATCGAATAAATAGGGGATCAGCTTGTAAAAAACAAAAAACCAGCTATCTTTGCACCCGCATCAGGCCTCGTAGCTCAACTGTATAGAGCATCAGATTACGGCTCTGAAGGTTTCAGGTTAGAATCCTGACGAGGTCACTCTAGCGGAGATTTGATCAATTCCGATCGAATCTCCGTTTTTTATTTCCCTAAAAGCGATTGATATTGAACGAATTAACTCGAAAAATATGTTCGTTCGAAAAGTTAGAACTCGCTTGTTTTGCTTGTCGTAAGCAAATCCATCTGGAAACAGTAAATGCTGCAATTTGTGTTTACTGAACAAATCTCCTGAAGCCCATATTTTATTGAGTTTATTGGAAAATTTTAATCCTGTTTTTATACACTTTTCAAGGTTAGAACTACTCAGGTTGGGGTTGAGCAGTTTTTCCTCCAATTCGAAAATTTCCG
>Ga0315902_10012265_pt1 | contig 11175 bp, 10 predicted proteins | sample LakEriMetagenome_9_FD_203523 | JGI IMG/M metagenome (GOLD analysis project Ga0315902, IMG submission 203523) | Freshwater fungal communities from buoy surface, Lake Erie, Ohio, United States - Buoy 12 MA117 | ecosystem: Environmental > Aquatic > Freshwater > Lake > Lake biofilm | place: USA...
GCTAAACGGTCCGCATCGGGGTCTTGGCAGAATCCGACTGCAAAGCCACCTTGGGTAACGCTCGCACCGACAGCCGAGAGGTTTTCTAGGATCGGTTCGGGTGGGTGGCTAAACTGCCCGTCGGGCCGATCGCCCAGGATGACAAACTCGCAGCCTAGGGCCTCGAGCAAGCGGGCTGCGAGGATTGAGCCTGCACCGTGATTGCTATCGATGAGAACTTTCATTCGGCATTTTCGGATGGCTTGCGCGTCGACGGTCGCAAGGACCCGGTCCAAGTGGGCTTGGTGCGGGTCCTCGATCCGTCGGCGAAGGCCGATGCTTTGGATGGGGGCCCAAGTGGCCTTCTGGGGATCCTCTTGGCATTGTCGATAAGCAGCGAGGACTTGGTTGCCGAATGCGGCCGGAACGACCCGACCCTCTGGGCCGAAGAGTTTCATGCCGTTGTAAGGGGGAGGATTGTGGCTTGCCGATACCTGGATTGCACCGGCGGCCCCCAAGGCTTTTACAGCCACGCCAACACTGGGTGTGGCGGCCACGTCCAAATCGAGGCAGTCGCGTCCCGAGGCGACAATGGCCGAGGCGATCGCGTCGCACAGAAAAGGACCGCTGGTTCGTCCGTCCCGGGACAAGAGGACCGGCCCTGGACCTAGTTGGCTGCAAAATGCGTTGGCAAATCGGATCGCGACCTCGGGGGTTAGCTCCGAGCCGATGATTCCACGGAGTCCACTGACGCTGATGATAGGTTCGGCCATGGTAGGGTTTAGAAAAAGGTCCGGTTTTTCGGGATAAAACCGAAAAGCTAGAAAAGGTAGAGCGATCCCGAAGCCTTCGAGAATCGGAAAACTCCAGGGCATTCGACAAAACAAGCAAAGTTGATCCAAGGGGCCCAACCCCCCCGGGGATCGTTGCTTGACACCCGAATTTCACTAACTTACCATCGGATTTGTCTTAAAAATAATAGGACTGCCGAATATTTCCAACTATGCTAGGGAATTCTTGGCAAACTTGGCGATGATAGCCGAGTTCAGCGATTCAGCAGACGTTCCTTTTTTGTTTAACCCATCACGGCTGACCTCATGGACTTAATGGGAATGATAGTGTGGTTGGTGGTCGTCCTGACCCTGGCCCTATTTATCTGGATGATGGTCAAGTCCGTCAAAGAGTGGGGGGCATTGCATGCCGTCCTAGTCTCCTTGATGTTCATCCAGGTTTGGTGCTTTTTGTTCTTTACCGCTGGGGTGGCCTCTCGCCGCAACGGATACGTGAAGGCTTACGACACACTTCGAAAAAAGGTGGCTGACCGGGAGCGAGAACTCGATCAGGTCCGCACTGGCGATAAGCTCAACCCGAATCCCGACTTAGATAGCTACGTTCCAGTGACCAAGCAGCTCGAACGTTTAAGCGTCGAGCGAGGTCGGGTCTGGCGTGGAGCCAACGTTACAGGCCTTGCTCAGAACGAGGCTACTTTGCAACTCGGTATGGTCGCTCCGGTGATTCTCAATCCGGTCGATCCGGGCGAGGGTGCAGCACCAGCGGCCGCCAACGCTCCTGCTGGAGCTCCGGCAGTCGATCTTGGAATCACCGCCCAGACGATTGTCCATGTTTTTGGAGAGTCCAGCGACCAGCGGGGTCTACTGCCCTCGATTTACCTTGGCGAGTTTGTGGTCACGGAAGCTAATGCGGGGATTATCAAGGTCAAACCCACGAGCGTACTGACTGCCGAGCAAATCGCAGCCATCGGTTCGGGACGATTTCCTTCTTGGTCGGTCTATGAGCTCATGCCGCTCGATTCCCACGATGCGTTCGCTGCCGAGGGTTCCAAGTCCGAGGACACCGCAATCTTCGGTCGAATGGACTTGAACGAGATCGCCAATTTGCTCTCGATCGACCCGGCACTTGCGACAGCCGAACCGACCGGATTGAGTGTCAAAGAGGCGATCAAGGCTCGGGTTTTGCAGTCTTACCTCAACGACGGAGCCCGTCCCCCCGAGGGGACCCCGCCCGAGCAGGTCTATGTGCAAGTCGAGTTTCTTAAAGACTACACCATCGAGGTCGATGCTCAGGAACAGCGCAACGCCACCGAGGGTGGTTTCTACGATCTGAGCGGACGCTCCGTCGATGCGCGACTCAAGCGGGGCGAAGATGGGGCTAAGGTTTCCTTCAAGCAAGGTGACCGAATCGTTTTCGATTCGTCCACTTCCAACGACCTTGGTAAGCAGGACATCATCAAAATCGTCACGCCAGTCTTTGTCCGCTCGCTCAACGATTACGAGTACGCATTTCGCGAAGTTCGCCGCCAAATCACCGCTGCCTTGCAAGACGCCGTGCTGATCCAACGCGAACTGGCAGAAATGCAGAAATCCCAAGGCATCGCTGACAACCAAGTCCGACTCGGTCAGGATGAACGATCCAAGTTGGATAAGGACTTCGCTCAGTACAAAAAAGAGCTTGATGTCATCGGTGCAGAAGCGACAAGACTTGGGGAAACCGTCCAGACAACCCGTTCGGAAATCTCGGCGACCTTCAAGCAAATCCAGGCCTTGCGCGACCAGATCGTCATGAAGCAAAAGGCTTTGAGCGAGTCGATCAACGCCCTCTCGGGCGCCACCAACCCTTAACGTCCTGAGTTGTTGAAGGTAGCCCGAAGTGGGTCTGTGCGGATTTGCATCCGACGCGCTGGCCTGCTATGCTCGATCCACTTGAATTCACGTGAAGCGTTCTGACCATCTGGGGTTCTCCCGAGGGGAGTTGCGCTTCGCACCCACCTGAGTCCATCCCCACCAAGAATGTCTGAGGAATGTCCCATGAGTGAAGCTTCAAAGCCCCATGTACAAGCCAGCCAACCCCAAGTGCCAGCGCGCGGCCGCAGCGCCTTGGGACGCCGAGCCTTCCTAGCGACCGCCGGAGTCGCAGCGACGGCCGTGAGCCAACTGTCGGCCAAAAGCTATGCACGCGTTATCGGAGCCAACGACCGACTCGGAGTAGGGCTCATCGGCGGTGGAGTCATCGGCAAAGCCCACATGGGAGTCATCAACAATCTCAAAGAGAAAAACAACCTGCACCCGGTGTGCGTGGCCGATTGTTGGAAATCCAGGGCCGACGAGGCCAAGGCCACCATTCAGGCCGACCATGCCGAGACCGATTACCGCAAATTGCTCGAACACAAGGACATCGATTATGTTGTTGTGGCAACCCCTGAGCATTGGCACTGGACCATGACCATCGATGCGATGGAAGCAGGAAAAGCCGTCTACTGCGAAAAGCCGCTGACCCACACCATTCCAGAAGCACAAGCTGTCGTCAAGAAGCAAAAAGAAACCAAGCGACCGGTCCAAGTCGGCGTGCAGGCCATGTCCGACGATAGCTACATCTCGGCGGGCAAAGCCATCCAAGAGGGAATGATCGGAAAGGTACTCCAAGCTCAAATCGAATATGTCCGACGCTACAGCAAAGGCGCAGGGCCTTGGCGTGAACCGGACCTGGTCGCTCAGCACAAAGACAAGCCCGCCGACCTGGATTGGAATGCTTGGCTCGGGACGGCCCCAAAAATCGATTGGAATCCAAACCATTACTTCGAGTGGCGCTGCTATTCGGCTTACTCCGGCGGTATCTGCACCGACCTATTCATCCACCGAATCACTCGCATCATGAAGGCTTGCAATCTGCTCTATCCTCGACGTGTCGTCGGGATGGGCGGAATTTGGCAATGGCCAGATGGACGCGACCTGCCTGACAATATCGAGATGATCTGCGAGTACCCCCGAGGCATGACGGTCTACGTTCTTGGAACCATGGGCAACCGTGTACGCGTCGACCACTTGATCCGGGGTTATGACGGGACGCTCTTTTTCAACAACGATGGTTGGATCGCAAAAGATCCCGACGGTAAGGTCCTCGGACAACACAAAAAGACCGGTGGCGAAGACCAAAACTTGCACCATACCAATCTGCACAACCATCTTCGAAACGGTGAACCGCTCAACTGCCCAATCGAACTTGGTCTCGCCGGTGTCGTCGCCGTCAATATGGCCAACGAAAGCTGGCGGACCAACCGCATGATGGGTTGGGATCGCAAGCAGGAAAAGATGGTTCCAGCCGACCTTCTGAACGAAGGCCACCAACCAGAGGCCTAGATAACCCTTGGTCCATTGCCAGCCGAATCGATCCGATTTGCCTGCGATGATTCAGATTTTTGAGGGTGCGTTTTTGATCAATGACGTTAAAATCGAGTTTCCTTTCAACTCGATTTTATATCGAAAGAAAACGCTCAGGATATGGCAGAAGACTACTACAAAACACTGGGTTTAAGCCGCACGGCCAGCCCGGATGAAATCGCTAAAGCCTACCGAGGACTTGCGCGCAAGTACCATCCGGATCTGAACCCAGATGACGCGAAGGCCAAGGAGCAGTTTCAGCGTGTCCAAGTCGCCTACGACACGCTCCACGATGCGGAGAAGCGCAAGCTCTACGATCAATACGGGGAAGGGTACGAAGCGTACCGAAATGGTCCCTTCGGTGGAACCCAAAGTGGCCCGTCAGGCTTCGACTTCCGTGAAGCCTTCGGGAATTCCGAAGGCTTCCAGTTCTTCGATTTCTTCCAAGGTGCTGGGCCTGGTGCTCAAGCCACCGGCGATTCCTCCCGATCCCGTTCCAGGTCGCGGCGACCAAGTTCCTCGTCCGACTCCTCGTCGAGGTACTCTCCGCAATCCCCGTCGACCTCACCGGGCGATGTCACCGCCGAAATTTCCGTCCCGCTGCGTATCATGGTCGAAGGGGGAGAGGTCCAGTTCAAACTCAATCGTGGGAATGGGCGAACCGAGGACCTCAGCGTCAAAATCCCGAGCGATGTTGCACCCGGAAAAAAGATCCGTCTGCGCGGACTCGGAGATCCAATACGCGGTGATTCCAACGGCGACTTGATCCTCACGATCCAAATGCAGCCGCATCACGCAGTGAAGATCAACGGCAACAATATCGAACTGAAACTTCCAATCACCCTGTCCGAAGCCGTCTATGGGGCGAAAATCGATGTGCCCGCTCTTAGGGGGGACGTGACCATCCGCATTCCGATTATGTGCGACAGCGGAAAACGACTGCGGGTCAAAGGGCAGGGCCTCAAAGGCCCAGACGGACTTCGCGGCGATCTGATCGTCGAACCCTTGATTCAACTGCCCGAAGAAATCCCCGAGGGCCTCGAGCCGAATATCAAAGAATTCGAAAAGGGGTACAAGACGAATCTGCGCGATGGTATCCGTTGGTAAAGGCAATGACCTTGAATATCCTCCTTGCAAACGATGATGGAATCCACGCCCCAGGTCTCCGAGCTTTGCGCATCGCACTCGAATCCTTAGGACGCGTTACAGTCGTCGCACCAGCGACCGAACAAAGCGGCGTCGGACACTCGATCACGTATCTGTCCCCGTTGACCTGCAAACAGATCTTCGACGGCGAGATTTTTCGGGGCTGGGCTGTCGAAGGCTCACCGGCAGACTGCGTCAAACTGGGGCTTACCGAATTGGCTCCCAAGCCCACCGAGTTGATCGTCAGCGGAATCAATGGAGGACTCAATGCCGGTATCAATGTCCTCTACTCAGGTACCGTAGCAGCAGCGATCGAGGGAGCCTTTTTTCGCATCCCAAGCATCGCCGTTTCCCTCGAGGAAGACCCGCATGCGGATTTCGAAGCCGCCGGTTCCATCGCAGTCCAACTGATCCGGAAAATTCTCGACTACCAAGGTTTTTCGGCCGAACTCTACAACATCAACATCTCCACCCAAGCGACCCGAGACTACCGCGCAGGGAAAATGCCTCGCATCCACACGGTCCCCATGGGAGTCGAACGCTACGGAGACCATTACGTCAAACGCCAAGACCCCAAGGGTCGAAACTACTATTGGTCGACCAACGATCCACCACCGAAACCCACCGAACACGAAACCGATCTGATGGCCCTCGCATCGGGCGGGGTGACCGTTACGCCCCTCCAATTCGACATGACCAAACGGACCCAACTGGAAACCATGAAGGACTGGAATCTCTCCCTGGGCTCCGAGGGCACTTAGTCCCCAACGATGGCATTCCAACGATGACCCAACACCCTAGTGTGATCCTCGAAAACAAACGGGTCGGCTTGTTGGGCAAGCTCGGGGCGATGACCCGCAAGGAAGCTTGCCAATGGCTCAAGCAACATCGCGCAACGGTCGCCGAGAAACTCGCCGGCGAGTTGGACTTGGTCGTTATCGGAGCCGATGAACTCCCCGACGAGGACATCCAAGCCATGCTCCATCCGAGCCTGCGAGAGCGGATCCGCCTAGGCACCACAATCCTGATCCACGAACACGATCTGTGGACAGCCCTCGGGTTGCTCGACGACCCATCGCAAAAACAACTCTATACCCCAGCGATGGTCGCGAGCCTCATCAAGACACGCGTCAGCGCCGTGCGACGTTGGCATCGCATCGGTCTACTACCGAGCATCAAAGTCGCCCACAAACTTCCTTATTTCGATTTTGAACAAGTCCAATGCGCCAAGCAGATTGCATCTTGGACCAATCAAGGGGCCAAAGTCACCGACCTGAAAAAACAACTCGATGACTTCGGCCCACGCATCGCAAACCGCAGCCTCATCGACCTGGATATCCGTGTCGATGGTCGACGCATCTTGCTGTACGAAGATGGACAATGGATCGGTTCGCATGGGCAGTTGCATTTTGATTTCGATGAGCCTGCGGATCACTCGGACCCGTCCAGTTCGCCCAATATCCTGGTGATGAATTCCAATGCGACGACCGCAACCTTGGTCGGACCACGCCAAACCTCAGACCTAGGTCCCTGGACCCGCGAGGCGATGCTCGTTGCGGCTGAGGAGCTCGAGGACGCAGGACGCATCGACGAGGCCATCGAATGGCATCGCGTGATTTTGGCTAAGTACGGGAGCAACGCCGAAATCGTCTTTGGACTAGGGGAGTTGCTCTTGAGAGTCGGCCAGGTCCAAGCAGCCCGAGAGCGATTCTACAACGCCATCGAGATCGACGAAGACTTCGTCGAGGCCCGCGCGAGCCTAGGCTGTGTGCTCGCCGAAACCGGGCAGATCGATTTGGCGATCGCAGCCTTTGAAGGTGCATTGGCCAAGGACGATCACTATCCGGATGTTCATTATCATCTGGCAAGATCTCTCGACGAAATCGGTCGATCCGACGACGCGACCAAGCATTGGTTGCGATTTTTGCAACTTGCCCCGCAGAGCCCCTGGGCGGACGAAGCTCTCGAGCGACTCGGACGACTCTAAACGCCACTTGTTCTGTTTTGGAAGGCTGGACCCGCATTGAGCTGCCAACCTTGACTACCTACACCAATACCAATCGGCTGCATCTGGCAATCTCCCTATCTACGCCAAGAAATGTTTTCCGCGAATGCATCACTCCGATCTTCGGAGCCAGACCAATAGTACCACAAACCAATCCTCATTTGGGACGATCCTTTGCGAGCTTGGCGCCTTGGCGAGAAACTCTCTTTTGGCGGTCCTGGTAGCTGCCCGGGCTCCTGAGTCTCACCGCAAAGGCGCAAAGGACGCAAAGGGAAACAGATCCGTTCGTCATGTACCTGGCACGAATTTGGAGCCCCTGAGGCAATGCTAGTCATTGGCTGACGCAACCTCTGGAAAGGCACTCGGCGGTGTCTGGGGCGGATGCTAGCAAAAGTGCGCAGCGTTTGTCATGTGCCTGGCACCAATTTGGTACTGCATGTTGGGGACATGGCTCACGTCGAGTTTCTCGTTGCGATACTGCTTCAACAACTCGGCTATGAGCAAGTCCCGGAACCGATCGGCCAATTGCCGAGGCTCAAACGCCACGGCTCCTCCGGGGATCGGGATCCAGACTGTTGGCGCACTGTCCGCCACCGATTCCGGCTTGGTATCGAGTACTGCGTCGGAGGGCTCTGTGGATTGCTTTCTTCGGCGTGGCGTGGGTTTGCGTCTGGTGCACGGGATCCCACCTGCCGAGACGATGGCGTGGATATGGATGTGGGTGCGCATCTCCTGGCCCCAGGTGTGCAAGGTCATGATCACCCCTGGCTGTTTCCCTTTGCGTCCTTTGCGCCTTTGCGGTGAGACTCAGGAACCCGGGCAGCTACCAGGACCGCCAAAAGAGAGTTTCTCGCCAAGGCGCCAAGCTCGCAAAGGCCAAGCTCGCAAAGGATCGTACCAAACGAGGATCAGCTTGCTCAACGCGATCCTGACCCTCCCGGTTCCGATTGTCGATGTGACGATCGAGAACCCGTACAACTTGCAGGATTTCCAAAACGACAAACTGTCGATCCTCGATATTCGTGCAGTCGACCAGCGCGGTGCGATCTACGACGTCGAGATGCAGTTGTCGACGCATTCGGGGCTCGTCAAGCGGATCGTTTTCTACGGATGTGAAGTCTACGCAGGTCAACTCAAAGCCGGGGACGATTATTCCAAGCTTAAGCCGGTCTATTCGATCTGCCTGCTGGAGGGTCAACTTTGGGACGATTCTCCCAAGGTGCATCATGCGTTTCGGCTAGTGGATCGGGATTCGGGGCGTTTGCTCCTGGATACTTTAGAAATTCACACCCTCGAGCTTGGATGGTATAATCTTCAGGAGAGCGAGCTTGAGACCGCTAGCCTGCTAGACCGTTGGCTGTATTGGTTGCTCCACGCCCACCAATACGATGCAAAAGAGCTTGGGAGTTTGTTTCCCCTGCCAGAGTTCCAGAAGGCGACCGATTCGATTGATCGGATTGCCAAGAAGACCGAGGACAAAGCCATGTACGATACACGTGAAAAAGCCATCCGCGACCAGCAATGGATTCTCAATGCCGCTCGCCGTGAAGGTCTTGAGGAAGGCGAGATCAAAGGCGAGATCAAAGGCCGCGAGGAAGGCGAACTTTTTGGTAAGATACGCATGTTGCAAAATTTACTGAGTCTACCTCAGTCGACCGACCAGGAGCTGCACCCCAGATCGAGGACCGAACTTGAGACGTTAGCAACTGAACTACAGGCTCAGCTGCGAAAGCGAATGACGTAGTTTCTATAGGAATCCAGTCCACATGGCGACCTTCTGCGACATGGCCTACACCTGGGATGCGAACAAGAACAAGACCTCGGAGTCGATCACGGGGGTCATGAGCGGCTACGGGTTCACCGCCGCCGGGACAACGTACGACTTCGAAGATCGCCTTACGGGTTTCTCGCGCGCTGCGACCAGCGGCCCTACGTTACTCTCTCAGTCCTGGAACTTGACCGCCGTCGGGGACTGGACCAGTGTCACGACGAACGGCACCGCACAAAGCCGCACGCACGGCCCAACGCACGAACGCCTGACCGCCGGTGGCCAAACCGTGGCCACAGACTTCAAAGGAAACATCACCACCCTCCCGGTCAACCTCCGTCCCGCCGGTTCCACCACCGCGATGAATCTCAACTGGGATTCGGACAACAAGCTTCGGTCAGCGGACATCGATGCCAACGGGACGGCGGACGTGCGTCCGTCATGTGCCTGGCACCGATTTTGCCAGAGTATTCAGGTGGATAGTTCCACAGGATCGTGTTTTCAGGCAGTAATTTGCAGGGGTGCGAATGGCCCGCCAGAGTAAGTGTCTGCTCACCAATGGACAGCGAATATCCGACCTCTGATGTTTCCAATGCGCCATCAAGCGGTTGATACACTAGTCGCCAATTTCCTCGTCACTCGGATGCGTGTACGTCCACGTTCGTTTGCGAGTTGGGAGCATTGGATTCGAGATACCTCTGCACCAACGCGACCAATACTTTTCGGCCCGAGCGTTTGGCAAGCTCCAGCGGAAGCGGTGTTCCCTTGCTAGCGAAGTTCGGATTGGCTCCATGTTGCAACAGCAAAGAAGTTGTTTCGAGACAGCTATGTTGCAAGGCTGTCTGCAGCAATGTCCATTGACCGTTGACGGGGCTAAAGTCCAAATCGTATTTGTCCATAGTAAGCAGACGATTCAACGCCTCGGAGGAATTCGTTGTTGTTTCGCCTTTAGGCGATTTGCCTGGAGCGATTCGGTGGGAGCCAACATGCCGATGACTTGATCCATCTGTTCAGCGAACGTAGTGGAAGTTGCTGAACTTGCGTTTGTGCTTGGATCGTTAGCAAGATCCATGCGGCCTAAGCCTAGTGGATTTATTCAGTCGTGTCGTACTTCGGTCAATCGCTGTACATGGCGTTGCCGACGAGGAGAAAATTAAGGCCCTGCTGCGTCCACTGTTCGATACCTACCGCAGGGATCGTTTGTACATGCCCGTCGAAGTAGAGGTAGTTGGCTAAGCTTTTGCTATGCCTTTTGGTATCGATGAACTCTTCAATGAGTTTGAGTCTGGCGATGGGGTCGGTCTCGTTGAACGGATTGCCACTCCGCGTGACTGGTCCTCCAGCAAATTCGTAGAACTGGAGGGTATTGCTGCTGCTTAGCTTGGCTTCATCGAGGGATACCCAGCGGTTGCGTTCGTAACCGAGTCGTTTGGTGGAGGTCGGGCAGACGTTGACGATTTTGACTTCTCGAAGCTCATCGGATTTGAAATCCAGATCGGAGCGGAAATCGAAATGGAATTGGCGTAGGTTGCTAGCGCATTGGATTCGTCTTGCGGCTTCCCGAGCGGCTTGGACGGCGGGCAGGAGCAGTGCGGCGAGCAATCCGATGATGGCAACGACGACCATCAATTCGATGAGGGTCACGGCATTGCGATTTGGGAACGGTTTGGGAGTGGGCATTGGTTTTTGGATGGACGGCGGATGGAACCGACCGGATGATATCAAAATGTGCGTAAAGTGCAAAAAAAAACCCGGCTCAGTATTTCTACCGAGCCGGGCTTCTATTTTGAAATCCGGTGTTCAAGGTTGATCGTGAGAGATCAACCCGTTTGGACGAGCTTCGTTGTTGTCGTTTTGGTTCACGTTATCATAGTGACCCGAAGGGCACTACGTTCTAATTATCCTTAGAAAGGAGGTGATCCAGCCGCAGGTTCCCCTACGGCTACCTTGTTACGACTTAGTCCCAATCATCAAGTTGACCTTCGGCGCCTGCTTCCTTACGGTTAGCTCAGCGACTTCGGGCCCCCCCAATTCTCGTGGCTTGACGGGCGGTGTGTACAAGGCTCAGGAACACATTCACCGCGGTATGCTGACCCGCGATT